>ENA-UEPG01000569-UEPG01000569.1-human-gut-metagenome-genome-assembly--contig:-NODE-569-length-35534-cov-5.280791_pt1 | contig 35534 bp, 36 predicted proteins | sample MGYA00242893_ERZ507902 | MGnify/ENA primary metagenome ERZ507902 (study PRJEB26167, sample SAMN06115491) | human gut metagenome | host: Homo sapiens | place: China:Gansu | collected 2015-04-23 | study...
TTTTTCATAAATTTGTTATTGGTATTTTGGGTCCCCGCTGAGACAGCGCGGACCATTTTTATTTTAGTATAAATCCTAACTTTTGTCTCCTTGTATTCGTATATAAAAGTGTGTATCGAAAATTAATCGATATAACAGAAATTTAACTACTAATTTTTTTGTATATAAAGAAAAGCCGATACCTTTGTATCGGATTTCAAGAAAAGACTTCAATTTTTTTTCATAAATTTGTTATTGGTTGCCTCCTGCTGTGACAGCACGAGGCTTTTTTTCTTTCACCGATGCTAAACTAGCAAATCTTTTTTTACCCGCAAACATTTGCGTAAAATTTAATAGTGTTAAAAACTAGGTTTTTATTAACATACTGATTATCTGATTGAATGAAATTCACGTTAACACTTACATGACAGAAAATTTACAAAAAAAAGATCGTACCTGATTCATTTTAACAAATTCGGCACGACCTCTTTATTTTGTTATTATCTATCGAATTATTCCAAATAGGTATACCCGTACAGTCCGGAACGGTAATTAGACAAGAATTCCCGTCCTTCTTCTGCCGAGATAATTCCCTTTTTCACGGAAGAAGTTACCCATACCTCTACCGTACGAGCCATTCTTTTCGGCATAAATTGAACGTACTCCAACACGTCAGCCACCGTCTCTCCTTCAATCACCTTGTCGATCACGTAATCATCACCTTTCACTTTGATGTGGACGGCATTCGTGTCCCCGAACAGGTTATGCAGGTCACCAAGAATCTCTTGGTAGGCACCCACGAGGAATACCCCTAAATAATACGGTTCTTTATTATTTAACTCGTGTACCGGAAGATGGTACGAGAAATTACGCGTCGAGATAAAATTATCAATCTTCCCGTCAGAATCACAGGTAATATCCTGAATTGTTGCCGATTTAGTTGGTTGCTCATTCAAACGAGAAATCGGTATAATCGGGAATATCTGGTCGATCGCCCATGAATCAGGCAAAGACTGGAATAACGAGAAATTACAGAAATATTTATCCGGCAACATTTTGGAGATTTTCTTCAACTCGTCCGGAGCATGTTTCGTGGCCACTGCCATGTCGTACACGTCTCTAGCCACGGACCAGAACAACCGTTCCACTTGCGCACGGGTGAACAAATCAATCAAGCCAAGATTAAACAAACCGAGAGCATCCTCCCGAATCTGCATAGCATCATGCCATGTCTCGATCAACCGGGGCTGATTCAGGTTCTCCCATAAATCATACAACTCTTTCACTAGCTCGTGAGCATTCCCGTCGATTTCCTCGTTTTCATCGAAAGCGGGCAGACTTGTACTAGCAAGCGCCTCGAAAATCAACACGGAGTGATGTGCAGTCAGAGAACGTCCCGACTCGGTAATAATATTCGGTTGCTCCAGATTATTCTTTTCACATGCATCTACCAACGCGGACACGGCATCATTCACGTACTCCTGAATCGAGTAGTTCATGCTGTTTCCGCTCGTTGCCGAGCGTGTTCCATCGTAGTCTACTCCTAATCCCCCACCAATATCCACAAAATGTATATTGTATCCTAAATTCTTCAATTGCACGTAAAACTGAGAGGCTTCCTTCAATGCCGTCTTAATACGCCGTATATTGGTCACCTGGCTACCAATATGGAAATGGATTAACTTCAAGCAATCCGTCATCTTGTTCTTTTCCAGAATATCCATGGCTTCCAGTAACTCGCTCGAATTTACTCCGAACTTACTGACATCTCCTCCGGACTCTTCCCACTTGCCACTCCCAGAACTAGCCAGTTTTATACGAATTCCTATATTCGGGCGAATTTTCAAGCGTTTGGAGATTGTCGCAATATTTCTCAATTCGTTCAATTTCTCGACAACCAAGTATATATTTCGTCCCATTTTCTGGGCCAAAAGAGCCAACTCGATATAATTTTCGTCCTTGTAACCGTTGCAAATGATCATCGCATCGTCGTCAATATCAATCGACAACACCGCATGTAATTCCGGTTTCGAGCCTGCCTCAAGACCAATGTTATACTTGGTCCCGTGGCTGACAATCTCTTCCACCACCGGGCGCATTTGGTTCACTTTAATAGGATAAATGATAAAATTTTTCCCCGTGTAACCATATTCCGTTGCCGCAGCTTGAAAACAACTAGAGATTTTCTCGATCCGGTTATCAAGGATGTCCGGGAACCTTAACAACACGGGAGCCGATACATCCCGCACCTGAAGTTCCTCCATCAATTCCTTGATGTCAATTTTCGGTCCTCCGACTTTCGGCGTTACTGTAACGTGTCCCTTCTCGTTAATCGAAAAATAGTTCAGCCCCCAACCGTTAATATTGTACAGTTCTGCTGAATCGTCAATACTCCATTTTCTCATTTCTATTCTATAAGCTCATTAAGATTGATTGTCCGGCAAAGCTACAATATATTTTCAATATTATATGCTTAATCGCCTAGGATTTCACGATTTTAGCCATTAGATTTCATGCTCCCCGGCATCATGCCAAGCAGAATAACAATTCCGTCAAACAACCTCACATTTTCTGGATCTCCTGAATACCGTCCCGATTTATCACCAAACGGTAACGCTTGTATTCAACCTGCTCCCCATGTAGCAATTGTATCAAGAAATTAAGGTAATATATCTTGTCTCCCATGATCAGACCGTAATCCGCCTCTCCCCTCGGCACGTATAACTCATAGTCCCGTTCGTCCATTTTCTGAACGAAACTCCCCACGTTAAAACGCAAAATCTCGTTCACCCCGGCAATATCATACTGGCTATATTCGTCAAGCGCCTCAGGATCGAGTTGCACCCATTTCCGGTAAAGAATAATTTTCTCCCCGCCATTCCGATTATCCGCTTCCAACAAATCCGGCCGGGCTCTTCGCTCGACAATTTCCTCCGGGACTTTTCTTTCCGAGATAAAATCCACCCCGTCCTTGATCCACCCAACCACTCTCTCGTTCATACTGATCGTTGTCTTCCGGTCAAAATAGTTCTTCCCCAGCCGATGGGCAAAGTAAAAACGCATCAATTCCTTAATCCGGTCCTTCAGCATATAGCTCACCACCAAAGCCACGAACAAGGGCATTGTGAAATTCCCGTATTTTTTCTGAAATGAAAAAGCGACCACCGTGGCAAATATCATGGAAAGTCCTGCCGCAATACTATAATATATCTGCTCCACCAGTACTCCATCTTTTTTCTTCGATGCCTTCAAGAACAAATCACTCTCCGCATATTTCTTCAGCATCCCCCGCCGATAGATCACCGTCTGATTCCGATCCTTACTCTCCGGATCTGCCACGAGATAACCGTTCTGTTTCTTGTAATCAACCTCCGAATATACCAAAGACAACAATAACTTCACCGTCCGATCATAACACCCCGGATCAGTCGTCTTTAACCCGTCCAGTAACTTGAACGTATGAAACTCCACCAGATTGGAAAGATACTCATCCCCGAAAGAGAAATAATTCAACGCCTCCCGGGGAATACCCGGCACGTTAATAATGGTCTTCAAATCCCGATACCGTTTCACGATCAATTGCACGTATTCAACATACCGATTGACCATCCCTTCCCGTTCACCACTTTCCACCTCATGATGAATCGTCTCTCCCGCCATCCCCCGAAGGGCACTTTTAAAAATGGATGTAAACATCTTGATCTGGTACTCGTAAGAGGCTAACGCATCCCTCGTCCCATCCGCCACCAAATGCTGGAATGCATCCTCCAAGAAAACGAAAGGCGTCCATTCGCCACTCGCAATCTCCTCCAACGTGTAAATCGGGGTGATCAAACGCACGTTGGACTTCACATCCCGGTAGAAAGCCTCCTTGGGATAAGTCGAGGCATTAATATCCAAACTATGAGGCACGAAAAACCACGTGTTCATTCTGAACTCGTTCTCCCCCGTGTCCCGGTCGACATGGTAGCCAACCTTACATTCCACGGAGTACCGATCATGCAACTTAACCTGAATATCTATCATATCATAAAATCACAACGCAAGATACGAAAAAAAGTAATACTCTAAACCCAAAGGATCTACCTGGCAGAAGAATATCCTACATTAAGTATTCTTAAAATTGTTAGTTCAACTATTTAGAAGCGATTTGTACACATTTATTTGTTTCCTGTTTTTTTAATACATAACTTTGTTACACTATAAATCTAAAATAAAAAAGCATGAACAGGCAACAAATAATTAAAGCCGTGACAGAGAAAACCGGCATATCACGAAAAGACACGGCAAAAGTATTTTCTTCCATTTTCGAGACTATTTTAAAAAGTCTGGAAAAAGAAGAATCGGTACGGTTAATGAATTTTGGTAGCTTTACCGTAAAGACTTACAAACCACGCAAAGGCTATAATCCAGCTTCGAAAATAGTTGTCCAACTCCCGGAAAGAAAAGCCATCCGTTTTAAATTAGCCAAACGTGCAGCTTCAAAAAGCTTAAAATAATAACTGACAAGATACAATCACTGAATTCTTTCTCTTCATAAAACAAAGGGTTCAGTGGTTATCCCCGTTCAAAGAACGTTTACTTCCCCGTTCCTCGTTGTCAATACACACCCCATCATTCCATAAAAAATATTTCAATAACATTTGACTCGCATGAATATTATTCGTAAATTTACGAATAGACAGTCTCCATTATAGAATCTTTAAAAAAATATAATCATGAAAGAATACAAAACATACGTACCGGTCGCACTTATCATCTTGATGTTTTTTTCTCTCATGATCTTTCACAAAGACATTGCCACCTACATCTCACAAAGTAAGATTGAACAATTATCTGCCAACTCCCAAAAAAGTATCAGCGACTCGATTGCCCAAAAATACAACTATCATCATAACGGGAAAACTTACGATTACACGTTCATTGAATTTGGCTCCACAGGCTGTCACTCTTGTCGCCAAATGGAAGAAGTCATGGAGAAAATAAAAACCGAATACAAGGGGAAAGTCAATGTAGTTTTTATAAACTTAATGGAACCCGAGAGCAAAAGATTCTTCGAATACTACGGGGTCGCCACAATTCCCACCCAAGTATTACTTGACAAAAAGGGCAAAGAGTTCTTCCGCCACACAGGCTTTTATTCGGCTGACGAACTATCAACACACTTCACAAGCAGAAACAAATAATTGTAAGCTCATTATTATACAGAAAAGATTCTCCAAATTATTTATATCGAACACAATTTATCACAAACCGCACAAGAAAGATCACGTAAATTCTCACATTTACAATTATACCAATACGTGACATCCGAGCAACAATAATTTAGATCCCCTTCCACAGCCTAAATCATAAAAATATAATCTATAACTTCCAATGCTAGTGGATATTTTTTTCTATAACTTTGCATAATAAAATTCACGTGAAATACTATTAAACGTTATTATCATGAATATTGTCAAAAGTAAACGGATCTCGTTTCTGAAACGAAACATTCGCGAGGTGAAGTTTCTTCTATCAATCATGCTACTAATGTACTGCGGCTCCTTACAAGCCCAGGACAAACTGATATTATTAATGGAAGAGCAAACCGGATTCTCGTCACAAACATGGTTTTATTGTGGACTTGGGAACGAACTCGACTTGAAATTAATTGAAAAACACTGGAACGAAGGACGACGTATCACGTCTGCCGCTTATACCTCTAACGGATGGTTCGTCACGATGGCCAAAAACTCGGGATTAACATGGCAAGCTTGTCATTATGATAGCAACTGGCCTACCGATTGGCTCGCCGAACATCGCAAGAATAACCGCTACATCACGTCTATTGGCATGAGTGCCAATAAATGGTTTATCGTGGTATCAGAAGGTACCGGATACACGGACCAGATAAATAATTGCGGGGATTGGGATCAAATGAGTCAATGGATAAAGAAATACTGGAACGAGGACTTTCGCATTACACACGCTGCCCGGCATACTTCCGGATGGGATATCGTTATGAGTAAAAACTCCGGTATAGACCAGCAGACTTATTGTTTCGCCACGGAATCAGAATTAAAAAGCAAACTGGAAGAGCAGTGGGCAAACGGATATTGTCTTCAATTAATAGAATTCGCCAATGGACAGTACTTTATAATTGGTTGTACTTACAAAAACGGGAAAGCTCCCATGCAATCCTACAACATTTCACCAGACGATCCCGGAACTTGTATCTCGGAAGGATGGGACAATCAGAGAAATATTGTCTACATCGGAGGTGGTTTTAACTTTTCCACCCCAAACACGGGCTCAAACCAACAACTAGCCACGAACAATAACTTGAGAAACAACGAAAAATACACGGAATACAACCTCCCATACATGGGAGGAACCATGAAAATGCGTATATACCCTGATGGCTCCGGGACCACAATAACTGAAACACCATGTCGCCTATGTTATAGTAGCGGACGATGTTCTGTTTGCAATGGTGCCGGGCAATACTGGCACGCTTATTTTAAAACGTGGAATCCCTGTCCTAGCTGCATGGGCTCCAAAGTATGTAAATATTGTCAAGGGAAAGGACAACAAACCATGTCTAAATACTTTGCCCCGGGAGAAGCCGAGGCATACCTCAAGGCTAAAAGAGCAGAAAAGGGAGGCAATCCCGGAAGTAATCAAAATCGGAACAGCAATCCACAGTATACAGATGAGATATACTGGACTCCCAATTACACGGGAAAACCTTATGCCGACGAGTGGTGTGCCAAATGTCAAAAGTGGATGCAACCACACAAACATATTCGTAAACGCCTTTAAATAAAGAAGGTTCTGAAGCCTTTTCCCGAAGATAAAGAGCAAGTGAATGACTTGTACCAAAAGGCGTTAAAAGAATTGGTACGTTTCCAAGTGCTTGGACATGAGGGATTGGATTATTCATGTTGTTTGCAGCGTCAGGCTTTTGACGAGCGCTACATTCGGTGAGACTTGAATTACTTTAAATATTGTTTCCTGCGATTAGCAGGAATTGACACGGACGAGAATAAGTTAGAGAACGATTTCGATCGGTTAGTAGGTAGAATATTGCGCACAAACATGAATTATTTTATGTTCCGAGATTTTCAACCAAGGAATATTATAATTCAGGATGGAGAGGTATATTTCATCAATTACCAGAAAGGCTGTCGGGGACCGTTACAATACGATGTAGCCTCGTTACTGTATGATATAATGGTACAAATTCCGAATGAACAAAAAGAAGAGTTGCTTGAATATTATATCGAAGAACTTGGTCACTATGCCCCGGGGGAAGTTACCGGATTCCGGGAATTGTACTATCCCATCGTATTAGTGCGTTTATTGCAAATGATGGGAACTTTGGGATTACGAGGTTTGCATGGATTAGAGCATCGTTTCTCTACACCAATTATCCCGGGATTACAGGAGATTCTATATCTTTTCAAAAATGGAAAATTGGGAGAAGATTATCCTGAGCTTCAACGTGTAATAAATATGGCTTTTTACACATACTTTGAACCTTTACCTTTTTGAAATAACGAATAAGATCAATTAAAGTCGTTCTACCCTCGTGAAAAAAATTACTTTTTTCAGTCATGAAATTGCGAGATCCTTACGGGAATTGCCTGTAATAAAGTCACAATCTTAGAATCATTATAAATTAGCACCTCAATACGGTTTATTTTTAATTAATCACGTAAATATCAAGCTATTGACACCTATCAAAACGGGAAATTCCCGTTTTGACAGCAACTTAACCCCAGAGCCCCGCCCTATCCAGCAACGCAACTTTTCGCCTCGTGGCGTAGGAAATATGAAGGGAGGGAGAGGTCTTTAACACGTCATCACATACCGCCAATAGTCCTATATGCCAAATACATGTGATTCCTTTATAATTTAAATATAGTCCTTGATTGCAAAAAGATTCATGCAATCGAGGTAGGTCAGTAGGTCATGAAAAATAACGCAATCCACATGATAAATTAATTTCATTTTATAGCCACGATAAAAAAAGGAACAATTTTGTTCCAAAATATTTTGAAACAAGGAACATATTTGTTACATTTGTATTGTTCAATTATAACGCTCTTTGATATGAAGTTTTCGGAGTTTTACAAGCTGATCGAAGCCGCAGGGTGGACACTCAGCAAAGGGAAAAAACATTACAAGTATGTTCATCCCGACTACGAGTACTCTATTCCAGTTGGACGCCATCCATCGAAAGAAATTCCCAAGGGAACTTTAAACGAGATGATGAAACAAGCTGGAATCAAGAAGAAGTAGCAAGTACCACCCCCCGGGGTGGTACATAATTGAACGAATTAAAATTATAAACTATGGGAAAAATTATCGCTATTATCGAGAAATCAGAAGACGGGGGCTACGGGATACACACCCCTAGCGTGAATGGATTGTTTGGTTATGGCCTAACAGAAGATGAAGCGAAAGAGAGTCTTCAAGAGGCATTGGATAGCCAACTTGAATATTTCGATGAAACCGGCAAAGAAATCCCGGAACCTTTAACGGGAGAGATCACGTTTGAATACAAATATGATCTATCGGCTTTTTTCAAAAGTTTCCCGTTTATCAACGTCTCGGCCTTTGCCAAGGAAGTTGGGATTAACCCCTCTCTCATGCGCAAGTATAAAGAGAGATTAGCCTTCGCTGGAGACAAACAAAAGGTTATTATACAAAATAGATTTAATGATATAATAAAGAAACTGAGTACCGTACAGTTTTAAAAAGAGCTTTTAATTGAACACCTGTACATACTTGAAAAAACCCGTGACAATCTGGCCACGGGTTCTTTTTTACAAGTTATCAAGATCCGGAAACTTATCCCTGATTTCCCGGGAAATTGTTCCCACCTTGTTTTTCGTGTATATCTCCGTGACTTGAACCGAACTATGACCGTTCTGGTCCCGCAGCGCGTACATACTTATATTATTATCTAACGCCAACGAGTTCCCGGTATGTTTCCAGGAGTACAACTTGTACTCGCTGGGCATGTTCAAGATTTCCCGGAACGAGTTAAAACGATTCTTCAGGTTATTCTTTCCCAAACACTCGGGCCCCGGCTTGTACCCCTTACCAAAAACGTAAAAATCCCGGTTACACTTGTGCAAGTTATAGACCTCCCGGATCTTGATCAGGAAATGATCGGGAATTGTCGCAAATCTGTCCCGGTTAGTTTTTGAACGGAAGCGGTCCACGTTGATCAAACCACGGGCGAAATCAATATCCCGGATCTTCAACAAACGCAATTCTTTACCTGGTCGAAGGAAACAATACGTCTCGAACTCTATCGCCATCCACAACTGCGGATCCCTTCGGCTGATCAAATCTCTAAATTTTTGGATATCAAACTCCGCAACCGGGCGTGGAGCTTCATCTTTATCATAGCCTTGGGGAATATTATAAACAGGGTTTTTCATGACTCTCCCCACCTCCACCACGTAATCGAACACGTTACTAATATTTTGTTTAAAACAACGAATCGTTTTATCTGCCAATTTCTTCTTACCAATAAGATGTTCCGAAAAAAATTTCAACACAACGCTATTCGTCACCGCTGAAATATCAACTTCACCGTAATTAGCCTCTATCCACTCCGAGAATATACGCAACTTCGATCGATATGTCCCTAAAGTCCCATCACTAGCTTTCGTTAGCGTTTCAAGATACTTGTTAGAATAAAACCTGAAGCTCGTGTTTGAAGCCCGCATCTCCCCGTAGATTTCAACAATATTTTTATATCGCAGTTGATCTGCATAAATAATCTTGGAATCATCTTTAAAAGGCGTCCAACCTTCCTTCAATTTTTTAGAAATCTCTCCGATTATTTCCTCGCTTTTAGCGTATCTTCGCTCAGGATTTTTAAACTTATTTATGCCTTTATAAGTTTTAAAGCGTTCCATCCTATTAGTTCGTGGATCTCTAACAGAATAATACACGAACCAATTTTTAGTTATATCCCCCGCACAATCATTAAGTTGTGGTAAAATTATCATTTTTATCCGTTCCATGACTTTTGTCTTTTTTAACGCCCCCCGACGTAAAAGATTCCATCATTTCACGACCAATGTCTATTTTTGTCTACTTTTCGCAGGCTATGTCTATTTTTACAACAAACGCTCTGAATATCAGAGCGTTTGTTTTTGGTCGAGATGACTGGACTTGAACCAGCGGCCTCCACGTCCCGAACGTGGCGCGCTACCAACTGCGCTACATCTCGTTTCCGTTTTGCGAGGGCAAAGATAATAAAAGTATCAATTATAATCACTATATTTGTAAAAAATTTTATTGTATAAAATATTTTTCTTCAGAATGGACTCAATTAGACAAAATAAGGTTGGTCGCTTAATCCAACGAGACCTCAGTGAAATGTTTCAGAAAGAGTGTAAAGAATTCACCGTAGGTGCCATGTTATCCGTTACAGCAGTACGAGTTAGCCCGGATATGTCATATGCTAGGGTTTACCTTAGTATCTTCCCTTCGAACCTGACGGAAAAGGTACTGGAGAGCTTGGCAGAAAAAAACAAAAGTATCCGTTTTATCCTCGGAAAAAAGATCGGCAAACAGACACGAATCATTCCGGAGCTTAAATTTTTCGTGGATGACAGTCTCGATTACATAGATAAAATCGATTCCCTGTTGAAACAATAACCTGTATCCACGATGAATCTGTCGATATTCATTGCACGGAGATACCTGTTTTCCAAAAAGAAACAGAATGCCATAAACATCATTTCCATCATTAGTATGGTCGGTGTAGCGATTGGCACAACGGCTCTTATTGTCGTACTCTCCGTGTTCAACGGAATCGACACACTCCTCACAGAAGCAACCGACAGCTTTACCCCGGATCTCACGATTTCCACGGCAAAAGGGAAATTCATCACGACAGACACTATTTTAATTGATAAGCTGGCCCGTATGCCGGAAATCTCTTCCTGTGATCCCGTCGTGGAAGAAAATTCTCTTGTGAAATTCGGAGATAAATTAATCCCGGTGGTCGTGAAAGGGGTAGACTCGACTTATGCCGAACACGTGAATATACTTCCTTCTATTGTTAGTGGTATCTACTCGCTCGAAAAAGACGATAAACCGGCCGTCGTCATGGGCTATGGCATTGCGGCTGCTTTAAAAATCAGACTAGGAACGCTCTCTCCCGTTACATTCTACTACCCAGATCGAAAAGCGTCTTCCGCATCAAACTCTGCACTAAACAGCCAGAAAATATACCCGCTCGGGATATTCTCCGCACAGCAAGATATTGACGGTAAATACGTGATCACCGGAATAGAAACAGCAAGGGAGTTGTTCGGGGTTCCGGGACAAATCTCCAAAATAGAGATAAAATTAAAAGACCCCAATCAGATAGAATCATTAAAAGAAAAACTATCCGTCCAAATACAACCGACATACAAAGTCGAGAATAAATATGACTTGAACCGTTCCTTTTATGCCATGATGAAATCGGAAAAACTGGCCGTCTTCCTGATCTTGTTATTTATCCTGTTAATCGCCTCCTTCAATATCATCGGTTCCGTATCGATGCTAATTATTGACAAAAAAGAAGACATCGGGATTTATCAAGCTCTAGGGATGACCAAAGAAAAAATAATCTCGATTTTCAAGCTGGAAGGCAACCTGATTACCGGATTCGGGGCATTGATCGGTCTGGCATTAGGGACCATATTATGCCTGCTACAAGAATACTACGGGTTCATCACTCTCGGCAACGGGAGCTACATCGTCAGCGCTTACCCGGTGAAAGTCATCGCATCGGATATTCTGATTATCATGATCACGGTGATTGCCATCGGTTACCTGGCCTCGCATTTCCCGGTAAAATACCTCGTGAACAAAATCGTCAAATCATAAATAAGGATCACGCTATGTATAAACTTTTAACGCTCTCACTTTTATCCCTAACGCTCACCCTACTCCCCTTGACCTCGAAAAGTCAGGAGAAAGAGCCTGTTGTTTTAATCGAAACAAATATGGGAAACTTAAAAGCAAAACTATACAACGATACACCCTTGCACCGGGATAACTTTATCCGGTTGGCAAAATCCGGCCACTATAACGGGACATTATTCTATCGTGTTGTTAAAAATTTCGTGGTACAGGGAGGCTCTTCCGACAGTCGAAATGCTATTGCCGGACAAGCTATCGGCTACGGTAAAGGGGTCACGATTGACGCAGAGATCAAACCACACCATTATCACAAAAAAGGAGCCCTAGCCGCTCCCCGCCAACCGGACCGGGTAAATGTTTTCAAAGAATCGGATATCGCCCAATTCTATTTCGTGATCGGTAAAAAATACACGCCGGAAGAACTGGACAAAATCGAGAAATCAATAAACAACCCGATTAAAAAAGCCATCCAGAAGAAATATTATACCCCCGAAAAAAAAGCCATTCTTGACACTTTGAGGGCGCAAAAGAAAGTACCTGAATTCCGGGCCATCGCGGAAAAGATCAAATCGGACATCAATTTCGAATGGGAAAACAACACGGACAAGCTCTACATGGATGATGAAAAAAGAAAGGCATACACCACGATAGGCGGGGTTCACCATTTGGATAAAGAGTATACAGTTTTCGGAGAACTGATCGAAGGTTTCGATGTTCTGGATAAAATTGCCGCTCTTCCCACGGACAGACAGGACCGCCCGTTCAAAGACGTCAGAATAATCAGTGTAAAAATAATAAAATAACATGATACCACGCAAATACTCTTTATTATGGAGGAATATCATCTGGGCTGGAGTAATCTTTTTCTTATGCGCTATTCCATCCGACTCGATTCCTGATCCGCAATTAAATATCCCCCACCTTGACAAGGTGGTACACTTCGGAATGTTCTTTATCATGTCAATATTCCTGTGCAGCGAACTCCGCTATCAGACTCGATTGTCTCTACAAAAAATTTATCTGATCGCCATCGGGTTCAGTTTCATCTATGGAGGACTTATCGAAGTTCTGCAATTCAAATATTTCAACCGGGGCGGAGACTGGTGGGATCTGTTTGCCGACGTTCTCGGGGGAGTGGCTGGTTGCCTGCTATATCCCACGGCGAAAAAACAGAAAGACAAGCTTGTTGATTATCTATACAAGAAACTAAAAAGCCGGAAAGAAGTATAACCACCCCGGGGGAAATCTCGTTCACTAAAATGGAATATAAAGATTCATAAATATGAAAACAATTACATTTAGAAACGGGGACCCCATGCCCCTCTTCGGGTTAGGAACCTATCAATCCAAGGCAAACGAACTACACGACGCCATCATTAGCGCGCTGAAAGACGGGTACAGGCTGATTGACTGTGCCGCCTATTACAAAAATGAAGAAATCATCGGGGCTGCCCTGCAAGAAACATTCACGTCCGGACTCGTGAAACGGGAAAAACTTTTCATCACGTCCAAATTATGGAATAATAACCACGCCCCGGAACACGTGGAAGAAGCTCTTCGAAAGACGTTGCACGATCTCCGGCTGGACTACTTGGACCTGTACCTGATTCACTGGCCGATAGCGCTGAAACATGACATCGAATACCCGCGACAAGCATCCGATTTACTTTCCCTCGAAGAATGTCCCCTCACGGAGACTTGGAAAGCGATGGAACAAATGCAGGCAAAAGGGCTATGCAAACATATCGGGGTTTCGAATTTCAGCATCCCGAAATTGAAAGAACTGATCGCCGTGGCGAAAAACAAGCCCGAAATGAACCAGGTAGAAATGCATCCTTACTTGCAACAAAATGAATTATTCCGATTCTGTCAGTCCGAGGGAATTTACTTGACGGCTTATTCCCCTCTCGGACGTAATTTGCCCATCAAAAACAAGCCCGGGCTGACCAATGAACCGATTATTACCGATTTGGCAAAAAAATATAATTGCACTCCGGCACAAGTTATCATTGCTTGGGGAGTACAACGAGGGATCGTAATTATCCCAAAATCAGTTCACCCGGAGCGAATCAAAGAAAACATTAAATCACTGGACATCAACATTTCGCCAGAGGATATGACCAAAATTGCCACCCTCAACTCACACACCCGAATGACCGACGGCTCGGCTTGGATTTTCCCCGACGGACCGTACACGATGAAAAATATTTGGGATGAAAAATGAAGTTCTCGAAAGAATTGAAATGTATGAGACTTTTTATTAACTTTGCCCACCAAAGATTTCAAATTTCGAGAAGATGTTAGACAAGATTAAACAACTCAGTGCTGAAATAGCCGGTTTCCAGGCGAAAAGCCTAGAAGAAGTAGAACAGTTCAGAATCAAGCATTTAAGCAAGAAAGGAACGATCGCTGCTCTCTTTGATGATTTTAAAACCGTTCCCGCGGATCAGAAAAAAGCCATGGGACAAGAATTAAATGAATTGAAGAACACGGCTCTGGCAAAAATCAACGAGTTGAAAGAGTTACTTTCTAACGCGGAAGAAGATTTAAGCGGTATTGACTTGACGATGCCGGGAGATCCTTTAAAACTAGGAACCCGTCACCCGTTAGCCATCGTGAAAAACGAGATTCTAGCCATCTTCAATAAACTTGGATTCACCATTTCCGAGGGACCGGAAATCGAAGACGACTGGCATAACTTCTCCGCGTTGAACTTCCCGGAAGAACACCCGGCACGTGATATGCAGGATACATTCTTTATCAGTAAGAACCCGGACATCGTGCTACACACGCATACCTCATCCGTGCAAGTGCGAGACATGGAGGCTCATCGCCCCCCGATTCGGCTAGTTACTCCCGGAAGGGTGTTCCGTAACGAGGCTATCTCGGCCCGGGCACATTGTATCTTCCACCAAATCGAAGCTCTTTACATCGACGAGAACGTTTCCTTCGCCGACTTAAAGCAAACCTTAACCTATTTCGCGAAAGAACTATTCGGACCGGACACGCAAATTCGTCTTCGTCCGTCATACTTCCCCTTCACGGAACCATCGGCAGAAATGGACGTATCGTGTACACTATGTCACGGAAAAGGTTGCAATGTTTGTAAAGGAACCGGATGGTTGGAAATCCTCGGGTGTGGAATGGTTGACCCCAATGTTTTGGAATTAAATGGTATAGATAAGGAAAAATATACCGGGTTCGCACTCGGTATGGGTATCGAGCGTATCACCATGCTAAAATACGGCATTAAGGATATACGCCTCTTTTTCGAAAACGACATCCGTTTCCTTGAACAGTTTTCGGCCGCAGGCAAATAATATATAAACACAACACAAGAGAGATGAGGATGTCGGTCACACGACTCCTCATTTTTTATTCTCAAAATTGGTTACTATGAAGAATTTAGTCCTTCTATTCCTGATCACCTTTTCATTCGGGGCTTTCGCTTGCTCTCCCGTTGATTCCGTGTACCGGAAAGATCAAACTTTACTAAAACATTTCTTTGAATACGCCAATAAAAAAGAAATAGCCAAACTCCCGATCAACGAGAAAGTTGTCGCCATCGGACGCTATTTTCTCGAAACGCCTTACGTGGGAGGGACATTGGACATCAATCCCCAAGAGAAGCTGGTTGTCAACCTGCGAGAATTTGACTGCGTGACTTTCGTCGATAATGTCATCGCCTTGGCGCACCTAGATAAATACGAGGAACAAAGTATTCCTCAATTCCAAAAAAATTTACAAGAAATTCGGTACCGGAACGGAAAGATAGTTGACTACACGTCACGCCTGCATTACTCTTCCGACTGGTTATACGAGATGACCTGCCTGAACTTTCTGGAAGACATCACGAAAGAAAAAGGAGGTATCCCCTTCCCCAACAAGGTATCCTTCATCTCCCAAAACTGGAAAAAGTACCCGGCCCTAATACAGGATTCCACCCTTGTTACAAAAATAATTGATATTGAAAAGACGATTAACGGCAGGGCATATTACTATATCCCGAAAGAAAAAGTACTCCCTTTCGCGGGCCAAATCAAAACCGGGGATATTATACTGATCACCACGAAGAAAAAAGGACTCGACACGGCTCACGTGGGTATTGCCATTGAAAACGAAGGACAAATATACCTGCTCCACGCCTCGGTTTCCGACAAAAAAGTGTCCGTCACGACAGAAACACTCCCCGATTACTTACAACGAATCACGTCACATTCCGGCATAATGATCGGTCGTCTCATCAATTTTAAATCTAATTAACATCCATAAAACTGCGCAATACGTATATTTGGTAGAATTATTGTTATAAACTTTTACAAGAACACAAAATGTGATCGTGGAAATTGAATAGAAACCTAAAACAACGGAATATGAGAAGAATATTTATCGGAACACTTGTTGTGTTAACCATTGCTTTAATTAACGGATGTGCTAACCGGAAAATCACACGGGTAGACCCGAATGAAACCATCGACCTTAGCGGACGTTGGAATGATAGTGACTCACGGCTTGTTTCCGAAGAAATGATCGGAGACCTGCTTACTTCAGCCTGGATTCCAAGATACTTGAAAGCAAACGACAAACGCCCCGTGGTGGTTGTCGGCCTCGTGGAGAACAAAAGTCATGAGCATATCAACTCGGAAACCTTTATTAAGGACGTAGAAAAAGCAATTATCCGGGATGGTAACATCCGTTTGGTTGTTGCCGGAGAGAAGCGGAATGAGCTTCGAAAAGAAAGAGCCGAGCAACAAGATTACGCGTCACCGGAAACCACCAAAAAGTGGGGAAAAGAACTGGGTGCCGATTTCATCTTGCAAGGGACAATCAACAGCATCGTCGACTCGTACAAGAAACAAAAAGTCGTAACTTACCAGATCGACCTGCAACTCACGAACATCGAGACCAACGAGGTTGTCTGGATGGGTGACAAGAAGATCAAGAAACAAATCAGCGACCGGGTTCTGTAATATAGAGACATTCAAAGCGGATGAAAATATCATTACCTTCTCCAACATCCCTTAATAAAAGGAAAGAATGCTCATGCATCACATCTCCTCTTCCCCAAAAAGGAGGCTTGGAGAAGGTAAATCATTTATTTTCAATTCGTAATTTTCAATTTTTAATTGTTCTTCTCGTTTTTCTTTTCTCCGGATGCGCTACTTGGTACCAGCGAACGGCAGAGTTCCAAGCAGCCGTCAACTCGGGAAATTTCGAGAAAGCAAACAAACTCCTAGATAAAGATAAAAAACAAGCCACGGGTAAAAACCGCATCCTCTATTATCTCAACAAAGGATACGTGGAATTCATGCTCGGCAATCCCACCAACAGCAATCAATACTTCGAGACCGCCGAGAACCTGATTGACGAGTATCACAGTAATGTCGGGGCTGAAGCCGCGGCATTGATTACCAACCCGGAAGCACGTCCCTACCGACCGGAAGACTTTGAAGTCATTATGATTAACTTCTACAAGGCCTTGAACTACATTGATCTGAATGACATGGAAGGCGCCTTGGTCGAGATTCGCAAAATCAATATCAAACTCAACCAGCTAAACGACAAGTATCCCGATAACAAGAACCGATACCAACGAGATGCTTTCGCCCATTTATTAATGGGCCTGATCTATGACGCCACGGGAGATTACAATAATGCGTTTATCGCCTATCGAAATGCCTACGAGATCTACCAGTCCGACTATATTAAAAACTTCGGCGTAAAGGCCCCGGAACAACTAAAACAGGACTTGATGCGTACCGCCTATATTTGCGGTTTCTCCGCAGAATTGAAACAATACGAGAAAGAGTTTAACACGACATACACCCATACCCCGACGCCTGCGGATGGACAACTCGTGTTTTTCTGGCTGAACGGCATGGGACCGGTAAAGGCAGAATGGAGCATAAATTTTGTCAAGCAAAAAAGAGGAGACGGAGCGATTGTATTTCACAACGAATCCCTCGGACTTACCTTCCCTTTCTTCTTCGGCTCGGGATACAGTGACGACGAAAAACAAAGCATTGCCGATCTGCAAACCCTGCGTGTTGCATTCCCCAAATACATGGAACGCCCCCCGCTTTATGCCACGGGAACTCTCGTGTCGGCCAATCACTCGTACCCGTTAGAACTTGCCGAAAACATCAATGAAATTGCATTCAAAACCTTACGGGACCGAATGGTACGGGAATTTTCAAATTCTCTTCTTCGGGTTGCAGCCAAAAAAGGATTGGAATATTCTGCCCGTAAGCAAAACGAATGGCTAGGCTTTGCCGTCGGTATCGCTAACAGCCTCACTGAAAAAGCCGATACCCGCAACTGGCAAACACTACCTTACTCGATTTCCTACACCCGACTGCCCTTATCAGCCGGAACTAATACTCTAACACTTCGTCTAAATGCCCGAAACGGCTCCCAGCACACCGAACAATTCTCCATCGAAGGCGGAGGACGTAAAACCCGTTTTCACGTCTTCCAAACAATGGATTCCAGACAATAATGTTCATTCTTGTGATTAAACTGTCGCGAATTGTCACTCTTTTACCGTTACAATTCTTTTCTTACAATAGCTTATTTTAGAGTCCTTTAGAATTCTATCTGTATTTAGCAAAAATTAAAGGAGAAATAAGCGGCCCCAAAAGAATAACAACCGTTTCCCTTCCGTTACATATTCGTTTGGCAACTGGCTATAACCCATGAGCCGAACACCCCTGCCGACTTTATAATTACCTGTTACTCGCTTACCTTTTTCCAAATTCCACAGACCACTCTACCATTACAGGTATAATCTCTCATACTCCATCAAAAATTCACAACTGATTTAAACCAAAAAACCGCTTGACGTTTTGCAAGCGGTTTCCTTGAACTATTTATAGAATTTTCAATTTATATAAACGATTAATTCACAACACGAAAAGTATAAGCCTCAAATGTTCCCTCGCCATTTCCAGGACTCATGGCATAACCTTGCCCTCCAACAGTAAATCCATAATCTCCTCCAACAGGGTAATCCACACTTTTCCAGACATTTTCACTAGGATTATATCCCCATCCAAGAATTTTGTCATTTGACTTCAAACCTCCAAAAACATAAACATAGTCCTGCCCATCCTTGTTCAACACGAAAGATTTTGCAGCATCTGTTGTTGAAAGCCTCTCGGTCTCTCCATCCTCATAGTTAACCGGAATTCCTGTCCATTTTCCTGTGTTCGGATCAAGTTTTTGTAGCCCAGGTCCACTAGGTACACCATACAATTTCCCAAAACAAACATACCCACACCCATCTGCAACAAAAGCTGTTGCCCCATAACGAGGATAAGAAATATTCGATATTTGTTTCCAACCTCGTTGAGGATCAAACTCATAAAAATCAGACAAATAATCTCCTTCTCCAGGAGCTCCCGGTTTAACAATACCTGTCCCTATATATCCTTTTCCTTCTATTGAGAAAGCAACTGCTCCACGACGAGCTTTGCCAGGGAATTGAAATGGAAGTTTTTCCCATTTATGAGTAAGAGCATCATATACGAAGAAATCGTCATACACTTCTTGCTCTTCATGGTTTAACATATACCCTAAACCGACATAAGCTTTTTCCCCAATAACAAATGCCACGGCTCCAAAGCGAGGTTTGCCTGGAAATTCACTTTCAAGTATTTCCCATTCATGGGAATTGGGTGAATACTTACTAAAATGTAGATTATTACCCACGATATTATTCCATCCTAAACCGATATATTCTGTTCCTTCGATATTGAACGTAACCGCATCATACAAACCCAAACTTCCAGACATGGAAACATGTGCTTTCTCTAGTACTGGTAAATGAGCACTTACTTTGTCATCATTGTCATTACACGAAAATAGTAATATGACGCTTAGACATAGTATCCAGTTGATATTTTTTTGCATAATTTTATTATGTTTGCTTATTCAATAACTGTATCTAACCATTGTGAATGCTCACTAATGATTTCATAAAGGAATTGATTTTGTATAGATGCTCGTTCCATCTTAAATATTCCTTGAGCATTCACATCTTTATTAATACCATCCACATCAACAAAATTGATTTTTGCATATGCACCAAATTGTGCAGACAATATATAAGTGTAAGGATCTTCTGTAACCTGTGGCGTTTTTCCTTCTAGTAACATACTGAAAGAAGGGTAAAATGTATAATATACATTAGAGCCCAAACCGCTTACGCCTATATTTATAGCATCAGAGATGACTCCATTTGTTTCTGTCATTACCTTAAACGTGAGATCAAAGCTACATCCATAGAAACCATAAGAATTGGTTCCATTTACCCTTTTTTGACAAACTACTTGTATATATAAATCTCGGGTATATTTAGGAAGATTAAGTCCTATTTTATCTATAAATGTCACTATAAATCTTCCATCAAATGGAATAATCCCATTAAAACCAGGTTGATCTAAATATTGCACAACTCCTTTTCTAATTGTTGATGGTGGAGCGGGGAAGGAAACACGAGATGAAACATTTGAATTCTCAAAAGTGAAATTTTGACCTTTTGTATAATCAAAAATAAAAATATTTTTTTCAGTATCAGAATTAGTCGCTTTTGCTAATATATCTATCTTTTTTAAATCTGCTCCTATCCACACTTTTACATAGTTTTCCGTGATCTGATAAAGAGTGTCCTGAACTGCAAAGAATCCGTCCTTATTTATAACTGAAGAATAATAAGGTACAGCTAAATTGTAATCATAAGACGAAGTCCCATCTGAATAAAACACTTCTTTTATCAACCTTTCTTTTAATGCTAACTCATATAATGGCGAGTGCTTGGGAGCCTTTTCTAAAGACTCTCCACTTAGAGTATCTAAATAATCCATCTGTTTACTCTCTGCTATAATGATATCTTCAAACATTCGTTGTTGAGATTTAAACTGATTTACATAGCCTGCATAGAGGTACTTACCACCATTAATTACTTTTTTCAAAACTTCATGATTAGAAAATACTAACATTCCATTCTTTATTTGAATGTTTTCAATTGAAGGATCGACCTTCACATCTTCATAATCTTTTGAACAAGCAAAAAGTATGGCTCCACCTAAAAGGCAAAAGATCCATTTTAAAGAAACTCTTTTTTTCATAATTCATCGTTTTTAATCATTGCTTTGTAACAAAGCAGTAAACAGTATTTTATTTAAAATAATGCTCTTTACGAAGGTATGAAATAATTTTGACATAAATACAACTATATAGCATAAACTTAAAATAAATTCTCGATCATGCTAATTTACGAATACAACTTTAATCTATATCCTATTGATTCAACCACAAAAAAACTCCCCTCACCTTACGACCGTAAAATGAGGGGAGTCTAAATTATTGACTACAAAATTTATTTCTTCATGATCTCTCCGAAATACTTGTAGAATAATGGAATTGTCGTTATTCCGTTAAAGAATTGCTCCAACGGGTAATTCTCGTTCGGAGAGTGGATCGCATCGGAACCCAAACCAAAGCCCATCAGTACGGACTTGATTCCTAGCACTTCCTCGAAAGTGGCAATAATTGGAATACTACCACCGGAACGAACCGGAACGGGTTGTTTTCCATACACTTCCTCGTATGCTTTCTCGGCAGCCTTGTAAGCCGGGAGATCAATCGGACACACGTAAGAAGGTCCGCCATGCAGGTAATCCACTTTCACCTTCACGTAATCCGGAGCGATAGACTCGAAATATTCCTTGAACAATTTCGCAATCTTCTCGTGTTTCTGGTTCGGAACCAAACGACAGCTAATCTTGGCGTATGCTTTAGAAGGCAATACGGTCTTGGCACCTTCGCCCGTGTAACCACCCCAGATTCCACAAACATCGAATGTCGGACGAATGCCCGTACGTTCATTAGTCGTGAATCCCTCTTCGCCTTTCACCTCTTTAATATCTAAAGACTTCTTGTAATTTTCTAAATTGAAAGGAGCCTTGGCCATCTTCGCCCGTTCCTCGGCAGTTACTTCCAACACGTCATCATAGAAACCGGGGATCGTGATATGTCCCTTTTCGTCTTGCATATCGGCAATCAACTTACACAACACGTTAATCGGGTTTGCCACCGCTCCCCCGAAAATACCGGAATGCAAATCAGCGTTCGGACCGGTAACTTCAACCTGCCAGTAAGCCAAACCTCTTAATCCCGTGGTAATTGAAGGAATATCACGGCCAATCATACTGGTATCGGAAACCAAAATCACATCAGCTTTCAACATATCCTTATGATCCCGGCAGAACTTGGGAAGACTCGGGGAACCGATTTCCTCTTCTCCCTCGATCATGAACTTCACGTTACAGTTCAATTTCCCGGATTTCATTAAATATTCAAACGCTTTCGCGTGCATGAAAGCCTGTCCTTTATCATCGTCAGCCCCGCGAGCCCAGATTTTGCCATCTTTAATAACCGGCTCAAAAGGTTTCGTGTTCCACAACTCGATCGGGTCAACCGGCATCACATCCATATGCCCGTACACCAACACCGTAGGAAGAGCCGGATCAATGATCTTCTCCCCGTAAGCAACCGGATTACCCTCTGTTTCATACACTTCTGCCCGGTCAGCTCCGGCAGCTAACATGATTTTCGTCCATTGTTCGGCACAACGATACATATCTGGCTTATGCTCAGACAATGAAGAGATTGAAGGAATGCGAATCAACTCGAATAACTCGTTCAGGAAACGTTCCTTGTTCTCTTCCACGTACTTTTTGATTTCTTCCATCTATTTGAAAATATATTAATTAATAAAATAAACATACCGCACATAATTGCAAGTTGCAAGTTTACAGGTTACAAGTTAAAAAAAACAGTCTTATCATTGAACAGCAAGCTAGTCAACTTGTAACCTACGGACCTGTAACTTGAAACTGTTTCAACAACATCTTTGTTGGAACAAATATAACATTTTCGAGCGAAGAGATCAAACGGTTCGTGTAAAAAACACAACGATTACAACTTGTAACCTGCAAACCTGCAACTTGTAACTGTTCCGCCAAATTCCTTTGGTGGAACAAAATAATTTCATACTTTTGCCAAGTGTTTCAACTAATGAATTAGATATGTCAAATCTTCCCGAAATTAAAGTTTTCGCCGGAGAGAATAGCCAATATATTGCAGAAAGTATTGCTAGTTCTCTAGGGCTGGAACTCGGTAAAAAAACGTTTACGAGATTTAGTGACGGAGAATTCGTCACGTCATTCGACGAAACGGTGAGAGGCGAACACGTGTTTATCGTGCAATCAACCTTCCCGCCCAGTGATAACCTCATGGAATTACTCTTGATGATCGATGCCGCCAAAAGAGCATCCGCCTACAAGGTAATCGCCGTAATCCCCTATTTCGGGTTTGCGCGTCAAGACCGGAAAGATAAACCACGTGTCGCAATCGGGGCAAAACTAGTGGCTAATATGCTACAGGCAGCCGGAGTCGACCGAATTATCACCATGGATTTACACGCTGACCAAATTCAAGGATTTTTCGATGTTCCCGTGGATCACCTATACGGTTCTACCGTGTTGATTCCTTATATCAAATCTTTAGGATTACGTGATTTTGCCATTGCCTCCCCTGACATCGGTGGGGCCAAAAGAGCAAATTCCTGGGCAAAATACTTTGATTCAGGGTTGATCATCTGCCACAAAACCCGTATCCGGGCAAATGAAGTTGCCGACATGAAAGTGATCGGGGATGTCGAGGGCAAAAATATCATCGTTGTTGACGACATGATCGATACGGCCGGAACAATTTGCAAAGCAGCCGATATGCTTATCGACAATGGTGCTGCCAGCGTACGTGCCGTGGCCACCCATGCAGTTCTTTCCGGTAAGGCATACGAAAATATCGAGAAATCAAAACTGACGGAAGTAATCTTCACCGATTCCATTCCCCAGAAACAACCTTGCTCAAAAATTAAAGTATTACCGATCGCTCCCATGTTTGCCGACACGATCCGCAACATCTACGAACATAAATCGATCAGTGATCACTTCCTCATGTAATTCATTTTTTCATGATATAAAAAATGGCACCCGAAACCGAGTGCCATTTTTCTTTAATATTTTATCTCTTTCAATATACCACGAATGGTAACCAACATATCAGGAAGTTTTGTCTTGACAAGAGTCTATCAAAATTTCTTCTTTAAGCATAAATTCCTTCTTCTATAATAGAACGTTTCAATAATTCATTCATATTATCCCTCAAGCGAACAACATCGACAGGACAACCGAAAAGTTGCTGTAACTCGTCCTTGATATGTACTAAACTGAACAAATCAGGAGAGGAAAGCTCGACATAAACATCTACATCACTCCCTTCTTGCTGTTCTCCACGAGCCACGGAACCAAAGATTCCGATGCGAGAAATTCCATATCGAATCGCAGATTGTAATTTATATGCCTGTAATAACTGCAAATATTCCTTTGTCGTTTTCATGATCGTTGCAACCAAAATATTTATTACAAATATAGTCAATTCAAAAGACAGAAACAATTCTAATTTGAAAGATCTGCCACTTCTCTGGCATTTTTTGGCCACATGGCCAAATCTCAAAAATCACTACTATAAATAGGTGATGCCCATTCTGGAATCATTTCTACATACTGTTTTACAAGTCGTCCTTTAGCTAACCGAAATAATAGCATTGCCTCTTTATTCTCTATAGAGTTATCGTAGATATAAGTTCTATCAACCAATTTAGAAACTAAACAACAATTAGATATCGATTTTTGATACCTTGAAATGATTTTTGAAATAGGAACATCATGTCCTCCTTCCATTACCCGACCAGCAATTCGTGCTGCATTAATTGTAGGCGATACGGTACAAACAAAAAATAAACGAACAAAAAAACCTGCTTCTATAGCTCTACAGATATAATCGATTTTATCTTCAACAGAAAGAACTGTTTCAAAAATAAGACTCTTACGCTCCATTAAACAAACTTCCCTTAATTCTTCACAAAACTTCACGGCTTTCATTATCGCATCCTTAGAATTCCAATCTCCAAACTTTTCTTGAGCAATAATATCCGGATTTATATAAATAGAATCCTCCATCCATTCATGATGAAGAATCTTTGACGTAACAGAGGTTTTACCAGAACCATTAGGACCAGCTATTACAATAAGCACCGGTTTATGAAAATCATTCATTACTAAAACTTATATTATATTCTTTCCCCCATTTTGCCTGTTGCTTACGGATATACTCTCTTATTTCCTGAAAAAACTTTTTATGCGCTTCTTCCGATTTACGTTTTGCTTCTTCAGCAACTTCTTTCATCAAAGTAGTAAGCATTTCATCAGTTGGTTCTTCCAAACTGGTTAAACGATAAGAATTCATCTCTTTTTCAGACATAACCAAAATATTTATTACAAATATAGTCAATTCAAAAGACATAAGCAATTCTAATTTGAAAGATCAGAAACATCAAGCCCACATTTTACAACTTACATGCCGGCCCTCTTCTCCAATCTTCTCCCCTCGTCCGGCATGTAAAATCACCATCTCACCAATCTAAAGTTTTCCCATTTCAACCATTAATTGTTAACCGTTTACTATTCGACGCTTTCCTCTTATCTTTCGACAACATGAAAGTATACACCTCCAGATTCTCTTTTACCCATCCATTATCCAAGCTAATCGTCGTCACGCCATTCTCTTGACGGTTCCGGCAAGGTTCCACGATCATTTGGTTTCCCGTTTTCTCGTAAACCACCACGTACAACACGTCCGTCGGGTTCGCCACCACCGACCAGCGACTTTGCGCCTCCTGGGTAATCGTTATCATATCCTGATCCTCGTTCAACGACACGGTCAGCGTTCCATCCTGCAGGCTCCCCTCGGCACACACGATCTTCTCGTAGTCAATCGTGGGGTTATACTCCTCGTCAACCGTAACGGCCTTCATATTCGCTTTCACGAAGGCATTATAAAACGTACTTCCCGCTTTTCTTCCCGGAAAACCGAGTTCTGCCGCCGGGGCAAAATACAGCGAAGCCACCTGCAATGCTTTCATCTTCGCTCGTTGCGTCAACTGCCCCGGAGTTCTGGGATTACGCATCGTACTTCTCTTTCCCCTGGCAATACTATACCCGTTTGCCCCCGCGTACATCGTAATATTTGCCACTGATTTTCTCACTTCTCCCAATACAAATGATTTAAATAAAGCCATAATCTTAAAATTTAAAATGAAACATATAAATTACAATACTAAATGCACGTTTTCTGAAAAATCACACCTGTTTACCGAACCAAAGAAACAATACAAGTGAATCCTCTTTCCCCGCTCTTCCGTGAGTTCAATCTCCGCGCTCTCATCCCGACGAACACTCCCGATCGCCTCGGGAGTCACAATCCGAAACCTCATGTCTTCCATCATCACCACGCACCACAACTCGTCCCCTAAACGCTCTTCCCGTACCACGTATTCATTCTTCCACGTCAGGCGAACCTTATCGCCCTCCCGGCATCCCTGCAACTCACTCGGTAAAAACAAATTCCCGGCACTGAAATGCACGAGATCATACAACAACCCCTCCCCGTTAAACGCCCGCATATTAGCCTGCAGGAAAAGATTATATCCCGAACGACGCTCCACCACTCCCAACATCTGCCAAATCCGGGCCAACCATGTCTGCCGGATCACCCCGTAAAAAGTCGCCGTCTTCCTCATCCTCTCCCGGTAATACAATTGCAACTCCGAACGACAATCCTTCACCTCTCCCGGGGCAGCTCTTGCGTAAAGATGATCCCCCACCTGATAGTAAATAACACGTCCCATCCGTCCCGACAAACGATTAAACAAATTTGAATAACAACAAGCCATACTTACCTCCTTTTTTCATTACTAAAACTTCAACCTTTTTCTTAACTCATCGAAGGGAAACGCCGGACCCGGATCCGTCTTTCGAGGGGTGATGTCCGAGTGTCTCACCAAGTACTTGATCCCGTAACACTCTTTCAATAAACGACAGATCTCCTCCGTAGTCGCAAACTGCCCCTCGGTAAAAGAATGCCAGTATCTCGCCCTCCCCTCTTCTTCCGTCGTGTACACCTGATCGGGAGAATATTCCCGCCCGAAACTCGAATAATAGCGGTCCCCCACGCGTTGCAACTCCCCGGCATTATCCAGCTCGATCCCGATCGAACAATCATTCAGATTCACCCGCCCGGCATGGAAACTCTTCCCGGCGTGCCAGGCCTTCACGTCAAAAGGTAACAACTGGAAAACCTCTGCGTCCCTTCCGACCACCACGTGAGCGGAAACACTCGTGTCCGGCCGGCCCAAATAAAGTGCCGATGAAATCGCCCCGGCTCCAACCGTACTATGTAAAACAATCGTATCCACACGAGATAATTTCACCCGACACTTTGAACACTGCAAGTACTTCACGTTATCCCCGAACAACAAATTCTCAATAATTTCCATGGCACCCCGTTTTACTTCCATTTCCTTGACAACAAACAATCCGTCACCTTCTCCCCGCTTCTCCCGATCACGTAACCCCCGAGCCCGATCTCCAGCAAATCCCACAAACGGGAACTATCGGACAGTAACGTCGATTCCATGAACATCCCCGACAAAATCACCAACGCGAACGCCAACATCACGATGGGGCGCCAAGACCTCTGCAACCAATTTCCCCGGGCTTCTTCCCCCACCGCCGCCGACTGTTCCCGCACCAGCTCACTCTTGTAACGATACACCAAAGATTGAATCTCTTCCTGAATCTTCTGCTTTTCTTTCGAAGAAACCGACAACCGGTTCACGATGTCACCGATCTCCCTAATCACGTTCTGTAATACACCCATAATCTTTTGTTTTTAAATTTGATATACCAAAAGTACACCCCAGAACGCCCGTTACCAACCATTATATCCGAACACACTCATTTATCATCCGAATGACAGGAAAATTCATCCGAACAGACTTTTTCTTCTCCCCCCCCATGAGATGGGTAACCTCCCTACCCCCCACCTTACACAGAAATAAGAACCGCTTGATAATCAGCTTTCCCCCTGTGCAAGGGGGAGTTGGAGGAGGTAGTTTGTAGATACCGAATAAGACTTTTTAGACAGCCCCTTGTTTGCAAGTAATTGATTACAATATTTTATCAAGCTCCCATGCTTTGATATGCCTGATACCTTCATTCAAAGGCATAGTTATTTCATCAAGAGAAATTACGACTTTTTCAAAATTATCGTCAATAGCTTTGAGTGCAGAATATTCCCTTTCGACCGTAGCTTCATCTGTAAGCATATAGGTGCTTTGTAAGTATATCGTGCGATCTGCCTTTTGAGCGATGAAATCGACCTCTTTATTTCTGAGAGATCCGACATAAACATTATACCCGGTTCTTTTAAGTTCCAAGTAGACAAGATTTTCCGCTAAATATCCATAGCCGTAACCGTATCCCGGATAGAGATAGTTCTTGTATGCCAAGTCATTAATGTAATATTTGGCATTCCCCGACATAATATCTTTTCCTTTAATGTTATAACGGTCACACTTATGAATAAGAAAAGCGTCTTCGATATATCCGATGTAATTCGAAACGGCATCATAACTTGTCTTGCGTCCCTGACTTTTGAAAAAATTGACTATGTTGGCAATTGATACGAGATTGGAGGCATTGTTTACCAGAAACGCAAAGATATCCTCAAGTAACTTCGCATCTCGTACATTGTATCGCTGAATAATATCACGTAATAAAACAGTATCTTTTATTGCCGAGACATAATTACGTTTGAGTTCAGGTTTGTTCAGCATAAACAATTCAGGGAGTCCTCCGCTACTCATATAATCCGAATAACTTTGTCTGCCGCACTGTTGTTGCGTGATACCTAAATATTCTTGGTAACTGAATGGAAACACCTCCAATGATATATATCTACCTGAAAGTAAAGTTGCTAATTCTCCGGAAAGCATCTTTGAGTTAGATCCGCTGATAAACAGCTCATAGCTTTCTGAGTAATCCTGGGAATAAGAGTTGACTACTTTTTCCCAACCATCGATCATCTGAATCTCATCAATGAATATATAAATCTTTCCCACCGGATTCAACTCCTTTTTATACGCCTTTATCACTTCGTCCAAATCCTTGTAGTTTTTTAGAAATTCAAGATCTGTAAACTCTTTGTTGATAAAGAGAATGTTGTTCGGATTTATTCCACTATCAATAAGCTCTCCGGCTATTTGTCGCAGAATATAACTTTTTCCGGAACGCCGTTGTCCAACAAGCACTCGAATAAGTTTACTGCCGATATATCCGGCAATGTTATCCACGTACGTACTTCGTTTGTATCCTAAATCTATAGAATCTGAACCCCAGAAGTTATACCTCCTTAATAGTGCAATTTTTTCGTTCATAACATAAATATTTGCACGAATATAATCATTTTCGTTTATAAACGAAAATCATGCACACCTTTATTTATTCTTACCCATACCAATAAAAATAAACTGATATAACTTCGATGTACCCGTCTAAACATCTCCCTCGGCAAAATCTACTATTTTTTCAGAAAAAACACCTCAAATTTTAGTCACTCTCTTTACATTCTAGATAACTCCACATCACCTTGCACCTGAAGAAGCACATCCCGCAACAACGGCAAATCATCATGTATCGTTTGAAAAACAATTTCCGCATCTATCTCGAAATAATGATGAACAATGATGTCTCGCATCGCTTATCACACATAAATACCCTCCTTCTCTATTCGTTCTCGCAAAAAAGCGTTCATGTGATCCCGTAAACGCACAATATCAACCCGGCATCCGAACAATTGTTCCAAAGTATTTTTCAAGCTTCCAAGACGAAACAATCCCATTGGGGGACACTCTACATACACATCCACGTCACTCTCCTCTGTTTGCTCTCCCCGTGCAACAGAACCGAAAATCCCGATACGGGATATTGCATAATGTCCCGCTTCCTTGTTTTTAAACTCCTTCAACAACTCTATGTACTCTTTTGTGGATTTCATACACGTGTTCCTTTCTTGATTATTACCAACAAAAATAAAAAAATAAACCGACAATACAAAGCGTAATGGGGATAAGGTCACCCCACAAGAATGATTAACAAATTTCCTTTCCCTTACATCTCCTTATCCTCTCGCCCCTTTTTCACCCGTCCTAAATCCCAGAAATTAAAACACCCGAAGACCGCCGCTCGGTAAGGTGGACTGACTGGAAGCACGCTCTTGCCGATACAGATCGCTTTCCCGATAAAACCATCCACTTCGCAAAGGTTCACGATATAACTCCGGTGTACCCGCCGGAACATATCCACGGGCAAAAAAGGCTCCAACATCAAGAGAGGGTAAGCTATCGACAACCGGGGCTTATCCCGACGGTGAATATAACAATAACATCCCGAAGCCTCCACGTACAATATCTCCGAGTAAAAACACCTTTCCCTACGTTCCCCCTGACGCACAAAAAAACAGTCTCGCATGAGACCTTTTGTCTGATCATTCGTTTCTTTCATAACGATTATTTTTATATCCCGCAAGATGACCTTTAACAACAAAGGCACGCCCCCGCATGCCTACAAACAACAAGGGTGTGACAAAAGCCCTAACACGCTCGTCACACCCTTGTTATCGAGTATCTTACTCTATCTAAAATCTTTTTAATCCCTCAATCCAAAATCGTAAATCACAAATTATTTTCGGTCTTTCAATCTAAAATTAGAAAGCTGCCTCACAACTTTCACCACTCTTTCTATATCTTCGTCTGTCAACGTCGGCCCAGACGGCAAGCACAAACCGATCTCGAACAACCGATCACTCGTTCCGTCCCCGTAAAACGGGGCTTCCTTGAACACCGGTTGTAAGTGCATCGGTTTCCACAACGGACGACTCTCTATATTATCTCCCTCCAAAGTCAACCTCAGGTCTTCCCTCGTGAAACCCGCTTCCTCCGGTTTTACCGTGATACACGTCAACCAGTAATTCGAATTAAAACCTTCCCCTTCCGGCTGGCACATCACCTCCACCCCTTTCACTCCATTCAGTAACTTCACGTACAAATCGTGAATTGCTCTCCTACGGGCAATATGTTCATCCAGCACGAACATCTGCCCCCTCCCGATTCCCGCACAAATATTACTCATCCGGTAATTATACCCGATCTTCTCGTGTTGGTAATGTGGTGCTTGCTCCCTCGCCTGCGTGGCATAAAACAAAGCCCGTTTTGCTCGTTCCTCATTCGGGCAGACCAACGCCCCTCCACCGGAGGTCGTGATAATCTTGTTCCCGTTAAATGACAACGCAGCGTATTCCCCGAAAGTCCCGCACTTCCGTCCCTTGTACTCGGAACCCAACGCCTCGGCCGAATCCTCCAACACGGGAATCTTGTAATGATTGGCTATCTCCAAAATCTCGTCCAGCTTACCCGGCATACCGTACAAATGTACCGGGATAATAGCTTTCGGCAACCGTCCGGTCTTCTCCAAACGATCCTTGATTGCTTCTTCCAAGAATTTTGGATCCATGTTCCAGGTATCCTTTTCACTATCCACGAATACCGGCGTTGCCCCCTGGTAAGCGATCGGGTTTGCCGATGCCGAAAACGTAAAACTCTGGCAAATCACCTCATCTCCCTCACCAACACCTAAAAGAATCAACCCCAAATGCAACGCCGCTGTCCCCGCACTTAATGCCACCACCTGTTTCCCCTCATCTTCAACTTTCAACTTTCCATTTTCAATTAAAAAGTCCCGTAGAGCTTTTTCAAAAGCGTTCACGTTCGGCCCCAGCGGAACCACCCAATTCGTGTCGAACGCTTCCTGTATAAATTCCTGTTCTCGCCCACCCATATGGGCTAACGAGAGCCAAATTCGATCTTTCATAATATATAAAGAAATTTATCCTTAAATTATTTCATTATTATATCTCATTCTTCTACCTAAAACAGTACAAACTATCATCTGAATATCTTTCCAAAAAGAATAATTGTGGTAATAGTAAAGATTTATGCGTATTTTATCAGGAAATATCACTTCATCATTATATTTTTGAGGATCTTCAACTTTGGCCAACAACACTTCCTCATTGCGATATTTTAAACTTGCGGGTCCTGTAATTCCTGGCTTTAACTTCAACACCTCCCGCTCTTCACCGATCAAACAATCTACATATCCAGGCACATCAGGTCGAGGTCCTACCAAACTCATATCCCCTTTCAAAACATTCCATAACTCCGGCAACTCGTCCAATTTATATTTTCTTAACACTGCACCCAATGGGGTAATACGACTATCGCCCGCCACAGACACTGATGGACCTCCATATCCTACTGTCATACTTCTAAACTTATACATGGTAAACAACTGTCCGTCCTTTCCCACTCGATTTTGCTTAAATATCACGGGGCCTCCAGGCATCTTCACTCTAATTAAAATTGTCACGATAAATAAAACAGGAAAGAAAATTATCAATCCAAAGAAAGAGGCCAAACGATCAAAGCAACTCTTCAACAACATAAACACCAAACTTATTTTTATATCCTCTACCAAATGCTCTAAATCCAACTTTTTTAATACCTCTTATAGAAGCAATATTACCCTCATCGCAAAAAATATAAAAAGTATCTACCCTATTTTTATAATTATCAAAAATACAAGACAAAAGAAGCGGATAAAATCCTTTCCCTCGATATTCTTTAATTGTAGAACAAGGTCCTATATGTAACCCCCTTTTTCCTGTCATGAACTGGAAAATAAATATTTTTGGCATAACTTGAGCTTTTGACACTACTCTTTGAGAAACTTTGTCAACCAAAATATACTCACAATAACGTCCTAATGACAAAAACGTCCATAACAAATTATGAACAGATAGAGATCTCGGTTTCCGAATTTGCAACTCGAAACCATCAGGTATAATACTTTTATAATAGCTCCCACTCTTAGACGCTAATCTAAAATATATCCATTTCATAATAATATCAAATTCAAAGGAATCTATAATTGTCGACTCGAAAACAACACTTTCCACACTCCCACAATAGAACCACACCCATACGAAACGTGTAACACGCAAAAACTACATAACAAGAAAAAAATTGAAAGCCGTTTTTTTAAAGCTAAACGAAAACTTATGATAAGTAATAAACACAAGTACAAACACAAAGAAAATACCGCCAACCAAATAACATTCAAATAAAATACACTTAAGAGTAATGGTAGAATCAATGATGCAACAAACATCATTGGTACAAAATGCCTCAATGATAAAGAATCAAATTGTTTCGTAAAATACACAGTTAAAATATTCCATTCTCCATTTTGAAAATTATTCTTAGCAATACCTTTAAAGGTCTCCCGTGCTAAATATGTGCAATATGTATCCGGAACAATATAAATTTTTCCTCCTCCCCGAACAATTCGTTTGTTCAACTCTATATCTTGATTTCGAACCAATCTCGTGTCATAATATCCATATTTATCAAAAACCTCTCGTCTCCAACAACCAAAAGGCACCGTATCCACCTCCATTACTTCATTAACTCCTGTCCGAAAAATAGAATTACCTACTCCAAACTTATTACTCAATACCTCTCGTATTGCAAGAGTCTTCATGTTCTTGTTCAGTACATCAGTTTTACAAACTGCTCCAACATTATCTGCCTGCAAGTAACCGAGCTGCCTAACAAGTTCTGAAAAATAATTTTTCTCGTACAATGTATGTGCATCGATTCGAATAATAATATCACCTTTAGCTTCGGCAATCCCCAAATTCATTGCAAATGGAACAATCTTCTTGGGATTATCAATCACTCGCAAAAAAGGATAACTCTGCAAATACTCTTTTATTATTTCACGAGTCTTATCCGTACTCATTCCATCTACAAACAAAACCTCCATACATTTCTGAGGAAAATCTTGTTGACAAATGGACTCTATACACGCTCCAATATATTTTTCTTCATTATATACCGGACAGATTATCGAAATCATATCAATTTAACGTGGTAATAAAATCTTTCAGTTTCCCATTCATTGTATGAAAATGCTCTCCCCATTGTATGATAAAAATGATATCTCGATGAAAATATTTTTCCAACTCTTCACGTAAAATCATCTCATATTCTACATTATTTTGTTCTATTTTCAACAATACTTTCCCCTTTTCATTTTGAACTGCCTGATAATTTAAAGTTATTCCTTTATTTAATGTCAAATTTTTAAACACATAATAAAACGTTAGACTAGGATAAATTTGACTATTCCCAATAATATTTTTACCTACTCGTCCTTCCACATCTAACAATACAGGATGCGCTCGCCCACAAGTACATCTAAAATCCCGAGGTGCTAATTTTACAAAATCCCCCAATCTATACCGAATAATTGGAAATGAACGAGAAAGTAAGTTTGTTATTATAATTTCACCATTTTCTTCTTCAATAACAACATTTTCCATATTAATATGCATATGTCCTCCTTCCGGGCATTCGAAAGCAATCAACCCTGACTCACTCGAACCATATTCACTAATAATTTTTAAACCAAAAGCTTTCTTTACTTCCTTTTGATATGATTCATATATCTTTTCCGAGGTTCCCTTAATCATCTTCAATTCTAAAGTTTCCCCTATATCCAATTGGTTCACAATCTTTGCAACTTCATAAATCATGGAAGAATAGCCATTAAGGAAAACAGCTTTTTTCAATTTATCTACAAATTTTCGAATATGTTCCTCGTCATACGAGAACAAGCGAAAACGATCTTGCAAAAAATCCAAGATTGCCGTTTTCCATTGTTGTTTCTTATCTATATTATACCCCCAAAAATACCCATTTCTATCCCACGGATTTACTCCATACCAACTATACCCACGAAACATTGCCGCTCGATTACAAGAATCCCACTCCTCATTTCGATAAAACTTCAATACTTGCCCAGAAGTACCAGAAGTTTCCGAAAAAAACAATTTTTTAAAATCAAAATTCGTATGTATTTCCTTATTATACTTTAATAATATACTCTTATCTATTGCAGGAATTTTTCTCAAATCATCAATTGATTGTACATTTGCCGCATCAAAATCAATTTTAGCTTTATAAAATAAAGAATATTTCTGAGCAAACATCAACAGTTTTTTACATTTGTCAAACTGATAAGTTGCTAATTGCTCTGCAGTCCACTTATCCGATTTCAATAAAAAATTAAAATAAGGCAACAATGACGGATTTCTGTATCTAGTTCCGACCAAGTATAACAATTTATGAATCATATAAATCTACTTTCGCAATTTTCTCTTAATAAAATCTTTTAGTATCATTTGAATATCCCATAACTTAAAACGAAACACATTACTTGCAATATCTCTATAATTAGCTTTCCTATACTCATTCATTTTAGCAAAAACATGAGAATAATAAATTTCATTTTCTTCATTATGAGCGATCAATGAATTCAATTTATCAAATCTTAAATAAGAAGGTACTTGAGCTTTCTCTATATATCTAGGAAAATAATCTTTCTCTATGTGTATATATTCATAAGATATTAATGGAGATGTTTGCAAATCCACATTTAAGACAACAGAATATTTCGTTGGTTCCCATGCCATATTAAAAA
>ENA-UEPG01000572-UEPG01000572.1-human-gut-metagenome-genome-assembly--contig:-NODE-572-length-35460-cov-4.780488_pt1 | contig 35460 bp, 20 predicted proteins | sample MGYA00242893_ERZ507902 | MGnify/ENA primary metagenome ERZ507902 (study PRJEB26167, sample SAMN06115491) | human gut metagenome | host: Homo sapiens | place: China:Gansu | collected 2015-04-23 | study...
GCGAATACTGCTTCCGGTAGTTGTAGGCGACGACCTGGAACTGCGGCTGTACACCGGACCGGAAGACCTGAAACCCGCCTCATCCCCAATACCGAAGCCACCGATTTCTTCGAAGCACCTTTTGTAATCAAACGCAATGGAACCTACTACTTTATGTATTCCTCCGGTTCCTGCCACGACCACACATACCGTGTGCAATACGCCACTTCAGACAAGCCTCTGGGTCCTTACACCTATGGTGGCTGTATCCTCGAAACCAATGCTGACGGAACCATTCACGGTCCCGGGCACCACAGTATCCTTCAGGAAGGCAATGATTACTATATCGTTTATCACCGCCACAATAATCCACACTCCAACCGTGGTTTCCACCGCCAGCTTTCCATCGACCGCATGACATTCAATGCAGACGGGACGATTCAGAAAATCATCCCTACTCATGACGGCGTAGGTGTACTGGCCCCCTCCGTTGTTAAATCAAACAACCTCACCTTTGGTAAAAGCGTGCGTGCCTCTTCCTCTTATGATGACAACTTCCGTCCTGAATATGCCGTAGATGATAACAACGGAACTTTATGGCGTCCGCGCGGCATGGGACAGGAATGGCTTGAAATAGACCTGGGACGCCCCCAACAGATACAAACGATCTGGACACAATTTGAATATGGCACTCAGTTCTATCAATACCTGATTGAAACTTCAACAGATGGTAAACGCTGGACTATCTTTGCCGACAAGCGGAACAATCATCTGGCAGGCAGCCCAATGGTAGATTTCGGAAAAGCCAAAGCCCGCTTCGTGCGCCTCACCTATACCGGCGGACAGAAGAATGGCTTCGGTGGTGCTATCTGGAACCTCAAGGTATTTTCCGGTATCGAAGACTCCGCTCCCCAACAATGGCTCGGACTGACAGCCGCCGACTGGAATGGCCGCGAATGGCAGAATAATGAAGGAATGTTAGGAGGTGCTTTTATCCTGAAAGTAGGATCAGTTCGCACCGAGCGCATTGACGGACGCGACGCACTGGTTCTCGAACCGGGCACTACGCTAGAATACCGTCATCCGTTACTTTCTCCCTCCAAAGAGCATACAATTAGTGGGTTAGTTCATAGGTTAGGTAGATGGCAAAGCTACGAAGCGGAACCTGCCCTTTCATCCGGTGTGATTTCGCTTCAAAGCAGAGCCGAATCCTTAATCCTCACTACTATGCGCTACTCTAACTGGACACCGGCACCTGCCGAACAAGAATATGATACCACTACGGATATCGTCCGCTTACCGGCTGCTGATCAGCGAAAGCGTGGCCTAGTAGTAAGCATCACCGCTGATGACTTCGCCGCAGGCGACACCGTACATTATCTTTCCAATCATGGAATAGAAGGATACTTCGAAGCCCACAAAGCCCCCTCCATCATTAAGGAAGTGGAAGGAAAAAAGAGTTTCAGTTTTGATGGTCATCAGGTATTCCAGTCCAACTTCTCCCTGCCTGCAACCTTGCTGGACAATGCCCCCTATACATTGGAAGCCTGGATACTGAATGATTCTATTGCCGAAAACGAATGTGTAGCCGACTTCACGACTTCGCATGACGAATTGGAAAAGATTATGCTCGTCAATGGCACGGAGCCCCGATGCGGTGTCATCAACCACTACGGCTGGTACGAAGATGCCGGATACAAGGACATGAAAGAGCTGACCGGCAAATGGCAGCATATCTATATTTGTTTCGACGGCCGCATAGAACAAGTATATATCAATGGTAAATTAATTAGCGAAAAAGATATTCAATTGCTAATAAAACCATCACAATACGTAACTTTGGGGCGGAATGCAGAACACAACTGGCCGTTCACGGGCTACCTGCATTCACTGAAACTATGGGACGAATATATTCCAATCAAGAAATAATACCATAAAACGAATAATAACCATGAGAAAAGTATTAGTTACCATCCTGCTGGTTGCCGCCACCGTAGGCAGTCAGGCGCAAGTGAAAAACCAATCGCACGGGTATCCCATTGATCCCGTACCTTTCACCTCGGTGAAAGTAACCGACTCCTTCTGGGGACAACGCCTCAACGCGAGCCGAGAGGTAACCATCCCCCTGGCATTCAGCAAATGCGAGGAAACCGGAAGATACCAGAACTTCGTCAACGCAGCCCACCCCAGTGATACCATTAAAGTAGGCGGACTGGCTTTCGACGATACGGACGTATACAAAACCATCGAAGGTGCCAGCTACCTGTTGCAGACGTATCCCGATAAGAAACTGGCCAAATACATTGACAGCGTGCTCGTCATTGTAGCCGCCGCACAGGAACCGGACGGATACCTTTATACCAGCCGAACCATGAATCCGAAACATCCCCATGAATGGGCGGGAAGCAAACGCTGGGAAAAGGTAGAAGACCTAAGCCACGAGTTCTACAACCTAGGGCACATGGTGGAAGGCGCCATCGCCCACTACCAGGCCACCGGAAAGAAGAACTTCCTCAATATCGCCATCCGATATGCCGACTGCGTATGCCGTGAAATCGGTACAGGCGAAGGACAGCAAATCCGTGTCCCCGGACATCAGATTGCCGAAATGGCACTTGCCAAACTTTATCTGGTTACCGGAGACCAGAAATACCTCGACCAGGCCAAGTTCTTCCTCGACCAGCGTGGATATACCAGTCGTACCGATGAATACAGCCAGGCACACAAGCCGGTGGTTCAACAGGATGAAGCTGTGGGACACGCCGTTCGCGCCGCATATATGTATGCAGGTATGGCCGACGTAGCCGCCCTGACGGGAGACACCGCCTACATTCATGCCATCGACCGCATCTGGGACAATATCGTTGGCAAGAAATATTACATCACCGGCGGTATCGGAGCTACAGCAGCCGGAGAGGCTTTCGGCAAGAACTACGAATTGCCCAACATGTCAGCCTATTGCGAGACTTGTGCTGCCATCGGCAACGTGTACGTCAACTACCGTCTTTTCCTCCTGCACGGTGAATCCAAATACTACGATGTACTGGAACGCACTCTATACAATGGTCTGATTTCAGGCGTATCCCTGGATGGTGGCGGTTTCTTCTACCCCAACCCGCTGGAAAGTATGGGACAGCATCAACGCCAGCCCTGGTTCGGTTGTGCCTGCTGCCCGTCCAACATATGCCGTTTCATCCCGTCCCTGCCGGGGTATATCTACGCAGTGAAGGATAAGGACGTTTACGTCAACCTCTTCATGTCCAATACTTCCGACCTGAAAGTGGGTGGCAAAGCTGTTTCTATCGAGCAAACCACCAAATACCCGTGGAACGGTGACATCAACATCGGCATTAACAAAAACAGCGCCGGACAGTTCAACCTGAAAGTCCGTATTCCCGGATGGGTTCGGGGTCAGGTAGTCCCCAGTGACCTGTATACCTATAGTGACGGCAAACGTCTGAAGTACACAGTGAAAGTAAACGGAGAAGCCGTACAAAATGAACTGAAGGATGGTTATTTCTGCATCGACCGTCGTTGGAAAAAGGGTGATAAGGTGGAAGTACACTTCGACATGGAACCGCGCACCGTGAAAGCCAACAATAAGGTGGAAGCCGACCGCGGGCGCATTGCCGTAGAACGCGGACCGATTGTATACTGTGCAGAATTCCCGGATAACAACTTCGACATCTTCAGCGTATTCATGAACCGCAACCCGAAGTTTGAAGTGGTGGAAAAGCCCGATCTTCTGTATGGCATCAACCAATTGAAGACCGGCGCACAGACACTTGGCTGTGACGATCAGGGTCGCCTGACCACTACCGATGTGAACCTGACACTGATACCTTACTACGCATGGGCTCACCGTGGTTCGGGAGCTATGGAAGTATGGTTGCCGCAAGAACTGAGCGCATCCCGCCCCGCCATGCCTGCCACACTGGCTTCGAAAAGTAAAATAGACGCATCCCACCGCGCAAGCTCCATTTCAGCCATCAACGACCGCCTGGTTCCGAAAGATGAAAACGACCGTTCCCTGCCCTACTACCATTGGTGGCCCAAACAGGGAACTACGGAATGGATCACGTATGAGTTCCCGGCAGAAGCTACCGTATCAAGCTCCACCGTATATTGGTTCGACGATGCTCCCTGGGGCGGTTGTCGTGTACCGAAAAGCTGGAAGATATATTATAAAGATGCACAAGGCCAGTGGCAATCCGTCACAGGTGCCGACAAATATGGCGTTGTAAAAGGTGCGGGAAACACCGTAAACTTTGATCCCGTGAAGACCAAATCAGTAAAACTGGAAATCACCCTGCCGGACAAAAATGCAGCAGGTGTTTATGAATGGGAAGTACAATAAAGGTTAGTTAGATATGAATGTTTGTAAGTTAGGTTTGTCGATAGCCATGCTCCTTAGCGGGGGCATGGCTTTCGCACAAGGCACAGTGGACGATTATAACCGTGCCTACGCATTGAGAGAGAAATTCAGTGCCAACAAAGTTTTCTACTCCAGCGTCACGCCGCAGTGGATAGAAGGCACACATCAGTTCTGGTATGTACGCAATACGCCCGAAGGCCGTATCTACGTATCGGTGAACGCAGACAAGAAAAACAGAAAGGAGTTGTTCGACCACAAGCGTCTGGCAAGCGCACTGAGCAACGCATCCGGCAAAGAAGTAAAGCCCGAAGCAATCCAACTGGAACGGCTACGAGTGAACCCGAGCTTAGATACGCTTCGTTTTGTTTTTGGTAATCAGCGCTGGATGTACGCCACCCGCAAAAATCAGTTGGTAAATGAAGGTGCCCTGCCCGACCGCAATGCACCACAAAAACACTGGATGGAACGGGATGACGAAAAAGAAGCCGCTCCCGTAACTTCACCCGATGGAAAGTATACCGCCTATATCAAAAATCAGAATGTATATGTGAAGGAACTTGCCACGGGAAAAGAGAAGCAGTTGAGCCTTGACGGTACACTCAGCAACTATTACTCAGTTTATATCCGCTGGTCTCCGGACAGCAAAAAAGTGGCATCCTGCAAAATCCGCCCAGTAGAGAAACGCTATGTGTACTATGTAGAGTCTTCTCCGGCAGATCAGCTCCAACCGAAACTGCACAAGCAGGAATATGCCAAACCGGGAGACGAACTTCCTTTCAAGATACCTTGCATTTATGAAGTTGAAACAGGACGAGGCATCATCCCCAGCACCGACCTCTTCGACCGGCAGTATGAAATATACGGTCCCGAATGGAACCCGGACAGCCGTTCCGTTACCTTCGAGTACAACCAGCGCGGACATCAGGCATATCGTGTACTTGAACTCTCTGCCGAGACAGGCACCGTACGTCCTCTGATAGAAGAAACCAGCGACAAATACGTGAATTATACCCGCCGTTTCCGCCACGACCTAAGGGATAACAAGCACATCATCTGGATGAGCGAACGGGATAACTGGAACCACCTGTACATGTACGACCGCTCTACCGCACAACCCGTCCATCAGATAACCCGCGGCAAATGGTATGTGCGCGAAGTGCTCCGCGTAGACGAGGACAACCGGCAGATTTATTTCTCCGCAAATGGTGTACAACCCGGTGAGGATCCTTATCTCATCCGCTATTACCGCATTGGTTTTGACGGGAAAGACTTGGTTTGCCTTACTCCGGAAGAAGGAATGCACCGTGCCTGGTTCTCGGGAGATATGAATTATCTGGTAGACGTTTACTCTATGGTAAACAAAGCTCCTGTTACCGTATTGCGCAGTGCCGAAGATGGCAAGGTGGTGATGCCGCTGGAGACAGCCGATATCAGTCGTCTGGAAGCAGAAGGCTGGAAAGCACCGGAAGTATTTACCGCCAAGGGGCGTGACGGCAAAACGGATATGTGGGGACTGATTGTTCGTCCCACTAACTTCGACCCGAACCGGAAGTATCCGGTTATCGAATACATTTACCAAGGTCCCGGCGACCAGTATGTACCCAAGACTTTCATTCCGTACAACTGGTACATGACTTCCCTTGCCGAACTCGGCTTTATCGTTGTCATGGTAGATGGAATGGGAACCTCATTCCGTTCACGTGAATTTGAAAACGTATGCTACAAGAATCTGAAAGATGCAGGACTTCCCGATCACATCGCCTGGATTAAAGCTGCCGGAGAGAAGTATCCGTATATGGATATGGACCGCGTAGGCATCTACGGCTGTTCCGCCGGTGGCCAAGAATCCACCACTGCCGTGCTGCTACATCCCGAATTCTACAAAGCCGCTTATTCCGCCTGTGGCTGCCACGACAACCGCATGGATAAAATCTGGTGGAACGAACTCTGGCTGGGATATCCCGTAGGAGATCAATATAAGAAAGGATCGAATGTAGAGAATGCCCATTTGCTGAGCCGTCCCCTGATGCTGGTGGTAGGTGAACTGGACGATAATGTAGATCCTGCCTCAACCATGCAGGTGGTGAACGCACTGATAAAAGCCAACAAAGATTTTGAATTGGTAGTGATTCCCGGTGCACACCACACGATGGGAGAAGACTTCGGGGAACATAAACGCTATGATTTCTTTGTACGCCATTTACAAGGAGGAATTCCACCGGAATGGAATGCAATAACATATCGCTAGGATTTATATAATGTATACCTCAAAAGTAGAGCCGGATTTAGGTCTGACTCTACTTTTTATTGTATTAACTATCAATTAAATAATTTTTCATTCATTACAGGTAATAAGATTTCTGAGTTTTTATTCATATCTTTGTGTATCGATATATAAAAGATACTATGATAAAAGCCATCTCAAATATGATTATCAGACAAAAAGTCTACCTGATGCAGCTCTTGTGTCTTTTAATATTCAGCCCCTTGCTGCATGCTCAGGATATCGTGGTCAGAGAAATACCTTCCTTAGATAAACTTCCGGTGAATGCCATCCATCGTATATTTCAGGACAGCGATGGCTACATGTGGTACGGCACTTTCAACGGTCTCTGCCGAAACGACGGATACAATATCCGCGTTTTCCGCTCCGATCTGTATCACCCGGGACTCTTATCGGATAATTATATTACTTATATCTCCGAAGACCACGACAAAAAAATCTGGTTCGGAACCATGAAAGGAGGTTATATACTGGATAAAGCTACCTGCCGGATCACTCCCATGGATTTGCAGGAGTGCTCCGACAAGAATGTATTCACTATAAACGTAACCCGGGACGGGAGTATATGGGTAAGCATGCATGGCGTATTATTCCGGTTCAAGGCTGACGGCACTCTGATAAAGCGGTATAGAACCGAATACAACCACTCTCCTGAATTTGTGTACATCGTCTACGAAGACAAGAACGGGGATTTAATAATCTCCCTCACCCGAGGCGGAATGTATAAACTCAATAAAGATACGGACAACTTTGAAGCCTACTTCCACCACAGGGATTATATGGACATTGAACGGATCATCTGGGACGAAACAAACGGATATTACTGGCTCGGCACCTGGGGAAAAGGAATCGTACGCTTCGACCCGAACAGTAAATCTCCGGAAACGCAATATATTCCCCAGCCTCTCCCTGTAGATATCACAGGAAATGCTACGGGAGCTATCTACCACATGGTGCAGGATGATGTATTCCACTATATATGGGTCACTTCCTGGAAAGACTTGTTTGCTTTCCGCATCACAAAGGAGGGACACTTAGAACAAGTGGACACTTCCTCTTTCCTTACCCCCGGCAACAAAATACTTTATGAAATATATAAGGATAAAGACGGGAAGCTATGGGTATCGGCTTTCGATGTAGAAAGCTTTATTATCGATATCCGCGATTACATTGTCCAGAAGTATCCCCTGCCGGATTTAAGAAACCAGTTAAAGGCGAATCCCGCCATAAACTCACTGTGCAAAGATGAAGACGGTATCTTCTGGTTCTCACAAGACCGATACGGCCTATGCATTTATGACAGCCGGAAAGAAAAGCTCAAACACTATTCACAATGTCAAGGAACCCGGAATTTACCATTTGGAGATGTCACCAACATAGCCAGATCATATAACCACAACTGGATATGGGCTACTTCGTATGGCCCCACCGTCTTCGGTCTGAGCCAGCAGAATATGGAAATGAAAGAAGATGTACGGATAGAACTTGGCAACGTCACAAATAATCCGGGACTGATTACCTCACTATTCGAAGACCCTCAGAATAATCTATGGATAGGTACTACGACAGGATTGTTCGTATACCGGATTATGAGTGCAACTCTTGAAAGCATTCCGGAAGTATCGGGTCCGGTTGCCGGCATCACCCAAACAGCCGACAGCCGGATATGGACTGTCATCCGAAACAAAGGCATCTACCGGATTGAGCAGGATAAAGGTATCGAATCTTATCCCTTCGATAAAGACTTTGTATGCATAGATGCCACAAGTGACGGAAACCTCTGGATGGGTACCACCGAAGGGGAAGTCTTACTGTTCGACCCGAGACAAAAGGAGAAACTGAAAGACTACAGTTTCAGTTGCGGCATGAAGGGGGATATCATCAATAATATCACTGTAGACGTCTACAATCATGTATGGATCACTACCAATCAGATGATTAAAGAGTTCAACCCGCGCAATGGTGCTTACCGGAGTTACAGCACTAGGGATAAGAATTTCCTCCTTACCCGTCTGCTATCCAAAGCCGTCTACTACGACCGGAAAGGAGAAATCTATTTCGGCGGAATCTCAGGCATTGTGTCCATCTCACCAACCCAGCAACTGGAAAGCATACCCGAACAGGTAACCACCCATATCAGTGACATCAAGATCATGGGAAAGAGCATTTGGGACGACCAGTTGAAGCAAGACCCTATAAATACGCCTATCCGCCTGTCACCCAATGATCAGAATCTGGAAATCGAATTCTCTTCATTAGATTTTCATAACTTAGACCAGATACGTTATGCATACCGGATGGTAGGTATAGACAACGACTGGATCTACCTGAACGACCGGAAGAATTCCGCCTTCTACAACAGATTGGACAAGGGAAAATATACATTCCAGGTGAAAGCTACCGATAAAAACGGGTTATGGAGTAATGAGGTGACGGAGATAACAATCCACCGCCTACCTGCCTGGTACGAAACCTGGTGGGCTTATCTCTTTTATACCCTGCTAGTTATGGGCATCATAGGATATAGCATTTATGCCTATCTGAAACGGATGAAACGCAAGAACGACGAGAAATGGGCGGACAGTGCCGAGTTGGTGAAAATGCATCAATACCTGGATACCAAAGACAGCATTTCCACCTCTGAATTTGCCGAGATAGATAAGTTACTTCTGGATCGGGCGACCAAAGCGGTAGAAGAACATCTGAATGAACCGGAATTCAATGTGGTATCACTGGCAGAGGCTATGAATATGTCCCGTTCCACACTTTCTCGGAAAATAAAAGTAATCACTGGCAAAACTCCGTTGGATTTTATAAAGGATATAAAGATGCAACATGCCTGCCGGATGTTGGAAAATAAAACGGCAACTGTGGCAGATGTTATCACAGCATTGGGCTACAGTGATTATAAGAATTTCACCCAGTCGTTTAAAGAAGCGTTCGGTATGTCGCCCGGTGAATATCAGAAACAGATAAAAGAGAAGAAAGAAGAAAGTACTCATCCATCTTAATTAAGCAGCAAAGCACCCGATTATTTCAGGTAATTTTGCTCAGATCATAGGGGGTAATTAGTCAATTTAGAGTTGATTAATTACCCCCTATGATTTGATTTATAAGCATTAACAGCTTTACTCTTATTTGTTTTCCTTTGCTGCCGAAAGATGGATGAGCTCACCTCTATCGAAAGAAAAAGAAACCTTTAATTTTAAATTCAAATTCATGAAGAACTATCATTTTAAAAGATCATCAAAGAAAACTCTCCTCTCCGTGATGATGGTATCCGCTCTCTATGCGGGCTACCCACAGGATGCTTTTGCAACGGTAAATGAAGTACAAGCAGTCATGCAATCCAACCCTGTAAAGGGACAGGTAGTAGATGAAAACGGAGACCCCGTCATCGGAGCTACCGTAATGATGAAAGGTACATCCAAAGGAGCTATTACAGACCTTAACGGTAACTTCACGCTGGAAAATGCAGCTAAAGGTACATTGGTAATTTCTTATATAGGTTACATTACAGAAGAAGTGCAGACAAACGGACAAGCATCTGTAAAAGTGGTATTAAAAGAAGACGCCAAGCGGCTGGATGAAGTAGTGGTAATAGGATATGGCACACAACGCAAGGAGGAACTGACAAGCTCGGTGATGAGTGTGAAAGCCAGTGAGTTTGTACAAGCAACAAAACCGGATGTAGCAGGGCTAATCAGGGGTAAGGTTGCAGGCTTAGCTGTAGTTTCGCCTGATGCCAATCCATTGTCCACTTCACAAGTTTCGTTGCGTGGTGTTGCTACGCTCAATTCAGGCACCTTTCCTTTGGTCATCATTGATGGTGTCCAGGGAGATCTCAACAGCGTTTCTCCGAATGATATTGCACAAATCGATATATTAAAAGATGGTTCGGCCGCAGCTATTTACGGAACTAGGGGTACCAACGGTGTAATACTGATAACCACCAAAAGTGGAAAAACAGAAATGAAGCCATCAATCGAAGTCAATAGCTATATTTCGTTTCAGAAGATAAATAAGAAGCTCCCTATGATGAATGCTGCCCAATATCTGGATAAAGTCCAACAAGGAATCCCCGGTGCAATGGATGGTGGAGCCAAAGTCGACTGGATGGACGAAATACTACAAACTCCGTTTAATCAGACATACAGTATTAACCTCAGGGGAGGATCGGCAAATACCAGCTATATCGCCAGTTTCGATTATACCTCGAATGAGGGAATTGTAAAACGCTCAAAAGTAGATATGATTTATCCTCGTATTAACATCGTTCACCGTATGTTCGACAACAAACTTAAAGTAGAGGCAAATCTGAATGGTTATCAAAGGAAGTACGACATCGGATACAGTAATGATGTATATCAGAGTGCTTTGATTTTTAATCCGACAAGTCCTATTAAAGATGAAAATGGTAACTGGACCGAAATAGCACGTGATATGATTTTTAATCCAGTTGCCCTTTTAAACGAAACAAAAGGGGAAAATAAAACAACTAACTTAAGGGCGTATTCCTCAATCACTTTTATCCCAATCGAAGGTCTGGACATTAAGTATCTGATCTCAAACGAAACCAACAACAACTTTTCCGGATATTATGAGACAAAGAAGCATAAATCAACCACTATAAGCAAAAAGAACGGATATGCCTCACGTTCAACAGCCCGCAGCGAAAATACCATGATGGAATTAACTGCCCAATATAACAAACTGTTCAGCAATTCTCACAATCTAAATGCATTAGTCGGATATAGTTGGAATAAATGGAACTATCAATCCGCTTCTATGGATAATTATGACTTTCCGTCCGACGACTATTCATACAATAATATGGGATTGGGCAATGCTTTGAAAGAAGGGAAAGCTAATCAAGCTTCTTATCAAAACGAGAATAAGCTCATAGGATTTTTTGCAAGAGTGAATTACAATTACAAAGGCAGGTATTTTGTCTCCGCCAGCATAAGGCATGAAGGTTCTTCCCAATTCGGTGAAGATCACAAATGGGGTAACTTCCCGGCAATATCCTTGGCGTGGAATATAAAAGGGGAACAGTTCCTTCATAATATCCAAGCGATTAGCACTCTCAAGCTAAGAGCCGGTTTTGGTATAACGGTCACTGAACCGGGTACTCCCTATCTCTCCTTAAATAAACTGAACATGGGAGGTTACGGTTATTACAATGGTAAATGGACGAATCTGTTGCGACCGGATGGAAATCCTAATCCTGATTTACGATGGGAGAAAAAAGAAGAATTGAATATCGGTCTTGATTTTGGTTTCCTTAGTGACAGGATATCCGGAAGTATTGATTTCTATAACCGGGAAACAAAAGACCTGATTGGAGATTATCAAGTCCCCGTGCCGCCTTATTTTAGTCCATGGATTAAAGCGAATGCCGGTTCGATACGGAACACAGGTCTTGAAGTTTCTCTCAATATAGTTCCTGTCCAAAACAAGAATTTCACTTGGGATTCAGGCATCAACTTCTCAACTAATAAAAACAAACTCCTATCATTATCCAGTGACAAGTATTTCTCCGACTCCCATCAAAATAAAGGAAACACGCTTGCCCCCATTCAGCAGCCGACTCACAGAATACAAGAAGGAGAACCCGTTGGAAACTTTTATGGTTATAAAACTATCGATATAGACGAAAACGGACACTGGATAATAGAAGGCGCAGATGGCAAGCCCAAACCGATTTCAGAACAACAGGAGTCCGACAAGAAAGTTCTGGGTAATGGTCTTCCCAAATTTTACCTGAATTGGAATAATACAATCAGATATAAACAGGTTGATTTCTCTGTCACTATGCGAGGAGCATTCGGCTTTCAGATATTAAATATGGCAGAGATGCATTACGCAGCTCCTGTTTCATTATTAGGAGGAGATAATGTTATGGAAAAAGCATTTGATAATGTATATGGCAAACGACCATTGGCTTACGACCAGTCCTTGCAGTACGTAAGCTACTTCGTTCAGGATGGTGATTATTGGAAAATTGACAATATCACAATCGGATACACTCCGAAGATTGGAAAGAATAAATGGGTAAAAAGTTTCAGAATTTACGGTAGTATATCAAATCTTGCCACAATAACCGGATATAGCGGGATTGACCCGGAAGTCGGAGTTACAGGCCTGACTCCCGGTATAGATGACAGATACAGATACCCCTCTGCCCGCACATTCTCTTTAGGCATAAATTTGAATTTCTAATCTATTAAAACGAATTATTATGAAAAAAAGAACTTTCACTAAATATATATCTTTGTTTTTATTGACGATAGGTACTATCAATTGCACCAACCTGGATGAGAAAGTATTTTCATCTGTTACAGAAGAAACCTATAATTATACTCTTGCAGATTTCGGACCTAATATCGCAGGAGCTTATGCAGCGTTAAATTATGGTTATGTGGGCACGTATTGGCAAACTCAGGAATTAACGGGATGTTGTATATCAACCCCTGCTAATGCAAGCGGTTGGGATGACGGGGGTATCTATAAACGCTTGCAATTCCACAATTGGAATTCTGAACTGGGACAGATTTCAGACTTGTGGAACAACTATTTCACCGGTGTAATATTGTGCAACAGCGCCATTAATAAACTTGAACGCGACTTGATACCTTCTCCATCGGTTACAGAAAAGCAAACGGGTCTGGCAGAATTAAGAGCCTTAAGAGCCTACTATTATTGGATTCTCTTTGATAATTTTGGTGATATCCCATTGGTAACGACCATGTCTCAGGATCTTCCGGAGAAAACGCCAAGAGCAGAGGTTTACGATTTCGTTGTAAGGGAACTAAGTGAAGTGATACCTTCCCTGAACGAAGAACAAGGGGGTAATATGTATGGACGCATTAATAGATGGGCAGGAAAAGCTATATTAGCCAATGTATATCTGAATGCAGAAGTCTATACGGGTACCGCCCGCTGGAATGAATGTCTGTCACAATGCAACGATATCATTAATAGCGGAAAATGCGATCTGTCACCAGAGTTTAAAGACTCCTTCAGGGCTCAAGGTGTGGAATCTTCAAAGGAGGTGTTGTTTACAATCCCTTATGATTACAATAGAGGAGTAGTAGGAAACTACCTTTTCATGAATTCATGGCATAGTGAGCTGCAAAAGAAATTCCTTTTGAACGCAGTACCCAATGCAGCTGGTGGGCCGAAAGGTACAACACAATTCATTGACACCTATCAGGAAGGTGATTCCAGGCTTGAAGACACCTGGTTGATGGGCCAGCAATTTGATGCAGAAGGAAATCCATTATACGGTGTTTATGACAAGAAAGGAGAACTATTAATATTCTCCAAAGAACTTCCTGACGGAAATTATACAAACGAAATGGAAGGATACAGGTATAATAAACAAGAAGTTCCTGCCGGTTCAGAATGGAGTTGTAGCACAGATATTCCACTTTTACGTTATTCGGAAGTACTATTGATGAAAGCCGAATGCTTGTTAAGGACAAATCAGCCCGGAGCCGGTGAATTAGTAACTGAAGTAAGAAAAAGAGCTTTTAAAGCAAACCCATCAAAAGCAATCGTAACAGACGATGAATTGAAAGAGAATTCCAGTTACAAATGGGGAGTGGTTGAAAAATATCAGATCACAGATCCCGGCAACCAAGATCCAATAGAATTCGGACGCCTGTTTGATGAAAGATGTTGGGAGTTCGTATGGGAGGGATATACCCGGAGAGACATGATACGCTTTGGCATATTCTGTAAGAAAAGCTGGTTGTCACATAAACCGCAGGGCGATCATCGTATTGTGTTCCCAATACCTCAGAGAGCCGTAGATGCCAATCCGAAATTAACACAGAATCCTGCCTACGCAAATTAAAAGATTTAATTCATTATATGACAAAAGCAATGATAAAGAGATGTACCGGGACACTTGTAGCCCTGTGTATCTACTCAATATCAGGATTGAACGCCCAAAATATAACAGTGAAAAACGATTGTTTTCGGACTGATTTTTCAGAAGATGGCGTGTCTGTTTTTCAGGTTGACAGAGATTCTATCAACCTGATAGCAGACAATCAGATGTGGGGAGATATTTTGATACGATATCGTGTCAACCAAGAAGACTGGAATATGCTTGAAACGGGATTAACCAGACGTACTTGTATAAATAAAAATACATATGTATATACTGATTCGTTGTGCTATATGCCTTTATGCATGAAGCGATATTACACTCTCGCTGAAGATGGTCTGCATTTGAAAATCGAAATTTCAAATATTACCAACCGCTCTGTAGAATTAGGTGATATAGCTTTCCCCTTTAAGTGGAGAGAAGGATTCAATACCGCTCCAAGCACAATCTTTGAGAGCAACTTTACACATAAGCACAATATAGCTCTGAATTCTTCATTTCAGATACTTTCCAAACCATCAGGTGTGGGTCCCTTTTATATCATGATGACCGGTGAGGGCACTCCACTGGAATACTTTGATACTACTAATAATGTATATACAGCATATCTTCATTCCGGATGTACTGGTCCCAAAACTGAAGGCAGCTGGCGTATTCCTCATACAACAAGAGTATTGACACCTGGAGAAAAAGTAAACTATAGTTTTTTACTCACTTCCGTTTCCCGATATGAGGACATACGTAACGCCATTTATACAAATGGATTACTGGATGTTCGTACCGCCCCCGGATATACTATTCCCAGTGATTTATCTGTAAGAGTTGCCATTCGTCTCAAAGGAACAATTCAATCTCTTGTAGCAGAACATCCGCAACAAACAGAAATTAAACAGCTTGGAAGAAGTCCCGATGGCAGGTACTTGTATGACATACGTTTTCACAAACTTGGAGAGAATATTATTTGGGTCAATTATAACCATGGTGAAAAGTCTTTCCTAGAATTCTTTTCTACGGAACCTCTGGATGTTCTTATCAAAAAAAGGAGCTCTTTCATTGTCAACAAACAGCAACATAAAGCTCCGGGCAAATGGTGGGATGGCTTGTATTCTGTATATGATATGAAATATGGGAAACTACGAGGGCCGGAAGATACCGACGGATTTAATGGTTGGTGGGAATACGTCTGGGGATGTGATGATCCGATATTGAGTAAGGCACCTTTTGTTGCCGCTAAAAATGTAGTGTATCCTGATTCTACGGAAATAGCTTCCTTAGAATACTACCTGAAGAATTTTGTATGGGGAAAACTCCAACGAACAGATCAAGAAACTCCTTATCCATTCGCTATCTACGGGGTACCCAACTGGCATGTAGCCCGTGATTCAGCCTTACAAAAGCTATACAAATATGATGCAAAAGATCGGATAAAAGTCTGGAGAGCATATGATTATCCACATATTTTCAAGCTTTATTATCACATGTCACAAATAGCGGAAATGATTCCCGAATGGACACATTACCTGACTGCCGATGAGTATTTCGACCGAGCTGTACAGACTGCTATGGCTTACTTTAAGTATCCGTATGAAATTTGGTCTTGGCTGGATATCTATAAATGGGGTATGTATAACGAATGGGTAGTTCTTGAACTTATAAAAGGATTGGAACAAAGAGGCAGGAACGATGAAGCTGCATACTTGAGAGGCGAATGGGAGAAAAAAGCCAAGTATTTTATTTATGACGATAAATATCCTTATCGTTCGGAACATAGTTTTGACCGCACAGCTTTTGAATCATCGTATGCCCTGGCTAAATATGCGATAGAACATCCGATGAAACCGGATAAAGACTTATGGTATGACAAAAATAAAAGAACGTGGCATTCACACCCGAAGGTGACAGTAGAAGATGCTGAAAGATTTATGAAGCAACAGCATTATGCAGGCTTGTCCGTACGCGGGTGGATAGCTCCCAAATATTACCTGTCCGGCACAGATTGCGCATTCAAGCAACATACGGGCGACATGTCTTATATGGCCATGATGGGAGGTTGGTCTGTACTGGACTATGGTCTGCTTTACTCGAAGAACCCTGATTGGATCGAATTAGGATACAACTCTTTCCTTAGCTCATGGTCGTTAATGAATACAGGAAACGAGACATCCAACTATGGCTATTGGTATCCGGGAAAAGAAAAAGACGGAGCCACCGGATGGTGTTTTGTAGGTACAAAGAATGGATATACATGGTTGCATAGAAATGAAAAGCGTGGCCCTTGGCGTTATGATGGAGAGATAGACCTAGGATATGGCGCGGCCTTTCATACTGCCCGCACAATTGTAATACAGGATTCAATCTTTGGTCTCCATGCCTATGGTGGGGTATTGAGCAAAGAGGAAACTTCCCTGTCTGTTATTCCGCGTGACGGGGTAAGACAGCAATTCAGTTTTATAACTTCTGAATTTCGCTATCATCTCACTTTGTCAAGAGACGGATTTCTACCAGAAGGACCAATAAAGATTGAAAGAAAGGGGAAACAATCGCATTTTATGCTGGAAAATAAAATTAATACTGCTATGGGTACTAAGCCATCTAAATCTGGGCATTCAACATTATTACAAATCAGAGCAGACAAAATTGTTCCTTACAAAGTACAAGTGGGTAAGAAAGTTTGTACGATGCAGAAATGTACTGTCGGATGGGAAGTGAGATTACCAGTAAGTGAAATCACCGAAGAAGTTACAATATGGTGGAAATAATGCATATAAACCATTAAAAACAATTCATTATTAACATATCAAAGTATGAAAACAAAGATTATTGCAATTTTAGTATTTGCCAGTTTGATGACGAAGCTTAATGCTCAGAATCACGATAAAGTAGGATTACTGGAAAAGCCGGTACCTGTTTCTTCTGTAAGAAATATAACCGGATTCTTCGGACATCGTATGGAAGTTAACCGGAATGCCTACCTGAAACACTTTCCAATAGATAAATATGTGGACTTTGTTGTAAACAGGCAACATTCGGCTTGGGACTGGACACAGGCAGAACAGCATGGAAAGTGGATAGAATCAGCTTATCTGTCGGCAGTTCAGGGTGATGACAAGGAATTACTAATTAAAGCTGAAAGCGTACTGAATCGCATCATTGACTCACAGGAAGCAAACGGTTATGTAGGAGCCACAGCCAAGAGTTTCCGGTCTCCCGAAAGACCAGTCAGAGGAATGGACGCTTACGAATTATATTTTGTTTTCCATGCCTTTATCACAGTATATGAAGAAACAGGAGATAAAAAAGCACTAACTGCCGCAGAGAAATTGGCAGACTATTTCTTGCAATATTTCGGACCGGGTAAACTGGAATTCTGGCCCTCTGATCTGAGAGCACCTGAAAACAAACAAAAACATCTGGACGGACACTCAGACTTTGCAGGGCATAGTGTACACTATTCTTGGGAAGGTACTTTACTTTGTGACCCCATAACAAGACTATATGAACTGACAGGAAAGAAGAAGTATCTGGAATGGAGCCAATGGGTAGTCAGCAACATCGACAAATGGAGTGGATGGGATGCATTCTCCCGTTTGGATTCCGTTGCGGACGGTACTTTAGGGGTGGATAAACTTCAACCTTATGTACATTCGCATACTTTCCACATGAACTTTATGGGCTTCTTGCGACTGTATCGTATCACCGGTGATAAAACGTTGCTGCGTAAAGTGTCCGGAGCATGGGACGACATTCATGAACGCCAGATGTACATCACCGGTGGTGTAAGTGTTGCCGAACATTATGAACACGACTATGTGAAACCACTTTCAGGTAATATCGTGGAAACCTGTGCCACAATGTCATGGATGCAACTCACACAACAGTTGTTGGAATTAACCGGAGAATCCAAATATGCGGATGCCATGGAACGCCTGATGATTAACCATGTATTTGCCGCCCAGGATTGTGAAAGCGGAGTTTGTCGATATCATACAGCTCCGAATGGAAGTAAGCCTGACGGTTATTTCCATGGGCCGGATTGCTGCACAGCAAGCGGACACCGGATTATCTCAATGTTACCCACCTTCATTTACGCAGAAAAAGGAAAAGAGTTTTATATCAATCAATACATGCCCTCACAATATACCGGAAAGGATTTCGCATTTGAAATCACCGGAAACTATCCGGAATCCGAAAATATGCAGCTGACCATTGTTTCAGAGAAAGCAAAAAACAAAACATTAAACCTACGTATCCCCTCCTGGTGTGAACATCCGGAAATAAAGGTGAACGGTGAAAACATCGCAGATGTAAAGCCCGGTGCTTACCTGAAATTATCACGCAAGTGGACAAAAGGGGATAAAGTAAGTATCACTTTCCCTATGGAAGAGAAATGGGTATCACGTAGTCATCATAGCAAATATGTTTCCTATAAACTAGCAGGTGGGGAAATCATGTATAAGGAAGAACCGACTGATAGAATTCCTTATGCCTTTGTACGCGGTCCGATTGTTTACTCACTGGACATGGTATGGAATAAGCAGCTTTGCAACGATGATGTGAATATGGATCAGGATATACGGATGAATACAACGATGAAACCTACACTGATCAATAAGCCTGATAACAATATGTTAGGGCCGGTTTATCAAACGAAAGCCTTATATAAAGGTAGTGAGGTAGATGTGATTCTCACTCCGTTCGCAAACATAGGGCAATGGTTCCGCCCGGATGGAATAAAGCCACAGAAATATGCTAACGCTTTCACGTATGGAATCTGGCTGTATAACATAGGTACAAAGTAAATAAGAATAAATTAGCCCCTGCAAACAATCATGAAATGCTCCCATGATAGTTGTAGGGGCTTATTCGTTTATGCTTTCAGTCGCATAATGAACTTACTTCCTTTCCCCAATTCGCTTTCCACCGTCAGTGTTCCCCCATGTGCCTCCACAAAATCTTTTGAAATGGAAAGTCCCAGTCCACTGCCTTGCACCTTTGTGCCGGGCACACGGAAATAACGGTCGAAAATGCTCTGATGATAACGGGGATCGATACCTTTGCCGAAATCCTGCACATACAGTTCAACAAACTCCTTCTCACGCTTGGCACCAATAACGACACGCCCGTTTTCTTTTGAATAACGGACTGCATTGCTCAGAAGGTTCGTCAATACCCAAGCTATCTTTTCACTATCCACAAACAGTTTCGGCATTTTTTCCTCCGGATACTCTACTTCTATCTGGATACCGAACTTATCCGCCTGAACCTGATTGGCTTTAATGGCATATTCTATAAGTTCGATAGGCTTGGTTATCTTCGGCATCATCTGGAGCTTGCCAGCTTCTACTTGTGTCATATTCAGAAGTTCACCAGTGATACCCAGCAGGCGGTCGGCATTTTCTTTAATGCTTTTCGATAATTGTTCCTGCTCATCATTCAAAGCTCCTACCCTCTTATCCTCCAGCAACTGCAAACTCATAAGAATAGCTGAGATAGGCGTTTTCAGTTCATGAGAGATGGTGGAGATAAAGGTTGTTTTGGCAGAATCCAACTCTTTAAATTCGGTGATATTTTTCAGCAGGATCACATCACCCAAGTTCTGCGGTTCATCCGTATCGGCATCCGTATTTATAATGGTGATGTAAGAAGCCTGAAAATAGCTTTCCTTATTATCCGCATAGATTTTCAAGGGTTCTTTCTTCTCACCCGGAGTAATCAGTTCCCGAACCAGACGACGAAGGAGATCATTCTTTAAGGACAGTTCCTCGGCAGAGTGGCGGATTACATCTTCACGTTTCAGATTCAATACGGTGAGTGCTTCTTTATTGATAAAGAGTATTTCATGCTCACAATTCAGACCGATAATAGGTTCATGAATACTGTTCACAACGGCTTCAAGAAACTTCTTTGCAGAAAGAATATCGTTCAGCGTACTGGCACGATATTCAGTCAGGCGCTCAGCCATACTGTTGAAGCTATCGGCCACCTGGCGGAATTCCTCGTGTCCGCTCATATTCAAACGTTTCTCATAGTTATGATTAGCGATTTCAAGGATACCACGCGTCAGTTCCTGGATAGGCTTGTTGATGGAACGGGGAAGCCAGACCAGCAACACGATACTGGCAAGAATGCAAATAGCACCTGTAACGGAAATCCACAGCAAAGCACGTTCCAGTCCGGGCATAGCAGCAGGACTGTCCGGTTCGGTGGCTGTCAGTATCTGAAGATTCACTACGGAGAGAGCAACCAGCAGAATGATCATACCAGCCAGAATGCCTACACTGAGTATTAATTTAGTACGAATATTCATAATGCACTGATGAATTAAATTTTATGCAAGTATAATCAAATCTACGTTTGCCTGAGCTAAATCATTCACAAATTTTCTGTATTTCAACACCATAAACAAAGATTGAGGTAAACGGAAAGAAGGACTGCCCATACAAACAGAAGTGATCTGTCTCTCTTTACAAGTACGGATAATGGCATCCAATACATCTTTGGATTGTACCTGAACCACTTCACCATCCAACTCAGTGACCAACTTAAAGTGATTCAACAGATAGCGCTGACTTGCCAGGTCGATACGGTCAGCACTCTCGCGGGGTGTTTGTACATATAGGGCTATAAAAGAAGTATTGTAACGGGTTGCCAGACGTGCCGCCTTACGAATGATGCGTCGAGGCGTCTTCTCCTTACTGCTGATGCATGCCAGAAACTTCTCATGCCGGACTCCTACACTGGAAACGACCACTTCATTCTCCACTTTCTTCTCCACACGCAACGCTACTTCCTTCAAAGCCAATTCACGCAATTGAAGGATATTCTCGGTTTTGAAGAAGTTATTCAACGCCATGGGTACTTTCTCCGGTTTATAGATTTTACCGGCTTTCAGGCGGGTGATGAGTTCTTCGGCAGTGAGGTCGATGTTCACCACTTCATCCGCTTCCTGCAATACACTGTCAGGAATACGCTCTTTGACTTCGATGCCGGAGATACCCTGAACTTCTTCGTTGACGCTTTCAATGTGCTGGATGTTGACAGCGGAAATCACATTGATACCTTCGTCCAGCAGATCCATCACGTCTTGCCAGCGTTTCTCGTTTCGGCTGCCCTCTACATTGGTATGCGCCAGTTCGTCTACAATGACAATATCGGGATGGATACGGATAATGCCCTCCAAATCCATCTCTTCTAGTTCCTTGCCTTTATAAAATATCCGGCGGCGGGGGACAACGGGGAGCCCTTCTAATAACACTTCCGTCCCGGCACGTCCGTGGGTTTCGATGTAGCCGATTTGCACGTCTACACCGTTGTCCAGCAACTCATGGGCTTCCTGGAGCATCCGATACGACTTACCTACACCGGCAATCATGCCGATGTAGATCTTGAACTTGCCACGACGGGATTTCTTTATGAGGTCGAGGAAGTGCTGTACGCTTTGTTCTCTGTCCATACTTTCATTTTTAGGCGCGGATTACGCAGATTACACGAATTTCTTACTGTGTGCAGTTATTAATCCGTGTAATCCGCGTAATCCGCGCCTAATCTTTAGTTATCATGGTTTCAACGTTATACCAAATACCAAATGCGCATCCTCCAAACATGGATTCCAGATAGCTTGTGCAAAGATAGGCAATGAAAACGAATCTGTTATCCTGATAGCCGTGATAGCTTTCAACGCTACATTGGTAAAAGCAAAACCGGAATTTCCATATCCTACCGTATAAGTTTTATAAGGAACGAATCCTACGGTTGCATTCAAACCTACCGACTTCACGCTGAACGGATAGTTCAGTTCGCAATAGGAAGAATAATTTTGCTTACCTTCCTCATTCTTATCGGCACCGGCAAACATCAGATACCATGCCATAGACAAAGGAAGTTTCTCACAAGGCAATGTATAAGCCAAACCTGCTTCAAAGAAGTGAGCAGTTTCATGGCTCTTGAAGTTGAAGTACTTCCCGGCTCCCTGACCTGCCCACCATAGACTTGCTACGGACAGTGTGGGTCCTGATTCGCCTAAAGTATAAGCAGCCGTCAGGTCTATCTCCTTGCTTGCCAGTCCTTCTGAAGATTTATTACCATCGAAGTCTGTCGAGCCCCAAGCTGTCAGAGAGAAGTCACCTATGTTGAATCCTAAAGTCGGCTGGAAACTTGCTCCGGTCTGATAAACACCACGCCAGACGTAAGAGCTGACTAAATCACCCTGCACAGTAAATTCCTGAGCCTTTGCACTTGTAGTTCCTAAAATACAGGCAACAGCAACTGCTGCTGTCGCAAAAATATTGTTTCTTAATCTTTTCATAATTCATTCAATCTTTTTAAAAGTAAGGTTATCTTTAAAAAAGAGAGGCAGCGTTCCATTCACCCTGTTTTAGACATCACCATGGCAAAATATGAATGGAATCTGTCCGCCTCTCTACCAACCTAAAGTTATTTCTTATTTGCTTCTTCCAGTGCGATATTCAGTTTCAGAACATTCACCTTCTCCGTACCGAAAAGGCCGAGAAGCGGTTTCTGTACTGCATTGTCTACGAGAGTCTTTACTTGTGCCTCGTCCATGCCACGTGCCTGGGCCACGCGTTTCACCTGTACATAAGCACTGGCGGGAGTGATATCCGGATCAAGACCGGAAGCACTGGCGGTTACCATTTCTGCAGGAACGTCTTTACGGTTCAGATAAGGATGGTGTACGAGGAAAGTATCGATACGGGCTTCTACTTCCGAAAGATATTCTTCGTTGGTAGGGCCTTTGTTGCTACCGGAAGAACTGGTAGCATCGTAACCGTCACCGGCATGGGAAGGGCGTCCCCAGAAGTAGATGTCTTTTGTGAACATCTGTCCTACATTAGCGGCACCGACAACTTTACCATCCAGAGTCGCTACTTCCGCATTACCCTTATTGGGACCTGCCACCTGGGCAAATATCCACAGGATAAGGATATAGAATACAGAGAAGAACACGCAAAATGCAAGTGTTATTTTAAGGGATTTGAATAATGTTTTCATTACTGTTTTTATTTATTGAAAGAATAAACTGACAATCATATCTATTAATTTAATTCCGATAAAGGGTGCAATGACACCGCCTAAGCCATAAATCAGCAAGTTGCGACGAAGCAATGCACTGGCACCAATCGGTTTATACTGTACTCCTTTCAGTGCCAACGGAATCAATATAGGAATAATGATAGCGTTAAAAATTATAGCTGAAAGGATGGCTGACTCAGGACTATGCAGCCCCATAATATTCAGCGGTGCCAACTGAGGGATGGCTACCATAAACAAAGCGGGAATAATCGCAAAGTATTTAGCCACGTCATTTGCTATAGAGAACGTGGTCAACGTACCGCGCGTCATCAACAACTGTTTACCGATTTCCACAATTTCAATCAGCTTCGTAGGATCATTATCCAAGTCCACCATATTACCGGCTTCCTTTGCAGCCTGCGTACCGCTATTCATAGCAACGCCCACATTTGCCTGTGCCAATGCCGGAGCATCATTTGTACCGTCTCCCATCATTGCCACCAGTTTACCGGACTGCTGCTCTTTCTTGATATATTCCATCTTATCTTCCGGCTTAGCCTCAGCTATAAAATCATCCACACCAGCCTTTTCTGCGATATACTTTGCTGTCAGCGGATTATCTCCAGTCACCATCACCGTCTTCACTCCCATCTTGCGAAGGCGTTCGAAACGTTCCTGAATACCTGGTTTGATGATGTCCTGCAACTCAATAACGCCGGCCACCTGCCGGTTGACACACACTACCAACGGTGTACCGCCGTTACTTGAAATTGCAGCAATCACATCTTCCACCTCTTTCGGGAAACTGTTTCCGGCACTCTCTGCAATCTTACGGATAGCATCGAAAGCACCTTTACGTATCTGAGTACCATTTTGCAAATCCACGCCTGAACACTTTGTTTCAGCAGTGAACTTAATCATTCGGGCACCCGTAGTATTCAGGTCACGCATACGGCGACCTGTTTCCCGTCCCAGTTCTATAATTGATTTACCCTCCGGCGTTTCATCGGAGATGGAAGACAGCAGGCAAGCCTCAATAAAATCACGTTCGTCCACACCGGGAGCTGCATAGAACTTCGTAGCTTTACGGTTACCGATTGTAATAGTTCCCGTTTTATCCAGCAGCAACGTATCAATATCACCGGCCGTTTCCACTGCCTTACCCGATTTCGTTATCACATTGGCACGAAGCGCACGGTCCATACCTGCAATGCCGATAGCAGAAAGCAGGCCACCGATCGTGGTCGGTATCAGGCAAACAAACAGGGAAAGAATAGCTGCAATCGAGATATACGTTCCCGGATGCTCTATATTTGTATAATCCGCCATTGGAATCAGCGTGACGCAAACAATCACGAATACCAGTGTGAAACCTGCCAGCAGGATAGTCAGCGCTATTTCATTCGGTGTTTTCTTCCGGGTAGCACCTTCCACTAATGCAATCATCTTATCCAGGAAGCTCTCACCCTGTTGTTGGGTTACCAATACCTTTATCTTATCAGAAAGCACCTTCGTACCACCGGTTACGGAACTTTTATCCCCACCCGCCTCACGGATTACCGGGGCAGACTCGCCTGTGATGGCACTTTCATCAATGGAAGCCAGTCCTTCTACAATCTCACCGTCAGCCGGAATCGTATCACCGGCTTCGCAAATAAAGTAATCACCTTTCTTCAGGCGTGCACTACTGATATTGCAGACTTTGCCATCAATCAGAATTTTAGCGGGAGTCTCCTCACGCGTCTTACGCAAACTGTCGGCCTGAGCCTTACCACGAGCCTCGGCAATAGCCTCAGCAAAGTTAGCGAACAACAGAGTAACAAAGAGAACGACGAACACCAGAAAGTTGTACCCGAATGTTCCATATTCCGTAGTTCCCAGCGAGAGGATGCAGACTACCAGCATCACCAGCGTCACAAGCTCCACCGTAAACATAATCGGATTCTTAATCATCACCCGTGGATCCAACTTCACGAATGATTGCTTCAAGCTTTCCATTACTTGCTCCTTTTGAAACAAAGAAGCTGATTTCTTATCTTTCATTTTATGAAATTACTAATTATGAATTATGAATTACAAACTAAAATGCTCGGCAATCGTACTCAACGCATGCACCGGGAAGAATGACAGGGCAGCCACAATGAAGATAACCGCAAAAGTCATCACTGCAAATGTCACCGTATCCGTCTTCAGTGTACCGGCACTTTCCGGGATAAATTTCTTCTGCGCCAGCAAACCGGCAATGGCCACCTGCCCTACAATCGGGATAAAACGGCTCAGAATAAGTACCCAACCACACGAATAATTCCAGAAATAAGTATTATCTCCCAGTCCCTCGAAACCGGACCCATTATTAGCTGCACACGAAGTAAACTCATATAATTGCTCACTCAGCCCGTGGAAACCCGGATTATTCAGCCATCCGCCCTCACTCGCCACGAAATCGGGATGATGGGCAAACAGATACGTAGACAGAGCCGTTCCTACCAGGATCACAAACGGATGAAGCAACGCCACAACGGTCGCAATTTTCATTTCGCGTGCCTCCACCTTCTTTCCGAGGAATTCCGGTGTACGTCCTACCATCAGTCCACTGATAAACACGGCTATAATTATAAATGTATAGTAGTTCATCCAACCTACCCCGACACCACCGAACCAGGTATTAATCTGCATATTCAGCATCTCCATCATACCACTGAGCGGCATCGTAGAGTCGTGCATACCATTCACCGAACCATTGGAAGTGACGGTGGTCGTAATGCTCCACAAGGCTGTTGCAGCAGAACCAAGCCGTACCTCTTTTCCCTCCATCGCTCCGCCATCCTGCGCAATACCCAGTTCGTCAATACGCGGGTTACCGTTCATCTCCTGATAAACATTGATGCCGACACCCGCCAGATAGGCAAAAAGCATTACACCGAATATACTATAAGCTAGTTTCTTACGATTAGAATAGAAACCGAGTGCGAAAACCATTGCCATCGGTATGATCAGGATAGACCAACATTCCACCATATTGGACAGATACGTAGGATTCTCCAACGGATGCGAAGAGTTTACACCGAAATAACCGCCACCATTGGTACCCAATTGTTTAATAGGCACAATGGCTGCCGCAGGTCCCTGCGAAACCAGTTGTTCCTGTCCTTCCAGCGTGGTCACCTCCATCTTGCCATCGAATCCCATTGGAGTGCCCTGAAGAATCAGGATAAAGCCCACAATCAGGGAAAGAGGCAACAGGATACGTGTACTGCTCAATACAAGGAAGTTCCAGAAGTTACCTATTGTCTTCGTTGTCTTTACACTGATGGACTTCATGACACCTGCCATAGCCGCCATACCCGTTGCCGCCGTAATAAACTGAAACAGCATGATGACGAACAATTGCGTAAAGTAAGTTAATCCGCTTTCACCGGAATAATGCTGTAAGTTACAGTTCACCATAAAACTGATGCAGGTATTGAATGCCTGGTCCGGACTCTGCGGCCCGTTACCGTCAGGGTTCAGAGGCAGCCAGTGTTGAGTAACCAGCAGTACCATGCCCCACACAAACCAGAAAGCATTCAATATCAACAATGCTTTCAAGAACTGTTTCCAGTTCATCTCCTCCTGTGGATTGATACCGGAAACTTTGAATATCAATCTCTCGACCGGCTTCATGAAGTCCGACCATGTTTTTTGTCCTTTATAGACTTTTGCAATATACTTTCCTAATGGATAAGCCAATACCACCATCAGGATAACTTGCAACGCTACGCCTAAAATTTCTGTGTTCATTTTCTTTCTACTTTAAAACTTCTCCGGTCTCACAAGTACATAAATCAAATACCCGAAAACCGCAATACCCAATACAAATAATGCTGTATACATAATTCTCTCTCCTTCTTAAATCTTTTCAAACCAGTCCACACATTTCCAAAACAGCCAGAAAGCGAACAAGCCACTCAGCAGGCAGAAAATAAATGAAATCGTTAGTCCCATGTTTTTTACCTTTATTGAATTAATACTATTTATTTTATCGGAAGGTTATGTGCCAATAGCGTGCCAGAAGGATGGACAAACTCATAAACATCTAATAAACAGCCTTATGCAACAAGCGAATCAGGATACTCCCTTAAAGAGCACCCTTTCAAAATGAAAAGGTATTATCTATTTTGAAAAGAATTGAGGGAAAGAATAAGGAAAAGAAACAATACTATTGGGCGATTTCTGTCTGATTCCAGATTACCCAATACCCCCGTTGCATGCGTCGAACTTTTCTATCGGACTTTGTGCAACTTAATCAAAATGTCAAAATGTAAATCGTGATATCTGAGATTTCTTTCTTTCGCACCAATACTTGTTGTGCTGCAAAAAAACCAAGTATTTCCTGTTAGAAAAATCCAATATGGCTTAAAACCGAGAAAGAAAGTATATTTTAGAAACCGATTTCGTCATATTTAGTTCTTATTAATTGCATATATAATATATTCCCACAAAATCGATTATTAGATTCCGTTGCTTATCTTCTTTGAAATAGAGAAATATCGACCGCTTTTTGACAAGGCTACACCCTTTTTGGAAGATGGTGTAACCTTTTAGTGATGATGGTGTAGCCTTATGAAGCAAAAGGTGTAGTCCTTTTGCGAATCACATCATCCGTTTGAGTGAAATTGATGATCTGTTTGATTAAAACAGATGATATATATGGGCTGAATAGATCATCTGTGGGCTGCCAATAGATGATATAATCCTTATAAACTAATGTTATATTCTTCCAGAAGCAGCTTTCCAGCGGGAGCACTTGTTATTAATAACGATGAAAGTTCAATATATAACAGCAAAACTTCCCATTTTGGTATCTTATTGTCATATCAAATCTGAAATCATGGAATTGTTCTTCAATCATATACCCCAGTCTCATAATCAGCAATAACACGATGCAAAACATTGATTAACGTGGGAAGATCGTCCTTTACCACACTATATATTTCTTCCGGATCCACCATACAATACTCATGAGATATAAAATTACGCAATCCAAAAATACTTCGCCATGGTATTTCGGGATAATTTGGAATTAAGATCTTCTTGTCCGTCAAATCATCCACCTGCTTTAACATTTCTCCCACTACCTGCAACCGTAAAGTTGTCGCATCAAACAAATCCATCCCCTCTGGCGTTATCATGAACTGGCGATAATCCATTATATTTGCTGTACGCTCCAATGCTTGTTCAGCTTTCATTGTGAGGAACCGTAGACGTTCCAATACACTCATTTCAGACATAGACTGCATCTTGCTCAACGTTTTGACGAAAACTTTTAAAGAGATTTTCGTGCAAAGTTATTAGATCAACCTTACGACGGAAAAGCTTTTCCAACTCTTCACGAATACCAATACGTGCCAAAAGATTCGGCCGACGCATCTTGATTATAATGTCAATATCACTTTTATCATCCTGCTCTCCACGAGCCACACTACCGAAAAGTCCTAACCTCTCGATCCCATATTTATCGGCAAACTGCTCCTTATAATTACGCAGCCCGTCGAGAATTTCTTGTGTAGTCTCCATACGCTTGATATTTAAATTACTATTGCAAACAAAGATAGTTGAAAACAGGGAGAAATACAAGCTATATCCTATATTCCTCAATCTTCCTGTACAGCGTAGTCAAACCAATTTTCAGTAAACGGGCGGCCTCCGTCTTATTCCCCTTCGTGTACTCCAACACGCGCGCAATATGCCGACGTTCCATAGCCGAAAGTTCGAAGCTGCCAGGCGTCTCTTCATCCGACTGTTCGTAGTGGGCATTCTGGATGTCAAGTGGCAGATCGGCAATAGTCAGTTGTTCGCCTTCGCAAACAATAAGACTGCGTTCTATCACATTACGGAGTTCGCGGATATTTCCTTTCCACGGCTGTAACTCCAAAGTAGCGAGGAAGTCAGGGGTTATTTCAGTTACCGGGCGGGAAAGTTGTGCGGAAAAGTTCTTCACGAAAGCCTTTGCCAACAGACGGATATCTCCTGCACGCTCACGCAATGACGGCAGATGCACCTGGAATACAGAAAGACGATAAAACAGGTCTTCCCGGAAACGTCCTTTGGCTATTTCTTCCGGCAAATTACGATTCGTTGCGGCTATGATACGCACATTGACGCGTGTCGGCTTGGTGTCTCCTATCTTTATATATTCTCCCGTTTCGAGTATCCGCAATAGTTTGGCTTGCAATTCAAAGGCCATCTCACCTATTTCATCCAGGAAAATCGTTCCATTGTTCGCCTCCTCAAAAAGTCCTTTCTTATCTTTCAACGCCCCTGTAAAGGAACCTGCTTTGTGACCAAACATCTCACTTTCCAACAACTCCTTGCTAAACGAAGAACAGTTTACAGCCACAAAATTCTGCCGTGCACGCTTGCTGCTATAATGGATGGCCTGCGCAAACACTTCCTTACCTGTTCCCGTCTCTCCGGTCAACAATACAGGTACATCAGTCACCGACACTTTTTGCGCCAGTAAAACAGCATCTTTCAAAGATTTGGACTCTCCCAGGATAGAATCAAAAGAGTACGCCTGCCCTACCTTCTTCTCAAGCTTTTCAAGACGGGCATTCATTGCGGCTTTCTCTACCGCACGACTGATAAGGGGAATAATCTTGTTATTGTCATCTCCTTTGGTGATATAGTCGAAAGCTCCGTTCTTGATGGCTTGTACGCCATCGGGAATATTGCCGTGAGCTGTCAAGAGAATGACTTCCACATTGGGTGCAGCTTTCTTGATAGCCAACACCAAGTCTACCCCATTTCCATCGGGCAGAAAAACATCACACAAAGCGACATCGGGACTTTGCAGTTCCAACTGTTTCAGGGCAGCCCTGCAATCACCAGCTTGACATACTTCATATCCCTCCAACTCCATCATCCGTGCCAGCAGGGTACGGATTTGCACCTCGTCATCAACGATTAAAATCTTGCTCATATTTTTCGGATAAGTTTTAAACTGATAAATGCTAAAAACAGGGTGTGCAAATATAAAGCTTTTCCCTAATACGAACGGCACATCTTTTGAACTTTTATAGTAGAAAGCTTGAAAACCCCGAAACTGATTTTAGAGCTTAACTCCATTCGTACAAGGAGATAAGAGCAGAAAAGAGCAAACAGGCAGCGGGGAGTTTCCCTTCCATTTTGATAAAATCATTCTGAAATGGCAAGGGGGCTTCACAAAAAGATTTGATTAATAACTAAAAAAAAGAAGAATATGAGAATCTACAAATTCGATGGAAATGCAACCGCATCCGTAAGAGGTATGCAACATGTGGCAAAACTGATTCAAGACAATACGTCTAAAATAGTCGTACTATCCGCTCCCAAAGATGTTACCAAACATTTGGGCGAGGTAGCTGCCAGCTTCTTCAACCGAAACATAGAGGAAGCACACGATAAAATAACCCGACTGGAATTCCAGTTCATTGACTTTGCCAATGAACTACTTACGAACGACACTATCAAGCACGAAGCCATCCGGGGCATTCTCGACTGTTTCCAGGCAATATGGAAATACAGTATGGAACCTTTCTACTCTACCGATGAAAAGGAAATTCTGGCACAAGGAGAGTTACTGACATCCACCTTGCTGGGATTCTACTTACAGGAGCAGGGAATGGACAACAGCGTGATTTGTGCTTTCGACTTCATACGCACCGGTATGAACGGGGAAGCGGATGAGGAATATATCAGCCAAAAGGTAAAAGAGATATGTAAAGCATACCCCAATACACATCTGTTTCTCACACAGGGAAGCATTTGCAGGAATGCCTTTGGTGAGACCGATTACCTGAAACAAGGTGGAAGTGACTACACCGCCGCCCTAATAGGGACAGCTATACAGGCAGAGGAAATACGGATATGGACAGATGTCGATATACACAGCAATGATACACTGGTAGTGAAAGATGCCGACACCATAAAAAACCTGAGTTTCAGTGAAGCTGAACGGCTCATCTACTTTAATCCCCAAATCCTGCACCCGCTTTGTCTGGCTACAGCATGGAAAGAGAATATTCCCATCCGTCTGCTCAACCCGATGAATCCGACATCAGAAGGGACTTATATATCCGCCAACAGATTGAACGGAAACATGGTAAAGGCAGTCGCTACCAAAGATTCTATCACATACATCCGGTTCGAATCGAACCATACACTCCGGCCTTATATGTTCATCAGCAAGATTTTCGATATCTTCGCCAAATATAAGACGATGCCCTGTCTGCTGACTTCATCCAACGATAACATATCCGTAGCCACAGATGACAGGAACTTTCTTTCTCTCATCCTGCGGGAACTGAACAAGTATGCCCGGATATGGGTGGAAGATAAGATGAGTATCATTTCTGTGGTAGGAAACATGAAATCATCGTGCATCGAAACCGAAGCACGGATTATGGATGCATTGAGGAATATTCCGCTGAAGATGATTTCTTACGGAAGTGATGAGAATGATGTGTCGCTGGTGGTCAAAGTAACGGACAAGGCGGAAGCACTCCGGTTGCTTGACGAAAAGTTGCTTAAGAAGGCGTCTTGAAAAGATTCTCTATATCACCTGTTGGCGGAATTAATTCATAATGGGAAAGAAAGGAAGGAAACCAGTTGACGAGTTGACAAGGGAACAAGGGGCTGCGCAATGCTCCTATGCCGCATGGAACCTTGTTCCCTTGTCAACTTGTTAACTCGTCAACTTTCCCTCATAACCCTACAGAAAGAAATCAACCCGCACCTAAAAGAAATTATTCCGTATTTCTTTCGCAATATAACGCCCCATCAACTCCTGCCCTTCTTTATCGGGATGTAAGCCATCGCGCAGATAGCGTCCCCTGCCCGAAGGCTGTTCGAATTTCTCGGTTATACCACTATTGGAGTAACAATCTATCAGTTGTACGGAAAGAGCACGGCAGATTTCACGCAGAATGGCAATCTTCTCCAGATTACGTTCATTGCGGGTTACATCACCGGTCTGAATAGGGGTACAAACAAAAACACGACATTTGGGATAATGTTCCAGAATGGTCTGTATAGCCCAACGGGCACCACCTGCCATAGTGGTAACGTCCACTTCAGCAAGAGTCTTACCTTTCAAGGACTCTTCGGCAGAACCAAGGTTCTTGTCATTTGTCCCCATAGAGAAGACAAAGACATCAGGAACGGGATATTGCCCGTTTTCCACTTCAGCAATGAATTTCTGGATGTGAACCTTAGAAACATTATTATGCCGCATCTGCAATTCATGGCTGTCTTCTGTGGGACGCCAACCACCGGATATCCCTGCAAAACCTGCACTTCCATAATCCTGTGTATCGGAATGACAGGCCCAGGTTGCAGAACCTACCGCTACATTATGATGGGTGGCAAATCCAAGCAGATCGACCACCGTCTTCGACCATTGTTCACCCGCCGTGATGCTATTTCCATCACAACCGAAATTCATCTTACTGAAATCAGGATAAAGGGACTGCGCTTGTAACGCAATCCCTATCCACAACACAACACAAAATCCAATCGATCTTCTCATTCTAACCTCTAAACCATTTTATGAAAAACGTTCCATTATCTCCATACACATACGTCCGTTATGATACGGGCATTTCCAAAATCCGGCCTTGTCATCTTCAATATTCACCGTGCCGTCAGCACGCACACTCCAATGCCACTCACCATTCCCGTAATCCACCAAATGCTTCTTGATGAAGTCCCAGCAACGGAATGCTTTCTGCAATGCTACTTCATCTTCAAAATATTGGTAAAGATTGACATGTCCCACCACATTTTCCGCCTGTACCCACCAATGACGGTCGGTATCGGTCTTCTGCCTATCCAGAAAAGTTTCATAAATCATGGCACCGTCAGGTGTCAGTCCTTCATCAGCTGCGGCGGCAATAAACTCAACTAAAGGTTCTACCTTCTCCAGTAAAGTTTTATCATCCAGAATCAAAGCGGCTTCATGTATCAGCCAGGAAGCTTCTATATCATGTCCGTAAGAAACAATGCGATACTTACTCCGCCAATTGTCATCGAAAAACAATTCCAGATGTCCTGTCTTAGGATTAAGAATCTTATCCGTGAATAATTCTATCAAATTGCGAAGTTGCTTCTTGAGGCGATCATCTTTCCATACACGGTACAAATTAGTATAGGGCTCCAAGATATGCAAATGGGTGTTCATTGTCTTACGTTCGTTCTCGTCTTTATCGCTAAGACGCATATCGGCAATCTCTCCCCATTCCCGGGTAAGAGCCTCGCAATAGCCATTCTTCACAGAATCAAAGCTATACTTTTCGATATCCTCAAACAGACGAACGGCATATTCCAAAGCCTCGGTATCACCCGTGGCACGATGATATTCGCTCAGACCATAGATGGCAAAGCCGATAGCATAGATTTGTTTCTTTGTATCCAATGGGTGACCTTTATAATCGAGCGACCAGTAAATGCCGCCGAACTCCCTGTCATAGAAATGATCTATCACATAGCGTTTGGCACGCATTGCCGCAGACAGGTATTCTTCTTTCTTCAGCAAACGGTAGGCTGCCGAGAAAGTCCAGAGAATACGGGCATTCAATACAGCACCTTTTTCTGTTTCTGGCATCAAGATTCCGGTTCCCGAGATACGGCCATAAAAGCCACCGTTCGCCTTGTCTGTCATCTTGTTCAGCCAAAAAGGAAGGATGTTGCCTACTAACTCTTCTTCCATCTCTTTTCGCAGATTCGTGATGTTCATAAGATTTTGTTTTTAGTTTAACTTCTGGCGGGATTCATTTCTGTAGGGTTATGAATTAATTCACCACAGATTACACAGATTCACACAGATTCATTAATCTAATAATCAGTAAAATAGAATCTGTGTCAATCTGTGTTATCTGTGGTGGGTCTTATTCATTCCTGTACCGGTATGAATGAATTTCGCCAATGAGTTTTTTAGTTAGCTTATACTCCAAGTATTTTGCAGACCGACACATAGGTATTTGTTGGACCACCACATACGTATTTGGCAGATCGCTGCATACGTATTTGGTGGATCGGTAAATACGTATCGTATAATCCTCAGTCTGATGCTCGCACTTTCTTCAGTCCTTTGTTAATTTCCTCCACACGCTTCTTTGTCAACGGATAGAAGTACACGACTATCATTGCCACCACAGCCACAGCGGCAGGTATCCAGCTCATTAGCAAGTTCAGTCCCATCAATGCTTCCGCTGTCTGCACGGCACCTTCCGCCGTATTGTAGCCGAATGACGCCAGTATCCACATCACAGCCGCACCGCCAAACGCACCGCCAAACTTCTGTGCCATAGATGAAGATGAAAATATAAGTCCTGTCGAAGCCGTTCCGTCCTTCAGTTCGGCATAGTCCGAAACATCGGCATACATACTCCATATCAATGGTGAAACGATACCCGTACAAATAGATATAATGATTTGCATTATCAACATCAACCAGAAACCAAACGGTGTGCAAGGCAGGTAAAAGAACAGGATACTCAATACCGCCAATGCCGCCATCGTGAAAATATAGGTAGACTTCTTACCCAACCCACGCGAAAGGGGAACAGCCAGTACTACCCCTATCATATTAGAAACTTCACCCACTCCGAGGAATAACCCAGCATAGAACAAAATCGTGAAGTCACCCAAGTTTAAAAAGATACTGTCACCTATATAATCTTTAAAGAAATAAGCAGCCGTAGCACCACGCACCGTATTAAACAAGTTAGAACACAATGCCGCACCTATCAGCAACCACCAGGGAACATTGGACAACAACGACTTGAAGTCCTTCCCGATAGAAACTGTAGAGACACTCTTTACATATTCCCTCGTCATACTGAAGCAAAGCAAGAACACAACAAAGCACAATGCAGC
>ENA-UEPG01000584-UEPG01000584.1-human-gut-metagenome-genome-assembly--contig:-NODE-584-length-35083-cov-11.557019_pt1 | contig 35083 bp, 30 predicted proteins | sample MGYA00242893_ERZ507902 | MGnify/ENA primary metagenome ERZ507902 (study PRJEB26167, sample SAMN06115491) | human gut metagenome | host: Homo sapiens | place: China:Gansu | collected 2015-04-23...
TAAGACGGGTCTTGTAGTTATGGCAATAGGGTACATTATCCTATCTGTTCCAATCCTCGCGACATCGCAAAATACAACTTGGTTATTAACTCTTACTTGTGTTGCTTTGTTCTTGATTGCATTCGGTAACGGTTTATTCAAAGGTAACTTGCAGGCAATTGTAGGTCAAATGTATGATAATTTTGAAGCCGAGGCTGCAAAACAAGGGCCAGAAGCTCTCAAAATTGCAAAAGACAAGAGAGATTCAGGTTTCCAGATTTTCTACGTATTCATCAACGTGGGTGGTCTAATTGCTCCGTTCATCGCTCCGGTTTTACGCCAATGGTGGTTGGGAGTAAACGGATTATCTTATAACGCACAGCTTCCTGCCCTTTGCCACGAGTACATTAATAATGCTGCAAACATGGCTCCCGAAGCTCTTGCTAACTTACAGCAACTTATGACTGCTGCCGGAGGAGCTATCACCGATATGACAGCCTCTTGTCTCCAATATCTGCAAATTTTTAATGAAGGTATTCACTACTCATTCATTGCTTCTGTTGCAGCCATGCTTATTTCTCTTGTAATTTTCTTTGTTTCGCAAAAAACATTCCCGAATCCGGCAAAGAAAGCCGTAACACAGAGTGTAACCTACACGGCAGAGGAAAAAGCTGCTATGGCTAAAGAGATTAAACAAAGAATGTATGCATTATTTGCTGTTTTAGGCATCGTTATCTTCTTCTGGTTCTCATTCCACCAGAACGGTATGTCCCTTTCATTCTTTGCCCGCGACTTCGTAGATTCTTCTGCAGTTGCTCCTGAAGTATGGCAAGCTATCAACCCGTTCTTTGTTATTGTCCTTACTCCAATGATTATGGCAATTTTCGGATTCCTTGCAAGACGCGGTAAAGAGATTTCAACCCCAAGAAAGATTGCCATCGGTATGTTCATTGCAGGTTTGGCATTCTTGTTCCTTGCTGTTTTCTCAATCATGAAAGGTTATCCTTCCGCAGACGCGTTCAGAGGTCTTCCTATTGCAGAACAAATGGCAGCAAAAGCTCATTGGTGGGTTCTTATCGTTACTTACTTCTTCTTAACAGTTGCTGAGTTATTTATCTCACCTCTAGGATTATCATTTGTATCAAAAGTTGCTCCAAAAAGTATGCTTGGCTTGTGTCAAGGTTTGTGGCTTGCTGCTACCGCTCTTGGTAACCTTCTACTTTGGATTGGTCCTCTCATGTACAACTCATGGCCGATCTGGCAATGCTGGTCAGTATTCTTGATCGTATGCCTTGTATCTATGGGTGTTATGCTTGGTATGGTGAAATGGCTTGAAAGAGTGACAAAATAACCTTATTTATCAACATATAAAAAAAGGGTTCAGAAATTCTGAACCCTTTTTTTATATCAAAATCAGCTCTTAGAAATTTATCTGAAGTCCCACTCCCAACACTTCTTTAAACTGTACTCTCGGACCCGCAGTACCGTCTTTTTGGGCGATCTTTACATCATTGTCATATAACAAGTTTGTTGACAAAGTCGTTGAAAACCATTTATTAATCGCCATATTTAATTGTACCTCCCAGCGAACATCCACGTTCTGAGGATCTTCCAGATAATTGGAATATAATTCCAAACGAGAATAAACCTTCATGTTAGGCAAAAACTCGTAATTCACCTCTGCTTTCAAGTTTGCACCAAACTCGGATAATAGATGTTTTCCTTTATCCACACCGAAAGCCCCTTCATCTGCCAAACGACTGTCGGCAACAATAGTTCCCCTCCAAGAGGCCGGAGTGAAAGTGGCAGTGAATATCTTATTCGGACTCCAAGTAACACCGGTACCAATCATCAAGTATCCCGGAGCCATGAACTTTGAAATAAAATCAGAATCCTCAATATTATAATCGTATCCTTTCGCAAACTGCGTATTAAAGTTCAATAAAGCACTCCAGTAAAGTGTTTTATAAATCTGATACCCATAAGTGGAAGCAAAATATATCTTATCGTTTGTTTTCCGGGCGCTCTTACCATCATTTTTCGTCAAACCGTATCCCAGTTCCAAACGATTTTGCCACAACTGACGATCTCGCTTAAAATCGGCACTATATGTTATCTGGCTATCAAATGCCAAAGCAGACTCACCTCCGGCAGACCAACTACTCAAACTTACTTGCGTTAATTTTAACCCGAAGTAACCGGCTTTTGTCCACGCCGTATCTCTTACCGGCTGCGCATACAATTGTCCAAAACCCAATACAAATAGGGCAATAACAAAGAATCTTTTCATCATACTCTTATTAAATTATTTAGGTTTAAATTTTAATATCTTTTGACTGGTAAACGTAAAACAACAAAGATTTGTTATAAAAAAAGCAGGTTATTTTCTAACCTGCTTCAGAAGAAGTGTTTCTTCACTTATATTTTAGCACATAACTCGGAGATCTTCACAATCACGTTCACGATCTTCTCCATGGAAGACACGGGGATATACTCGTAACGTCCATGCCCGTTATGCGCCCCATTGGACAAATTCGGTGTGGGCAATCCCATAAATGACAATCTTGACCCGTTAGTACCACCGCGAATAGGAACAATCAAAGGTTTAATGCCCAATTCTGCCATGGCCTGTTTGGCTATTTCTACGATATATCTTACCGGTTCCAAACGTTCTTTCATATTCGCATACTGATCCTTCATTTCCAGAAGTACCGGTAAATCATACTTCTTTGAATATTCACGAACTCCATTTTCAATGACATCCTTTCTCCATTCAAAACGTTCCTTGTCAAAATCACGAATCAATATTTCTAGCAAGGTCTCTTCTACAGTCCCCTTAATAGAATAGATATGGAAGAATCCTTCGTAACCGGAAGTGTATTCCGGAGCATCCTTTTTAGGAAGGCTAGCCATGAATTCATTAGCCACCTTGATTGAATTGACCATTTTATTCTTGGCATATCCCGGATGAAAATTACGCCCTTTAAACGTCAAACGAGCTAAAGCAGCATTAAAATTCTCACACTCTAACTCTCCGATCTCTCCCCCATCCAAAGTGTAGGCAAATTTAGCCCCGAATTTTTTCAAATCAAAATGATCAACACCTTCCCCGATTTCTTCATCCGGCGTGAAACAAACTGCAATACGTCCATGCTTGATTTCCGGATGTTGAACCAAATACTCCATTGCTGTCAGAATTTCGGCGATCCCCGCTTTGTCATCTGCTCCTAAAAGCGTGTTACCATCCGTAACGATCAAATCCGTACCGACATAATTCATCAGTTCCGGAAAATCATCCGGTGACAGCGTGAATCCCTTTTCCTTGTTCAACAACACGTCATTTCCCCTGTAATTCTCGATAATCTGAGGTTTCACGTGTTTACCCGTCATGTCCGGACTGGTATCCATATGAGCGATAAACCCTATCGAAGGACACTCTCTATCAGCATTAGCAGGTACAAACCCCATGACATACCCGTAATCATCCACGGCAACATCCTGCATCCCTATTTTCTGCATCTCCTCGCAAAGAAGATAGGCAAACTGCAATTGTCCCGGAGTACTTGGAACTAAACCCGTCTCCCGATCCGATTCCGTGTGAATCTTAGCATACCTGATAAAACGCTCAACTACTGGCAGCATAAAATAATTTTAGATTTTAAATTTTAGATTTTAAATTGTTGAATTTAGATTCTAGTTTTTCTCTCGGCTTGATTCATTCAATCTAAAATCTAAAATCATTCAATTTAAAATTAGTAGGCTCTCGCAATCAATACCCTCTTATGAGAAGGTTTACCTGTTACCATACATTTACCCTCCTCTTCGGGAGCATCGAATGGAATACAGCGGATGGTTGCTTTCGTTTCGTTCTTGATAAGTTCTTCAGTTTCCGGGGTTCCATCCCAATGACACAGGAAGAATCCGCCTTTCGTGTCCAACAAAGTCTTGAACTCCTCGTAAGAATCCACTTTTGTAATCAATTTAGAACGACGTTCCAAAGCCAGTTTGTATATATTTTCCTGAATTTCCTCCAACAACGTCTCGATATGTTGTTCCACACCTTCCAATGGCAATGTTTCCTTGGTCAAAGTATCACGACGAGCCACTTCAATCGTACCGTTTTCAAGATCACGTTCCCCCATAGCCAGACGTACCGGAACTCCTTTCAACTCGTAATCGGCAAATTTCCAACCCGGTTTCTGTGTGTCACGATCATCAAATTTCACGCTGATTCCCGCAGCCTTTAATTTATCCATCAAACCGCTAACCGTTTTACGGATTTTTTCTAATCCTTCCAAACTCTTATAAATAGGCACTATTGCCACTTGCAACGGGGCTAATTTCGGGGGTAATACCAAACCGTTATCATCGGAATGTGACATGATCAGCGCTCCCATCAAACGGGTAGAAACTCCCCATGAAGTTGCCCATACATATTCCTGCTTTCCCTCTTTCGTGGCAAATTGTACATCAAAAGCCTTCGCAAAGTTCTGGCCCAAGAAATGAGAAGTTCCAGACTGAAGAGCTTTCCCATCCTGCATCATAGCCTCGATTGTCAAAGTATCCAATGCTCCGGCAAAACGTTCCGTTTCACTCTTATGCCCCATAATCACCGGCATTGCCATCCATTTCTCTGCAAATTCTGCATACACCCGAATCATTTTCTGAGCCTCCTCAACAGCCTCCTCTCTCGTCGCGTGAGCAGTGTGCCCTTCTTGCCACAAGAATTCGGCCGTACGCAGGAACATACGCGTCCGCATCTCCCAGCGCATCACGTTCGCCCATTGATTACAAAGGATAGGAAGATCACGATAAGACTGAATCCAGTTTTTATAAGTATTCCAAATAATCGTTTCTGAAGTCGGACGAATAATATATTCCTCTTCCAATTTAGCTGCAGGGTCCACAACAACCCCACCTCCATTCGGATCATTTTTTAATCGATAATGAGTTACAACCGCACATTCTTTCGCAAACCCCTCCACGTGATCAGCCTCTTTTGAAAAGAAAGATTTGGGGATTAACAACGGGAAATAAGCATTACTATGCCCCGTTTCCTTGAACATCTTGTCCAATTGTTGTTGCATTTTTTCCCATATGGCATAACCGTAAGGCTTAATCACCATACATCCTCTTACAGCTGAATTCTCTGCTAATCCGGCTTTTACGACCAGATCATTGTACCATTGCGAATAATTTTCTTCTCTTGAAGTTAAAAACTTAGCCATCTCATTATTTTTTGATAAAACAGCAGCAAATTTAAAACAAAAACTAGGAAATCCGATTATTATTTTCTATTTTTATAACATAGAATACAAAACAAGCCGCATGGGATGCTTGTAACAGGGAAACACCGAATGAATGGTACGCATTTTGTTAGAAGTAAATAAACCAATAGTCAATGAATTTGTCATACAAGAAAGGAATTAATATTATTACTATGAAGATAGCATTATATTTTTCAGCATTAGCAGTCCTATTAGGCGCTTGCTCTTCCTCGCAAAACTTCACGCGAGCGCAGGAAGATGATATCTACTATGTTCCTGGTAAACGTTCCCTCTTCGCTCAAGAAATTAAAGACAAGACCGGAGTGGACATTACCTCGAATACTTCTTCTAGTTCTCAAATTAGTAAAAACACAAACAATGATAAAGTTTATCCGAAGGAAATAGATAACAGTGTAAACCCGAAATCTCATTCCATCGGTATGGCTCGTTATGCAACTGAAAAACAGGTGCAAAAAGAAGAGGCCAGAACCGGACAAACTGTTAACCGGGTTGCAGTTCCGGCAGATGACGGGTACTGGATCGGAGGCTTTAAAGGTAGTGAAAATGATTTGGAAGAGTGTGTCCGGATCATGAATCGTTACCCGGAAGGTTTCGCCTATTTTGGAAACGGGTACGAAATTGCCCAGAATCTCTCGTTCAGCTCCGACTGGAACGTGTACACGATTGACGGTCGCTACTGGTGGTTCCCCAGCAGTTCGAACGTGGGACTATACTCTCAATTAATTTTCGGTAATTACCCGAAATACATTTGGACCGTGATTTGGAACGATCCTCGTTTTGATAGTTTTGCATGGAGTAATAACGTAAGTTTCGGCTGGAACCGCTGGGGATGGGGAGCCTCGTTCGGTTGGGGTAACTCTTGGGGATGGGACCCATACTGGAACAATTACTATAGTTACGGTTATAATCCGTGGGGTTGGGGACATGGTTTCTACGATCCATGGGGCTGGAATCCTTATTGGAACCACTATTACGGTTATTATCCACACTGGGGACATCGTCCGGGACATGGACATCACGGCCCAAACTGGGGTAACCATCGACCGGACTGGGGTGGTGCCAGCAAACCAACTGTAACTACTCGGTATGCTCCTAAAAAGCAATACACGACGAATAGAAACGCCCGGTCATATAGTACCTATTCAAGAACTTCAAGAAGTTCCGCTATACAATCCAGGTCAAACAGCAGCCGCTACGAATCAGGCTCAAACTACAATCCATCGCATAACAACTCCAGCAATTCATCAGGAAGTTATTCCAGAGGAAACAGCACTGGCTCATATGGAAGTAGTTCCACAACGCGTTCTAGTAGTGGTAGTAGCAGTAGTGGCGGACGTGTTGAGCGTACAAGTACCGGACATAGAAAATAAATTTGTAGAATCAATATTTAGAATATGAAGATCGCATATATACTAACACTAATGCTCTTTTTCTCTCTTTTTGCCTCTGCACAAAATGAAGAAGATGCAATTAGATTCTCTCGAATCTCTCCTTTCGGAACAGCTAGATCAGCAGCAATGGGTGGTGCATTTGGTGCTTTAGGAGGTGATTTATCCACCCTAAGTACAAATCCGGGAGGAATTGGTGTATTTAGAAAATCAGAGGCTAGCTTCACATCCATGCTTGATTTTGCTCATGCAAAAACAGGAAAATTTGACTATGAAAAAAATATGTATTTATTGGGAGATTTAGGTTTCGTCCTGTCATTTACACCCATGAGTGACAAATGGAAAAACATTAATATCGGATTCAATTATACAAATCTTAATAATTTCAACAGGAACATTTATCAAGGTAATTTTATATCGAAAGGTTCTTCTATGATTGATGTATGGAAAGCAGAGGCTGATGGGAAGCCTGTAAGCGATTTAAATCCATTTACCACAAGACTAGCTTATGATGCTTACCTTCTTAATTTACCGGAAGGAAGTACGAACAACATATATGATATTCCAATAAATAACACCCATTCTGTAGAAGAGTTAAAATACACGAAAGAAAGGGGGTATCAGGCTGAATATGCAATCTCTGCGGGAGCTAATTATGACGACAAATTTTATTTTGGTGCCACGTTAGGAATTCAATCTCTTCATTTCAAATCCTATTCATATTACACTGAATGGGTTGTAGGAGATGAAATTGACAGCAAATTAAAGGGCTTCACTTTCGATCAAGATTTTACCACTAGTGGTACTGGAGTTAACTTTAAATTTGGAATGATTTATCGTCCTATACCAGCAATACGTATCGGGGCAGCTATTCACACTCCAACATATTATAATTTAGATGCCTATGCGATGAATTGGGTTTCATCAGAATTTGTAGAACTTCCGTTTGAAGGAGCTGATCCCGGAAATGATCTAACTTATGGAATGTATCAAGAAACCGATTATTCCTACAAATTAAAAACCCCATGGAGAGTAATAGGAAGTCTTGCAACACTTCTCGGACAAAGAGCTATTATTAGTGCTGATTACGAATATATTGATTACACTTCGGCCAAATTTACCAATAGTGGCTCAGGTAACGAGTATGTCGCAACTAATGATGCCATAAAGACTATTTATAAAGGTACTCATAATTTCCGTGCCGGAGCAGAATATCGATTTAACAGCGTGTTCTGTCTACGAGGTGGTTATGCTTATTCTGCCTCACCCTACACGAAAGGAGAAATGAATGAAAAAAATGACATTCAAACAATCACTGGTGGTCTAGGATTAAATTTCGGAGTATTCTATGCAGACTTTGCTTATCTTCATAAGAATTCAAAGTTAAACGGTCTATTCTATTATTATGAAACTTCAAAGGGGGAAGTTATTGAATCACCCGAATTTCAGACAAAATTTAAAGATAACGAATTCAGACTAACATTAGGAATCAGATTTTAATAGACAAGAACGGGGACTATCAAAGTCCCCGTTTCTTTTTCGCTATCTGGCAAACTATTTCTTCATTTCAAATCCTAAAAGAATCTCATCATACCCATCTATTAATGAAGTAGTCGTTTTATCTGATTTTTTCAAAGCAGAGGATAATACACTAACAAAGTTCATAAGTTTTTCCGTATTGAAAAGCAATGATACCTGTTCTCCTGATTTCACTAACTGCACTTCCACACTTTTCACCGTGATCGTTTTTGCCAACACATAATGTAATGTCAATACACGTGTCTTCTCGTCCAAAGAATACGTTCCTTTTAATACCTTCTTCCCTATCGTATTTGTAAACGTACTATCACTATTAAACGTGTAGCTAAAATTCCCCGGTACAATCCCCAACTTTGTGTAAATATTCTCCATTTTTTTCTCTAACGCTGAGGTTACCAATGAACCACTCGCCTCTTTCAACAAATCCCCACTCGTCATTTTACAAGCAGGCTCCACGTAATTCCAAGTTCCTTGAAGATCCGACAATTTAATCACATTACCTGTTACAAGATTCACCACGTCCTTTACCTTCGATGAATTCAAAATGTCCTTCAATGATTGGGCTTGTACTAATTGTACTCCCCCAAAGCACATCAACACACAACAAATTACAATAACTCGTTTCATAAAATATAATATTAGATTAAGAATATAAAAAAGACTTGCATAATAATCAGCACAACACCATAAATAAAATTTCACAAATAATCCATATATTCATTTCAAAGCTTGCTTATTTTCCAATAAATAGCTATCTATCGCACATTCAAAATCCACTCGTAATTCATCAATGGTATTTCCCTCATAAAGAATTAAATCTTTACTAATCCCGAGTACTTTTCCAAAAAGACAATTATCTGCCTCACTATACTCGATAGAGCCTTTATAACCTTCATATTCCAAGTGGTCCATAATTTTATTGACTTACATAGCTTTACATCATCGGTTTTACAATATCAAATCTCAAACCGAGAGCACCAAGGATTCGGAGGAACAACATAACACCTAGTTCTATGGGTTCATTTTCTATCTTGGATATATAAGATTTATTCGTTCCTATTTTTTGAGCAAGCTCTGTTTGTATCATTTTTTTCTTGCTTCCTTGCATCATGAATAATCTGCCCCACATAGTGAGCATAAGCCTCTTTACGAAACTCTTCACGTTCAGGACTTCCAGGCTTACCGTATTGTTCATCCATCCATGCATCCACGTTGTAAATATCCTTACTGATTTCTTTCAAACTCATAATAGCCCGCTTCTTATTGATGTGCTAATTTAAGTTGTTCTTCTAAAGCTTGTTTGATATACCCGTTTATCGTAGTTCCTGCTTCCTGCGCAAGCATGGCAATCTTACTATGTATTTCCGGCGAGATTCGTATATTCAAAGTTCCACTATAAGGCTTACGAGGTTCAATTCCATCAGCCACACAACCTGCAATATAATTATCAATACCAGCCTCAAAATCTGCACGTAATTCATCAATAGTATTTCCCTCGTAAAGAATCAAATCTTTACTCATCCCGAGTACCTTTCCAAAAAGACAATTATCAGCCTTACTATACTCGACGGACCCTTTATAACCTTTGTATTCCAAGTAATCCATAATTTTCCCCGTTTCTATTTTATTAAACCATTACTTTTCAAATGTTGATATACCGTTTTCATCATCCACTCCTTCATTATACTACCTGGATTGGGTTTATGAATATCGATATACTGCCCTGTTTGTTCATTTTTAAATCGCACCCGAGCCCCCGAAGTCGCTCCTTTATTATGCTCATAATACCCAAAAATAGATAGTAATTTTAGAGTTTCCTCGTAAGTGAAATCTTTAGGTAGCTTTTTAAAACGTTCAACCAACTTTTCTTTAGTTCCCATATTCTTTATTCCTATCACAAATGTAACTAAATTTAGTTACACCACAAAATACTACAACCAATATTTTATGGTCTCATAAAATATTTATTTAATCTCCTATTTGAAATAACAAATCAAACATCCTTCTATTCGCCTGATCAATTCTAGTAAAATCTTTGTCAATATACACGTCTGCCATTTTATGAGCTTCATTCACGTGATTCAAGCAAAGGTCAATATCATCCTTCGAGATATTTAACACGTTTCTTGCTATCGTGGCCCATGAATGCCGGACAGAATAAGCCTTCGTGTCTTCCGGGATCAGAAAAAACCGTAATTCCTCCTTCTCTTGCTTACTCTTAGCCTCTTTTACCTCTTTCTCGATACTTTCATTAACCTCTTGCACAACTCGCTTAAACCCCTTATTTACGGCCCCATTAAAAGTCGAGCTATCACCATACAATTTATAGAACGAAAACAATCGAACTTTACCCGGATCGGCATACATGACTCCTGTCGCAGGAACATCCTTCGGACTGTATTCTTTCAGATTCTTATAATCCACAATAAATATGTAGGTATTTCCCGTGCCATGATTCTCTATCTGATAGTAGAAATGATCGATGATCATCAAATCATCGTCCCTGCGGTCACCTTTCTGACGGGCTTTCTCCAATGCTTCACGCACGCGGCTCACTTTCAGGTCCGACTTTAATGATAAGTTGATAGCGACTATCTCCTTCACATAAGGAACAAACAGCGCACGGACAACGATCTGCCGGATATCCGCACACTCTTCCGGTTCATTCCACAAGCAGTGGTAAACAGGTAATAAATCTGTCAGACAGACTTCCTTCCGACCATGAATGAAAGCAGAAGCTTTCAGCAGCTTCACGATATTCTTCCAGCGACGGTCGCTCACATAGACATTCCGATGTACTTCCGAGCCTTGAATCTCGACTTTCTCCAGGTTCTTACGGATTTCTGTGATGCAGGACAGGACTTCGGCAGATACCTTGATCTGCCGTATCTCTTTCTGCCATCCAGCATATTCCTCATCCGAAATCTGCCACCGACATGCTTCCTGTTCTTCTTCGTCATCATCGTCCAGCAACATTTGATAGAACGCTTCCTCCTGTTTCACGCAAGTGCTGATAATGCGAATCAAGAAACGGTCCCACAAGGCTTCCAGTCCTTCTCCCTGCGTAGGCAGCTCATTACTGGCAGCCACCAGCAGCTTCAACGGAAGTTTCAGTTCCGTATCTCCGTTCCGAAACAGCTTTTCATTGATGACTGTCAGCAACGTATTCTGAATAGCCGGACCGGCTTTCCATATTTCATCCAGAAACACGACATCCGCTGTAGGCAGATACCCATCCACAGCACGCTCGTATTTATCCGATTCCTTCAGACGGCTGATGCTCACCGGACCAAAGATCTCATCAGGTGTGGAGAAACGAGACATCAGGTATTCAAATGCCCTTGCATCTACAAAAGCTCTCTTCAACCGACGGGCCACCATCGACTTTGCCACCCCAGGAGGTCCCAGCAACAAAATACTTTCGCCCGCCAAAGCAGCCAGCAAAGACAAACCGATTTCAGCCTCTTTCTCATATACCCCCCTGTTCATTTCGGACAGCAGCAACTGTATACGTTCTTTTATTTCCATATTATTCTTTGATTCTGCACATAAATAAAGATGTTATTCACCTTACCGCCTATGCATTGTTTGCAGATAAACGGCTTGCAAATATACGGTTTTACCTGTCATTAACATAAATACATCTTCTCTAATTCTGTCTTTTATACTCAAGAATTATCTTAAGGCATATTTAATATTGATTATTTATTCACCCAATATGCAATAAAAACAAAAGGAGGTAAATTTCCTTTCTCATTTTCCCCCATTTACATAAATAAAAACTATCTTTGCGATTCAGAATCCCGAAAGACGAAAGAAAATGGAGCAAATAGACAACCTAAAAGAGCTTATCAATCAAGGGGATGTGGACATAGCAATCAAGCAACTGGACCAACTTCTCCAAGACGATTCTGTCGAGAAAGATAAAGATATGCTCTACTATTTACGGGGAAATGCCTACCGAAAAAAAGGAGATTGGAAGCAGGCGCTGGATAACTACCAGTATGCTATCGATCTTAATCCCGACAGCCCCGCTGTTCAAGCCAGAACAATGGCGATAGATATCCTGAATTTCTACCACAAAGATATGTATAATCAATAACCGAATTCAAAGATAACGTAATAAAATAGAGATTATGGCAAAAATTAAAGGAGCAATCGTAGTCGACACGGAGCGTTGCAAAGGATGCAACCTATGTGTAGTAGCGTGTCCGCTCGATGTAATCGCCCTCAACAAAGAGGTGAATATGAAAGGCTATAACTATGCCTGGCAAGTAAAAGAAGATACCTGCAACGGATGCAGCTCGTGTGCAATGGTTTGTCCCGACGGATGTATCTCAGTGTATAAAGTAAAAGTAGAATAAAAGAAAAAGAATATGGCAGAAGAAGTTGTATTAATGAAAGGAAACGAAGCCATCGCCCACGCAGCTATCCGTTGCGGTGCGGACGGATACTTCGGATATCCTATTACTCCCCAATCGGAAGTACTGGAAACGCTTGCCGAACTGAAACCGTGGGAAACAACCGGCATGGTAGTTCTCCAGGCAGAAAGTGAAGTGGCAGCTATCAATATGGTATATGGAGGCGCAGGTAGTGGAAAGATGGTATTGACCTCTTCCTCAAGTCCCGGCGTGAGTCTGAAACAGGAAGGTATCTCCTACATCGCAGGTGCCGAACTTCCTTGTCTGATTGTAAACGTAATGCGCGGCGGCCCCGGATTGGGAACCATCCAGCCGAGTCAGGCGGACTACTTCCAGACAGTGAAAGGAGGCGGTCACGGTGACTACAGACTGATTGCCCTTGCTCCGGCATCCGTACAGGAAATGGCGGATTTCGTTGCACTCGGATTCGAGCTTGCTTTCAAATACCGTAACCCGGCTATCATCCTTGCCGACGGTGTAATCGGACAGATGATGGAAAAAGTAGTTCTTCCTGCACAGAAGCCACGCCGCACCGATGCAGAAGTTATCGAACAATGTCCGTGGGCTGCTACCGGAAAAGCGAAAGGTCGTAAACCGAATATTATTACTTCACTCGAACTGAAGCCGGAAGCAATGGAAATCAACAACATCCGTTTCCAGGCTAAATACAAACAGATTGAGGAAAACGAAGTACGCTTCGAAGAAATCAACTGCGAAGATGCAGAATATCTGATCATAGCTTTCGGTTCCATGGCACGTATCGGTCAGAAAGCAATGGAACTCGCCCGCGAAAAAGGAATCAAAGTAGGTATTCTTCGCCCCATCACTTTGTGGCCGTTCCCGACCAAAGCCATTGCCGCTTACGCTGACAAAGTGAAAGGTATGCTCGTTACAGAATTGAATGCCGGACAGATGATTGAAGATGTCCGTCTGGCTGTCAATGGTAAAGTAAAAGTAGAACATTTCGGACGTCTCGGCGGTATTGTTCCCGATCCGGATGAAATTGTAACTGCTCTGGAAGAAAAAATAATCAAATAACGAAACGACGATGAATCCCGATAAAATAAGAAACGTATTGAACATCCTTTTCATGATATTGGCACTTGCCGCTATCATTGTCTACTTTGTAGTAGGAAAGGAAGATTTTAAAATGTTTATCTACGTATGCGGCGCGGCAATCTTTGTCAAGCTGATGGAGTTTTTTATACGGTTCACCAACAGATAAGGAGAAGAAGTTATGACTAAGGAAGAAATAATCAAACCCGAGAACCTGGTTTACAAGAAACCGACTCTGATGAACGATAATGCCATGCACTACTGCCCGGGTTGCAGTCACGGTGTGGTACACAAGCTCATTGCCGAAGTAATAGAGGAAATGGGCATGGAAGATAAAACGGTGGGAATCTCTCCGGTAGGATGCGCAGTTTTCGCCTACAACTATCTGGACATCGACTGGCAGGAAGCGGCACACGGACGTGCTCCCGCTGTGGCAACTGCCGTGAAACGCCTGTGGCCGGATCGTCTCGTTTTCACTTACCAGGGAGATGGTGACCTGGCTTGCATCGGTACAGCCGAAACAATCCACGCATTAAACCGTGGCGAGAATATCACGATAATCTTTATCAACAATGCTATCTACGGCATGACCGGTGGTCAGATGGCGCCGACAACACTGGTAGGCATGAAAAGTTCCACTTGTCCTTACGGACGTGATGTAGAACTCCACGGCTATCCTTTGAAGATGACCGAAATCGCCGCCCAACTGGAAGGAACTGCCTACGTGACCCGTCAGTCCGTACAATCCGTACCGGCTATCCGCAAGGCGAAGAAAGCCATCCGCAAGGCATTCGAGAATTCAATGAACGGCAAGGGCTCCAACTTGGTGGAAATCGTTTCCACTTGCAGCTCCGGCTGGAAGATGACTCCCGAAAAGGCAAACAAATGGATGGAAGAACATATGTTCCCGTTCTATCCGCTGGGTGATTTAAAAGATAAAGAATAACGCTAAAAGTCAACAGAACAATGAAAGAAGAAATAATTATAGCAGGATTCGGTGGACAAGGCGTATTGTCTATGGGTAAGATTCTGGCTTATTCGGGTCTGATGGAAGGCAAGGAAGTGAGCTGGATGCCGGCATATGGTCCTGAACAACGCGGTGGAACAGCCAACGTTACAGTAATTGTAAGCGATGACAAAGTTTCTTCGCCTATCTTGAGCAAATATGACACTGCCATCATTCTGAACCAGCCTTCACTAGAGAAGTTTGAAAGCAAGGTGAAGCCCGGCGGCATCCTGATTTACGATGGTTACGGAATCATCAACCCGCCTACCCGCAAGGATATCAAAGTATACCGTATCGACGCGATGGACGCAGCCAATGAGATGAATAATGCCAAAGCATTCAACATGATTGTGCTCGGCGGTTTATTGAAGCTCCGCCCGATTGTAACATTGGAAAATGTCATCAAAGGACTGAAGAAAACCCTGCCGGAACGCCACCACCACTTGATTCCCATGAACGAGGAAGCCATCAAGAAAGGTATGGAATTAATCCGTGAGGTTTAATTAACAGATAACAGGCAATGGATAATTGATAATTATTAGCTACCATATAGTATGGTTGCAACATAATTTTCAATTATCCATTATCATTAAATCAATTAAAGTAAGTATCTTTGTCCCCAATTATGAGACGAATCTTACTATTATATATATTACTTTCCGTTATCGGTTTGACAACTGTCCATGCACAGTTCGATAATGGTCGACAAAGAGTAGACGAAAACGGATACGACCAATATGGTAATCAAGTAGACCCTGCCATGATTCCGGACAGACTGGATAGTGCAAACGTTGAAGTACAGGGCTTGCCGCCTACATTATATATGTGGCGTATCAAAAATCAGTTGGGCGACCGGAGTATCATCCCGGCGGATACAGCCTACCATCATTTCCAGAACACGAATCTTACAGACGGGCTGACCGGACATTACAATTATCTGGCCAATATGGGCTCTCCCCGTATGTCACGCATCTTCTTTGACCGGCGTGACCCGGAACCGACTATTTTCATGGAGCCTTTCTCCAGTTTCTTTATCCGTCCCACGGAATTCAATTTTACAAACAGTAATGTGCCCTACACCAATCTGACCTATCACAAAGCAGGTAATAAAGTGAACGGTGAAGAACGTTTCAAATCATACTTCTCCGTCAATGTCAACAAGAAACTGGCTTTCGGTTTTAATATAGACTACCTATACGGACGAGGATACTATAACAATCAGAATACGGCATACTTCAATGCCGCGTTTTTCGGTAGCTATATCGGTGACAAATATCAGATGCAAGCCATCTACAGCAATAATTATCTGAAAACAAACGAGAACGGGGGTATTGAGGACGACCGGTACATCACCGCTCCCGAAGAGATGGCACAAGGACAAAGGGAATACGAATCAACCAACATCCCGACCAAGCTAAGTGCTACGACCAACCGTAACCACGACTTCTACGTATTCCTTACCCAACGTTATAATTTAGGATTCAAACGTGATATACCACAGGCCGAAAATGACACGACTCCTGCCAAACAGGAATTCGTGCCGGTCACCAGCTTCATACACACGATTCAAGTAGAACGTGCACGGCACACGTTTAACTCTAATGACGATATGCGGGAAAAAAAAGGTTATTATCAGAATACTTATCTCGATCCCGACAATCCGATTGCCCACGATAGTACCACTTATGTAGGAATCAAGAACACCGTCGGCATCGCCCTGCTCGAAGGTTTCAACAAATATGCCAAAGCCGGTCTGACCGCATTTGCTTCTTATAAAATCAGTAAGTACACACTGATGAACATGAATGGCAGCCCGTCTCCCGACAAATATAATGAAAACGAGATATTCGTGGGCGGTGAACTTTCCAAACGCGAAGGAAACGTGCTTCATTATCATGCTATCGGTGAAGTGGGACTGGCAGGAAAAGCTATCGGTCAATTCAACGTGAAAGGGGATATCGACCTAAACTTCCCTTTGTGGAAAGACACGGTAAGCCTCATAGCCCGTGGTGAAGTCAGCAATAAGCTCGCACCTTTCTATATGCGCCATTACCACTCCAAACATTTCTTGTGGGACAACGACATGGATAAAGAATTCCGTACCCGCATCGAAGGGGAACTGAGCATTGCCCGTTGGAGAACACGGCTGAAAGCAGGAGTTGAGAACATCAAGAACTATACTTACTTCAACCAACAGGCAACGCCCGAACAGAAAGGCGGAAGCCTGCAAGTATTATCAGCAAGCCTTAACCAAGACTTCAAGCTCGGAATATTCCATCTGGACAACGAAGTGACCTGGCAGAAGTCCAGTGACCAGACGGTGCTTCCCTTGCCCGACCTTTCACTGTATCACAACTTCTACATGCAGTTCAAACTGGCGAAGAAAGTACTTAGCGTACAATTAGGTGCCGATGTACGATATTTCTCCAAGTACAATGCCCCTGCATATACACCTGCCATTCAGAACTTTCACCTGCAACCGACAGACGACCAGGTAGAGATTGGAGGTTATCCGATTGTGAATGTTTACGCGAACCTGCATTTAAAGCGTACACGTTTCTATGTGATGATGTACCACGTGAACCAAGGCATGAGCAGGCCGAATTACTTCCTGTCTCCTCACTACCCTATCAACCCACGTGTACTGAAATTCGGTCTTTCGTGGAATTTCTATGATTAACAAAACCTTTACGGCTTATGGAGACACGCCCCAGATTAAGACTGTTCAGATATTTAGTACCTGTCGTTATTGTACTGGCAATCCTCTTTTCCGTCCGCCAATGCGGCAAAAAGGAAAAGCCGCCGGGACATCCGCGTGACTATGCAGCCATTGCCAAAGAAGGAATATTACGCATAGCAACCGAATACAATTCCATCAGTTTCTACGTAGACGGTGACACCGTTTCCGGTTTTCATTATGAACTGATAGAAGCCTTTGCCCGTGACAAAGGACTGCAAGCCGAGATTATACCTCTCATGAGTTTTGAAGAACGGTTGAAAGGATTGGCGGAAGGACGTTTCGATGTTATCGCTTTCGGTATATTAGCCACCAGCGAACTCAAAGACTCCCTGCTTCTCACCACGCCTATCGTACTTAACAAACAAGTGCTGGTGCAAAGGAAAGCAACCGAAGAAAGCGACTCGCTCTATATCCACAGCCAACTGGACTTGGCGCAACGTACACTTCATGTCGTGAAAGGCTCCCCTTCCATACTACGCATCCAAAATCTGGGAAATGAAATCGGAGACACTATCTATATAAAGGAAATAGAGAAATACGGTCCCGAACAATTAATTTCACTGGTAGCTCACGGAGACATCGACTATGCCGTTTGTGACGAAAGTATCGCACGGGCGGTCGCAGACTCTTTGCCACAGATAGACATCAATACAGCAATCAGCTTTACACAGTTCTACTCATGGGCAGTCAGCAAACAATCACCCGTTTTACTCGATAGTTTGAATACATGGCTGGATAAGTTCCAAAAGGAAGCGGAATATCAAAAGATTTATAAAAAATACTATGATAAAAAAAGAACCGAATACGGAAAATGAAATAGACATCTACGTCTATTTCCAAAAATAAACTCCCGAAGACTTGACTTTCGCTTTCGAATGTCGTATCTTTACAAAGTTAATGATAAAGTAGTTTCAATTAAACTACACGTAAAGGCGGGAATTGCAACTCCCGCCTTTCTTTTTTATCTAAAGCAATAAATCGTCCCCTACTCCGGCTTTTTGTCTCATTCCTCCCCAAGCTTACCGGTCCTCAGCCCTAGACTTAGCTCCATTGACCTTGCTTCTTACTATCAATAGAGTGTGTATTCCCCTTAAACAGAAGCTCTGTTCACCCGAAACGGAGTCTCTGATTTACTCAAACAGAACGTCTGTTGGGGGGAAATGAAACTTTCTTTTTCCAAACTTCTTCTCTAAGTTAATAATCAATAAAGTTGCTCTTGACAAAAAATAGCTTTATCTTTGGGGTCTGTTTAAAACAGGCACAATAGGTAATAACATTATGAGTGAAAAGATTATCAAATGGGGCTTCATCGGTTGCGGAGAAGTAACCAAGACGAAAAGTGGTCCCGCTTTCCAGAAAGTAGAACATTCGGAAGTCGTGGCAGTAATGAGCCGTGACGGTGCGAAAGCAAAAGCTTATGCCAAAGAAAGAGGTATCAAGAAATGGTATGATGATGCACAGGAGCTGATAGACGACCCGGAAGTAAATGCTATATATATCGCTACTCCCCCTTCTTCACATGCCACTTATGCCATCATGTCCATGAAAGCAGGCAAGCCTGCCTATATTGAGAAACCGATGGCCGTCACTTATGAAGAGTGTACCCGCATCAACCGTATATCCAACGAAACGGGGGTTCCCTGCTTTGTTGCTTATTACCGCCGTTACCTTCCATACTTTCAGAAAGTAAAGGAACTGGTAGAGAACGGGACTATCGGTAATGTTATCAATGTGCAGATTCGTTTTGCCCAGCCGCCGCGCGATTTGGATTACAATCGTGATAATCTTCCTTGGCGTGTGCAAGCGGATATTGCCGGAGGTGGTTACTTCTATGACCTTGCTCCGCATCAAATTGATTTATTACAGGATATGTTCGGTTGCATCCTCGAAGCAAGTGGATACAAAAGCAACCGCGGCGGGCTTTATCCTGCCGAAGATACTCTGAGTGCCTGTTTCCAGTTCGATAACGGACTGGTGGGTAGCGGTTCCTGGTGTTTCGTCGCCCATGATTCTGCCCGCGAAGACCGCATAGAGATTATCGGTGACAAGGGAATGATTTGTTTCTCTGTCTTTACTTACGAGCCTATCGGACTACATACCGAACGTGGACGCGAAGAAATTTGCATCGGTAACCCGGAACATGTGCAGCAACCGCTTATCCAGGCGGTGGTAGACCACTTGCTTGGTAAATCCATTTGTTCTTGTAACGGTGAAAGCGCAACACTAACCAACTGGGTGATGGATAAGATTCTCGGAAAACTCTAAAAGAGCGTTCCCCGGATCTTTATTCCTTCTCTTTCAGTGTCTGCCGATACCGGTAAAAAATAAATAGAAGCACTTCATTGTATATTGTTAGTTTTTTCTATCTTTGTAGGACTAGAGATTAGAATAAAACTAACAATATATTTTTTGTGCTATGACGAAAGAAGAATTAATGCGGAAAGCTATCGAGCTTTCTAAAGAAAATATTGAAAATGGTGGAGGTCCGTTTGGTGCTGTGATTGCTACCAAAGAGGGGGAAATAGTTGCAACGGGTGTGAACCGTGTTACGGCATCCTGTGATCCTACTGCCCATGCTGAAGTGAGCGCCATACGTGCCGCTGCCGCGAAGCTCGGGACATTCAACCTTAGCGGATACGAAATCTATACTTCCTGCGAACCTTGTCCGATGTGTTTGGGCGCTATCTATTGGGCACGACTGGATAAGATGTATTACGGCAACAATAAAACCGATGCCAAGAATATCGGCTTTGACGATTCTTTTATTTATGACGAACTGGAACTTAAACCGGAAGACAGAAAACTACCCTCAGAAATCTTACTACACAATGAAGCCCTTACTGCCTTCAAAGCCTGGGCAGATAAAGAAGACAAAATAGAATATTAAATGTAAACCTCTCATAATTATTAACCTATTTAATTACCCCTCATATAAAGAAAAGTTGTCTCTTTTTATAGTGATGACAGATACTAATCAAAATCCCCGGAACCACCGTAGACACTCAGCATTCCAGGGATTTTTTACACACAAAAGTTATTATTGAAATTGAAAACTGTCTTTATTAGGATTAGAAGCGCATACCTAATGTTAATAGCACTTGACTACGGGTATTGGTTACTTTGGTCTTATCTAGGAATTCATCATCAAAAGCATAAAAATTTTCTTTATAGCTACTATACTGATATGCCAAATCTGCATAAAACATCGTACCCCGATAACCTATACCTAAAGTATAATTATTCTGTGCTTTCTTATTCGCAAAATCAGTATCCGTATGAATTGAATTATATTGCAAATTCTTGAAAGCATCATCCTTAAAAATAGCAGAACGATAATTATAGCCTAAACGAAATGCAAATTGAGGTATAATCTTATACTCAGCACCTATCCTAAATGTACTTACCCCTTTCAACGCATCTGAAGTGGCATTCTCATGACTATATCCTTCCGTATATCCTTCTGTATCACTAAATTGTACAGACGAATAGTCTTGATATTCATATTCTGCCCCTAACGCCAAACTAGTACCGATAGTATATCCCAAACTCACATTATACTTCCATGGAGTACGCAAACGGAACTCCTGTTTCATATTACCGTTTAGTGCCTTATATGTATCTACATCTGTCTGTATCAGATTCTCCGTATCTGGATCATTTTCACTAGGAATCCAAATATTAGAACGTAAAAATGCATTTGTAGTATATGTCAGTTTATAAAAAATTGGAGTGTGCAAAGCGATACCTATGCGAAAAGGAGACGACTCAACAGGACGAAAAATAGCACCTATTTTAAAATCAACACCTGCACCGTTTATTCTATTATCACTTTCTAAAAAATAGTTTTGCTGGTCACCGTAATCTTCACGATAAGAAGTGAACTTATAATAATCCAAATCATATGCTCCGATTGTCACCCCTAAATAAATACGATCATAAAAATTGAAAGCAACATTAAAATCGTATTGATCTATACCACCTTTTTCCCGAGAATAAAAATCAGAAGAAGGACGAGGGCTCTGTATGAAATAGTCTCCATTTTGAGTATCCTTCAAATACAAATTACCTTTCCAGCCAAGAGCTGCCAACCAACCTGTATAATTATCATCAAACAAGTTAACTCCATCTTTATCTAAGGCAGCAATATCGTTATTCTCAAATTGATTCATTGCATTTGCCTGATTTGCCATTTGAAATGTCTGAGAAACAACTTCCTTATCGGGAGTTAAGTTTAAGTTTCCTCCCATCGACATATTCTTAAAGAATGATTTATTCTTCTTATAATTAAAAGCAAAATTCACATAACGCAAAGGGGTTTGCGTACCAATCTTACTAGAAAATACAAATCCAATATTATCAAAACTCCAACGGTTCTTATCATTATTAAATGTTTTATCTGCATATTTACTTTCTGTACCATAGGCAGAAAGACTAAATGAAGTCATGATGTCATTGCTACGATAAATACCAATACCGGCTGGATTCGTTCCAATAGTAGATATATCCCCTCCTAAAGCTCCCATAGCTCCCCCCATTCCAACAAAACGAGCTGTTCCATTCAAATCTTGGTCAACAAACTTAGCAGCATCATAAATAGTTTGCGAAGAGGCAGTTGTGGCAAATAATACACCTACAACAAACACTTTTATTATTTTATTCATATCAGTATCTTATTAAAATTACACAACACATTTTCATCGCCTGCTTCTCGATGAACCGCCGCTAGACCTGGTAGTTCCACTACCAGAACTGTAACTGCCACGAGAACTGCTACCAGAACTATAGCTTCCACTAGAACTACTACGAGAACTACTACTTGGAGTATAACTACGAGAAGATGAACTACGAGTAGAACTCCCCGTAGAATAGTTACGAGATGGAGTAGCTGAATTACCACGACTATAAGAGGAACTGCGAGTAGAAGAAGACCTTGTTGACGTCCCAGTATTATTACGGCTACGTACTCCACTACTTCCATTATAAGTAGATGAATTTCTAGTACTGCTGGGTCTAGTATATGTTGATGTCCTTCTAGTAGAAGAAGATTCTCCCACACGACTACTATTTGTTACTCTTCGAATATCAGTTACAGAACTACGAGTCCCAACTACGCGACTTGATGTTCCACTTCGCCTAGTATATGCAGCATTGTCACGTCGACCTTGACTTCCTGATGTATAAGAGGAACGACGTCCCGATGAAGTTCCATTTAAACGAGGACTAACTGAACGACGATTTGTATAAGTATTATGTGCCCAATGGTTTCCGCCACCCCAGCCCCAGCTAGGACCACCGTGCCAATGGTGATGATGTCCCCAGTAGCCACCGCCACCATACCAGCCACCCCAGTAGCCGCCATACCAGCCGCCCCAATAACCCGGAGCGTATCCCCAAGCATAGTAAGGACGATTCCACCCCCAACCATAATTCCAGCCCCAGCCGTAAGAACCATAGCGCCAATCCCACCACATCGGGTTACTGAACGTCGGGAATGCGTAAGCATACATACCGTCAGTATATACATTCCAGTCCCAGGAGTTCGGTCCGTAAACGACATCCCAATAGAGCGGGCTGCTGATACTGATTGCGAAACGCGGGTTACGGAAACGGATAATACGTTCTGCGTATTCATAGTCGTCTTGCGTACCATTAAATTCGCCGGTCACCCATTCTCCGTCCAAATCCGGTTTAGATTTTTCTTTTATGTATAAGGTATCATTATCCATTACGAACTCATTTTCACGTGCATCGTAACGGCGGTTATATTCATCCACGTCCCGTGTTCTACCCTTGCGGTCCTGAACAACTACGGTAGTACCCGGTGAAGTATAGATGTTGGCCACCTGTTTCTTCGGTTCCTTCTTAACCGGAGCTTCTTTCTTCTCCTGTTTGTCTTTGGAAGGGACGAAGTAAAGGTCGTCATCAACGCTTTGTGCCATCAGGCCTATCGGGAGGCACAAGGCAAATAGCAAGAAGTAAACAATCTTTTTCATATCATCTCGGTTTATGTAATTACTTAAACTTATTCACGTTACAAAGATAAGGAAGAGATTTTTTATCCTTGGGAGATTTTCCCGAAAGAGAAGTAGGGAAATCCCTAAAAAGTCTATTATCTTTGCACATTATTTATTAGAAAAGAAAACAACTATGAAGTATTTTGAGTTCACATTCCATACCCATCCTTGCACTGAAACAGTTAATGACGTACTGGCTGCCGTGCTCGGTGAAGTCGGTTTCGAGAGTTTTGTTGAATGTGAAAGCGGGTTGACCGCATATATCCAACAATCATTATATGACGAAACCGCCATTAAGACTGCAATCACAGAGTTTCCCCTACCCGATACGGAAATCACATTTACCTATGTAGAAGCAGAAGATAAAGACTGGAATGAGGAATGGGAAAAGAATTTCTTCCAGCCGATTATTATCGGCAACCGATGCGTGATTCACAGCACTTTCCATCAAGACGTTCCCAAAGCGGAATATGATATTGTTATCAACCCGCAAATGGCTTTCGGAACAGGACACCACGAGACGACAAGCCTTATCATTGAAGAACTGCTGGATAGCGAACTGAAAGATAAATCCTTGCTCGATATGGGTTGTGGGACTTCTATTCTCGCCATCCTCGCACGGATGAGAGGTGCACGCCCGTGTACAGCTATCGACATTGACGAATGGTGTGTACGAAACTCTATTGAGAATATTGAATTAAATCGTGTAGATGACATTGCCGTTTCACAGGGAGACGCTTCGTCTCTTATCGGGAAAGGGCCGTTCGACGTTATTATTGCCAATATCAACCGGAATATTCTGTTGAATGACATGAAACAATATGTCGCTTGTATGCATTCGGGGTCTGAACTATATATGAGCGGATTCTATGTAGATGATATTGCGGTTATCCGTGAGGAAGCGGAAAAGCACGGATTGACCTATGTCCATTATAAAGAGAAGAATCGCTGGGCGGAGGTGAAGTTCATTTATAAAGCCTGATAATTCTTTGAATGATAGAATATAAAAAACAAGAGGGTGTCAGAAAGGAAAAGTTTCCCTTTTGACACCCTCATTACATATAATATAACGAGATTATTTAAACTCTTTTTTTACCTGTTCGCACCAGTCCTTGATTTTCTTTTTTGCCTGTTCCGATTGATTATCCAAGTCAATGACCAGTCCGCACCAATGGTCGCCACGCAATGCCCTGGAGCGTTCGAAAGTATATCCTTCGGAAGAAGTGAAACCGACCAAGGTGGCTCCATCCCCTTCGAAGACTTCCGCCAGCAACCCGATGCCGTCCGCAAAGTTTTCGGGATAGCGTATCTGGTCGCCCAAGCCGAAGATAGCGACTTTCTTTCCCTTTAAATCCATTGTCCGAAGTTCCGGCAACAGTTCATCCCAATAAGTAGGAAGCTCACCATCAAACCAGGTGGATGCACCGACAATAAAGCAATCATAAGCGGCAAAATCATTCTGCCAGGCTTGTTCTATCGGTACTACCGCTATCTTGTCTTCACCAAATTCCTGCTGAATTTTCTCTGCTACCCAACTTGTCTTTTCAGCCTTAGCTGCATAAAATAAACCTATCTTTTTCATAATCTACTACTATTTAATATTCCAATAATTTCCTGGCAGCTTCATAGATTTTAGCCTCATCCGGCAGAATCTCTTTTTCAAGAATCGGATTGAAACCGACAGGAGTAAATGTAGAACCTACACGCTGCACAGGTGCGTCCAGATAACGGAACATCTCTCCGCCAATCATAGCGGCAAGCTCCGCGCCAAAACCGGAGAATACTTTATCTTCATGGACAACCAGCGCCTTACTTGTTTTCTTCACTGACTCGAAAATTGCTTCCTTATCTAATGGAATCAAAGAACGGATGTCGATAACTTCCACTTTCCAGCCGCCCTCTTTCTCCAACCGCTCTGCTGCATGCAGACAGAAATGAGTCGTATTCCCATAAGTAATGATACTCAAATCCATTCCTTCGTGACGAATGCGTGCCTTGCCGAAAGGAACTTCAAAATCTTCCGGTACAACAGTAGCCGCTTCTACGGAGTTATACAATGCTTTCGGTTCGAGAAACAGAGTAAACCCTTTGGAGCGCATACTGGTACGGAGCAATCCGGCAGCATCATCCGCAAAGGAAGGACAGACAATACGTGCTCCCGGCAAAGTTGTCAAAGCGCCTTCTATGTTTTGGGAATGATATAACCCGCCACCGATATAACCGCCGGAAGCCAGACGCAAGGTTATGTTCGGAGCAAATTTCCCATTGCTACGCCAGTACTCATGCGTACACTCCACATATTGTTCGACGGCAGGCCAGAAGTAATCAGCAAACTCCGCCCCTTCTATCACGACATGAATCTTAGGGTCAAAGCGGCTCATTCCGTTGGCTGTACCTACAATGTAATCTTCGGCTATCGGCGCGCTGAATACACGTTCATCGCCAAACTCCTGCTGCATACCTTTCGTCACATTAAACACACCGCCTTTTTCCTTGTTTGCCACATCCTGACCCCAAATAAAGGTGTCGGGATTATGGCGGAACTCCGCTTTCAATGTTTCGTTAATGGCGTTGACCATGAAAGTCTTCTCGCCTTCTTCCTCATGAGTACCTTCCTTATATTTCTGCGGCTGATAAGGTTCGGGCATTACAAAATCATAGATGCTCTTGGGGTCAGGATCAGGGGCAGCCAACGCTTTCCGGTTGGCAGCGGATAATTCTTTTTTGGCTGCCGCCTCTATTTCTTGCAGTTCCTCTTCAGTCAGCCGTTTGTAACGGAGTAACATTCGGCGAAATTTCAACAACGGGTCGGCTTCCTTTACATATTCCAGTTCGTTTTCATCCCGGTATAAGGTATGCTTGTCCGAGTTGGAATGGGAACCGATGCGGACACAGTTGGCTTGCACAATCACCGGATTACGGGTAGCGATGGCGTATTCGCGGGCTTCGGTCATGGCGTTCATCGAGTCGAATACATCTTTTCCATTACAATAGATGATTTTCAGGTTCTTGAAGCCGGAGAAGTTTTCCGCAACTTTACGGTTGGCGGTCTGTTCCGATTTGGGGACAGAGATGCCGTAGCCGTTATCCTGAATCACAAAAATCACAGGGAGACGTTCGAGGCTGGCGCCATTGATAGCTTCATAGACAAAACCTTCCGATGTAGCCGATTCTCCATGAGAGGTAATGGCAACTCCTTTATGCCCGTAATACACCATCGCTCTGGCTACGCCTGCCGCATGAAGGTCGTGCGTACCCGTTGCGGAAGAAATGTTTTCGATGTGCCATTCCGGTTTGGCGAAATGGTTCGACATATGACGTCCACCGCTTCCGGGATCGGTCGCTTTTGATATACCGTTCAGGATAATTTCTTCTGCGGTCATTCCGGCGGATAACACGGTCAGCATATCCCGGTAGTAGGGAAACAGGAAGTCTTCTCCAAGAGTAAAGACCTGCCCGACAGCCAGTTGGATGCCATCATGCCCCGCATAGGGAGCATGGTAAGACCATCCTAAGGATTGCAACAGGTAAGACGGCGCCTTTTCGTCCAAGGCACGTCCCAATGTCATCAGATGATACCACTTCTTCAGTGTTTCGACATCTGTATTTTTTATATCATACTTTTTCATAGTTAATGAAGTTCTTAATGAATGAAACAATCAGTTTATCAACCTTGCCAGTTCTCCAGATAATCAGCAATGAAATGCAGGAAGTTACCGCCCAACATTCCGTCTACTACCCGATGGTCATAAGACAAAGAGAGGTACATCTTATGACGAATAGCAATCGTGTCGCCTTCCGGAGTTTCTATGACAGCAGGTTTCTTTTCAATATAGCCTACTCCCAGGATAGCTACCTGTGGCTGATTGATAATCGGTGTACCGAACAGGCTCTTGAACGTACCGAAGTTGGTTATGGTAAATGTACCACCGTCAATATCTTCGGGCATCAATTTGTTATCTCTTGCTTTCAGAGCCAAGGAGTCGATGGCAACAGCCAATCCATTCAGGTTCAGACGGTCGGCATCATGCACTACGGGCACAATCAGATTTCCATCATTCAAAGAGACGGCAATCCCCACATTGATATGTTTCTTGAAGAGAACATTGTATCCATCTACGGATACATTCACTTGCGGATAGGTTGCCAATGCTTTCGCTACAGCTTCCGTTATCACAGGCATATAAGTCAGCTTGACACCTTCGCGACGGAAGAAAGCATCCTTATTCTTTTCACGCCAACGCACCAGTTTAGTGACATCTACCTCCACCACATTAGTGACATGCGGAGATACTTTCTTAGACATAACCATATGGTCGGCAATAATCCGGCGGACACGATCCATCTCTTTCACTTCCACACCCGGCATAGTGACAGGAGCGAATGATTTGGATTCAACCGGAGAAGTCGGAGAAGATTTCGGGCTTACCGGTGCGGAAGCAGCAACCGATGGTTTGCTTGCAGCCGGAGCAGCAACGGGTGCTGACGGTTTGGAATCCCCACTGACTCCTCTTTTCTTCTTATCAATATAATCTTTTATATCTTTCTTACTCAATCGACCCTCGTAGCCGGTTCCCTGTATGGAATCCAGTTCTTCTTTCGGAATCTTCGCTTCTCTCGCCAACTGAATCACCACAGGCGAATACCAGCGTTCTTCCTCAGCAACCACCTGTTTGGCAACTTCTTTCTGAGGTTGCGACTGCTTCTCCGAAGCATCCGCTTTTACGGTTTCTTCACCGACAGGCTGCGCATCGGAAGCACCTTCGCCATCCAAATCTATAATGGCTACAACTGTACCTACCGCAATGGTATCTCCTTCCTTATATAAAATTTCAACTACTTTCCCCTCTACCGGAGAAGGTATTTCGGCACTTACTTTAGCAGTATTCACTTCAAAAAGAACATCGTCTTCCTGAACCATATCGCCCACTTTTACAGACCAGGAGACAATCGTTCCCTCTGTTATACTCTCGCCCAACTTAGGCATTTTTATTTCGAATCTTGACATAGACAGTAAATTTATTTATTCAACCTTGATATAATAGAACAATGGGTTGAAATAGAAAGTTTTATGTTAAGGTATTTTTAACCGGATTATGATGAACGAAGCTCAGATTTCAACGGCTATATATCCACTCTTTCCCAATATACTTTTCGTTCCGAAGCTGATTGGCAGCCACTATTTCTTCCTCACTGAAAGAACTGCCCCTTTGCGATTTGCAGAAATACTGAAAAGCATTCTCTTTGAAATCATCCACAGTTCCCACTGAAAAGTGCTTACGGATATTAGTGACTTCACTCCGAACAGACGGAACAGCATATACAGAAGATAAGGTTTCGTCATCAGCCAACGACTCCGGATTCAATACTTTATTCAGCACCGTAAGATTTGTATCATAAAGCAAAGTGCAATGATACAGCACCCTGTCTTTATGTACACACTGCGCACTCCCTGATATTTTCAACCCATCCAGATAGATGCCGAGCCTTTCGTCTCCTTCTGCCATTACACCTATGGATGCCAAAAAGTCCAACGTCCGTTGAAGATAGGTGATAAACTCAGGAAGACGCGAAACCGTTTCAATAAAAGTCAGATTGACATTACCCAAATCATGATACACCGTTCCTCCGCCCGAAAAGCGACGGGCGATATGTATCCGCTCCCGTTCCGCCCATTCCGTATCCACTTCCGACTGTAAACGCTGATGTTTTCCTATCACAACAGAGGGAGTATCCTGCCAAAGCATAAAAACGTCATCGTTCCCCTGCTTCAGCAAATACTCCTCTGCCGCCAGATGAAAATAAATATCAGTATAAGGACTATATATACATCGAATCATAGACTTGGCGGAATAAGAATTAAAACATTATCTCATGATAAATCTCTCCGACCGTAGGATGCGGAAATACAGTTTTCTGGAACTCTTCCACCGTGTATCCTCTCTGAATGGCAATACCGGCCACCACAATCAGTTCCGATGCAGGATTTCCCAACATATGGCAACCGATGATTTTCCCTTCTTCATCCTGAATCAACTTGCAAAGCCCGTTGCCTTGCTCATTCTCCGCAACAAATCGTCCGGAATAAGCCATAGGTAATTTTGAGACACGGTAAGGAAGTCCTTGTTTTATCAGTTCTTCTTCAGTCTTTCCTACGCCTGCCACTTCGGGATTGGTGTAGACTACCCCCGGAACACAATTGTAATTCATCCGGTCTTCCACTCCCAAAATATGATTGACAGCAACTTCCGCTTCACGAATGGCAGTATGCGCCAACAAAGAATATCCCGTAATATCTCCGCAGGCATATACATTGGGGTGGGAAGTCTGTAGATGTTCATCCACCTTTACCCCGTTCCGCAAAAGTTCAATGTTCAATTTATCCAGTCCGACGCCGGATAGGTTTGCCTTTCGACCTACACTGAGCAGTATCTTATCCGCCTCAATCGTTGAGTTTTTCCCGTCTTTCTCTATTACAACTCCATTCGGTTTCACTTCCACCACTTTCGTATTCAGATAGAAAGTGACTCCCCGTTTGGCATATTCGGCACGGAGCATACCACTCGTTTCCTTATCCATCGCTCCTAGTATCTCAGACATCATTTCGACTACATGAACCTTTACGCCCATGCTATTGAAGAAAGAGGCAAACTCCATCCCGATCACTCCGCCACCGATAATAACCAGATTTTTAGGCAGTTCCTTTATTTCCAATGCTTCTCTAGAAGTCCAGTAACTGACTTCCGACAACCCCGGTATCGGGGGAATCACCGTATCAGAGCCGGTACAGACCAGCAGATATTTTGTAGAGTACGTCTCGCCGTCACAAGCTATGCGAATCACCCCGTCCTTCTCTCCCTCAATGAAAGCCTCTTTCTCTACGACGGTCACCCCATAAGAGTTGACAGTCATCTTCACCCCCCCTGTCAGCATTTTCACCGTCTTATCTTTACGGCTCATGATTTTAGACAAATCAAAAGAAGGCGATTCGGCAGAAACACCATATTTGGAAGCAGTCTTGATGCTATCCAGTATTTTAGCAGAATATAACAAAGTTTTAGTAGGAATACACCCTTCATTGAGACATACTCCACCTATTGCTTTCTTCTCGAAAAGAACGGCTTTCAATCCGTTTGCACCTGCCCTTTCGGCGGCTGTATAACCGGCAGGACCACCACCAATAATAGCTATATCAAAATTCATAATCGTATTTTTTTAAGTAATAATACGATTATAACAAATAACAGAAGAGATAAGTTGTTCAGCGAAGAAATACCCGCTATTTAATTGTCAGATTTTTAAGTTCTTCCAACGTGCCGTTAAATACATTCAAGTCGACGTCTTCCTTGATTCCAGGCACATTCCCCACATCTGTATGTTGCCAAAAGTCCCATTTACCCTGATACTTCACGGAGTCGACATAATAATGGGCAATCCAGTAAGGATAGGCGTTGAAAATGGAGTCGTCCAGATAACGTGTCTTAAATTTATAGGAAGTATAAAGAATCGGCTTCACCCCATAATGGGATTCCACACGGTCGAGCCAGCGTTTAATACCTTGTTGCAATTCCGCCTTATCCTTTCGTCCGGTCACTTCCACGTCAAGTACAGGAGGTAAATCGCCCGTATCCAGCTTTACTGTACGGATAAAGAAGTCGGCTTGCTTCAAAGCATCCGTGCTTGGAATATAAAAATGATAAGCTCCCCGGATAAATCCATGATTACGGGCATTGGCAAAGTTTGCCGAGAAAGTAGTATCACCATGATCCCCGCCTTCTGTCGCTTTCATGAATACAAAGTGCAAAGGAGTCACAGTTTCTTTGTTCTGCCGGAGCTTCGGCCAGTCTATTTTTCCCTGATAGTGGGAAATATCAATTCCATGAATATCGTATCCCGCCGGAATGCAGACTCCATATTCTTTTAGTCCGTGACAGGGTTTCCAGCGGTAAGCATACGGACGGATAAAGAAATAATAGAAAACAATAGAAAAACAACCGACAATCATCACTGCCAGGACATTACGAAGCCAAACAGGCATGGCATGACTATGCTTCGCTTGTACCTTTTTCGGAGTACGGGAAGATTTGGAAGAAGAAGCCGTTCCCTTCTTTCGTGTAGTAGCGGAAACATTTTTTTTCTTCTGTACAGCAGACATCGGGTTGTTGCGTGGCGGCATTTACTTAATGGAAAGAAGCGGTGAACAGAAACCATACAGATGTTCTGCATGGCACTTACCGTCCACCGCTTGTTATTTATCTTTTATTTAGCTTGTTCCAACTGCAAAGTCTTAGTTGCCTGGTCGCAAACTTCGGTAGGACCAAAGTACTGGATCGGACCCGGATATACATAATCCGTCTCAACAGCCCAACGATCACGTTGTGCAGCGAATGCCTTGAAAGGAGCACCGTCCAGTTTCACCAATGCTTTCTGGATAACCGGCTTCATTTCACCGTGACGACGTTCCATGTTCATCATCATTGTGATAGGCACACCACCCGCAATCCATTCGGCAGCAGGAGCAGTCGTGTTACGTACAGAAGACATATAACCGGTCTTGCCGTCAGCAATCAACATAGAAGCTGTGTAACCCAAAGAGTAGCAGTAGTCAGCATCGAAGTTTGACGGAGCAGCGCAACGTCCTTCATAACCGAAGAAGTGATGTTGAGCAGCAAACTTACCTACATACTTACCTTCCTCTTTCCATGCAGCCAGTTTAGTAGCTACCATTTCAGACAACAGCTTTTCTGTTTCAATCAATGATACCTGTACGTTTCCGTGCGGGTCACGATCCAAAGTCAACTGACGGGCAACACCTTCCGGCAGACTTGCATAGATAGCAGAGTTTTCCGGAGAAAGTTTGCGGATGATATAGTCACGCTGGTGAGACTTCTTGATTTGAGCAAATTCTTCTGCGTTAGCAGCCAGGAAGTCGTTCAATTCAGCGATCAGACGTTTCATAGCCGGGATGAATTCCACCAATCCTTCAGGAATCAATACAGTACCGAAGTTATGTCCCTGGGCAGCACGGTCTGCTACTACTTTAGCGATATATGTCACTACATCATCCAAAGACATATCTTTAGCTTCCACTTCTTCAGAAACGATACATACGTTAGGTTGTACCTGCAAAGCACATTCCAGTGCGATGTGAGAAGCCGAACGACCCATCAATTTGATGAAGTGCCAGTATTTACGGGCAGAGTTACAGTCACGTTGGATATTACCGATTACTTCTGCGTAAGTCTTGCAAGCAGTATCGAAACCGAAAGAAGTTTCAATCATATCGTTCTTCAAGTCACCGTCGATAGTCTTCGGGCAACCGATTACCTGTACACCATACTTCTTGGCAGCATAGTATTCAGCCAATACGCAAGCATTTGTGTTGGAGTCGTCACCACCAATGATAACCAGTGCTTTGATGCCCAGTTCTTTGATGATTTCAAGTCCTTTTTCGAACTGTTCTTCTTTCTCCAACTTCGTACGGCCGGAACCGATAATATCGAACCCACCCGTGTTACGGTATTCGTCGATGATATCAGCAGTCAGTTCCATATAGTTATGGTCTACCAAACCACCAGGACCCAAAATAAAGCCATACAGCTTGCTATCTGGATTCAGTTTCTTGATACCGTCGAACAAACCGGAAATCACATTGTGTCCACCGGGAGCCTGTCCACCAGAAAGGATTACACCCACATTCATAGCAGGAAGAGTTACAGCTTCACCGGCTTCGAATGTAATTAACGGCATTCCATACGTGTTAGGGAATAATGCTTTGATAGCTTCCTGGTCAGCTACAGACTGAGTAGCAGCACCTGCTACAGCTTTAACGGCTCCTGACGCCAATGCTTTCGGAAGTTTGGGCTGATAAGCAGCCCTTGCAATTTGCAATGCACTTTTAGTCATTTTCTTTAATTTTTTATTTAAAGGTGTTAGTAAGTTTCTTGTCTAACTTGAAAAGCGTTGCAAATTTCGCACTTTTTTCCGAATTATGAAAGAAGGCAGTGAACTTTTATTTCCGACGCAAAAAATACAAAGCGGTTAATATTCCGCACATATCATTAAATGCTAACAAAAGATATGGTACTTTTTACTATCTATTTTTCTTCTACTATCCATTTCTCGATATTACGGGTTTCCGCACTGAAGTTTACGCCGATTTTAAAGAGCTTTCGTCCGTCCATTTCGAAAGGAAGGGCATAATGCTTGTCGTTAATCTGCTGCAAAGCATCTTCCGCCGTGCCATTCAGTTTAAATTCCATGATATAAATGAACTTATCAGTCTGCAAGACAAGGTCGATGCGTCCTTCATTCGTATGATATTCCACGTTGACGTAGAAACCAACCAGTTTAAAAACGATGAAAAGCACGTTTTCGTAATGCAATTCCTGGTCACGAATCACTTCGTAAGTGGTATCCGCAAAGAAACTCTGTAAGCGACGGAAGAAAGAATTATAATCTCCCGATTCCACTTCACGGACAAACTTCTGAATCTCAAAAGGGGATTCTACCTTATTTACATTCGCATAAAAAGGAAGCAGAAAACGAATAAAACCCTCTTCCACTTCACGGTTGGGAAAACCTAAACGATACATGCCAAAACGTTCATCATATCCCTTAATAGTGAGGTATCCGCTCTGATAAATCACCGGAATAGGATTGGTGGATTCAGAGTCTATGCTGTTCAATACCTGGGCGTCAGTTTCTTCATGTGCCATCCGTTCCAGGTCATAATGATGTTTTTTTAGTAACTTCACCAAATAGGTAGGCGTGCCCGTCTCAAACCAATAACTGCCGAATTCCTTACGTTTGAAAGCATTAAGCAGACTGAACGGATTGTACATGCCGATTGAATTGTGCGTAAAGTGATAGCCGTCATAGCACTCTCTCAATTCTTCACAAAGTTTGTCATACGTTATTCCTCGCGCTGCGGCAAATTCATGAAGTTCCGTTTCCAGATTTTCGTGGATTTCACGCTCGCTGACACCACATATTTCGATGTACTCATTCCACATTGAAATATCATCCAGATTATTCAAGTCACTGAATACACTAACTTTGCCAAACTTCGTCACACCAGTGAGCAGAGCAAACTTGATGCAACCGTCCTTAGTCTTCAAAGCTCCATAGAATGGTTTTAGGGTATCTCGGAATTGTTTCTGTAATTCCTCATTACCTATAGCTTGCAGCATAGGCTTGTCATATTCATCAACCAAAATAACTACCCGCTGTCCCGTCTTCTCGCAAGCACGTTGAATGATACCTGCAAAACGTAGAGAAAAAGAAGTCTCGGACGGACGGCTGCCATATTGGCTTTCCCAATATTCCAGATTATCATTCAATATCTTATCCAAACTTTCCTGTGTATCATATTTCTCGATATTAAGATCCAGATGCAATATAGGATATTTTATCCAGTCCTTTTCCAACTTTTCTATTGCTAATCCTTCAAACAAGTCTTTTTTTCCTTGAAAGTAGGCTTCTAAGGTAGAGATGAGCAGACTCTTTCCGAAACGGCGCGGACGACTCAAGAAATAATAACTTCCCGTCTTGACCATTTGATACATCAATGCCGTTTTATCAACATAGAAATAACCGTCATTACGAATCTTTTCAAAATTCTGAATACCGATAGGATATATTTTATTGCTC
>ENA-UEPG01000594-UEPG01000594.1-human-gut-metagenome-genome-assembly--contig:-NODE-594-length-34747-cov-8.597433_pt1 | contig 34747 bp, 26 predicted proteins | sample MGYA00242893_ERZ507902 | MGnify/ENA primary metagenome ERZ507902 (study PRJEB26167, sample SAMN06115491) | human gut metagenome | host: Homo sapiens | place: China:Gansu | collected 2015-04-23 | study...
CACCCGAAATAAAAATATCATAATATGTGTGGAATAGTAGGCTATATTGGTAAAAGAAAAGCCTACCCCATCCTTATAAAAGGGTTGAAACGATTAGAGTATCGTGGATATGACAGCGCAGGGGTAGCATTAATCAGTGATAACCAACAGTTGAATGTGTATAAGACGAAAGGGAAAGTCTCCGAACTCGAAAATTTCGTCACACAGAAAGATATTTCCGGTACAATCGGAATTGCCCATACCCGTTGGGCCACTCACGGGGAACCTTGTTCAGCTAATGCCCATCCTCATTACTCTTCTTCCGAAAAACTCGCTCTCATTCATAACGGTATCATTGAAAACTACGCCGTCCTCAAAGAAAAACTTCAAGCCAAAGGCTACATTTTTAAAAGCAGTACAGATACCGAAGTCCTCGTTCAATTAATAGAATACATGAAAGTTACCAATCAGGTTAGTTTGCTGGCCGCCGTTCAGTTGGCGCTGGGAGAGGTGATTGGTGCTTATGCGATTGCCGTTCTTGATAAAGAGCATCCGGATGAGATTATCGCAGCCCGTAAAAGCAGCCCGTTGGTGGTGGGTATTGGAGAAGATGAATTTTTTCTGGCTTCGGATGCCACTCCGATTGTAGAATATACAGATAAGGTGGTTTATCTGGAAGACGGAGAGATTGCCGTAATAAGCAGGAGGGAAGATTTGAAAGTCGTTGATTTGAATAATGTAGAAATGACTCCTGAAGTGAAGAAAGTGGAACTGAATCTCGGACAATTGGAAAAGGGCGGTTATCCGCACTTTATGTTGAAAGAGATTTTCGAACAGCCGGACTGTATCCATGATTGTATGCGCGGACGTATCAATGTAGATGCGGACAACGTAGTGCTTTCGGCAGTGATTGATAATAAGGAGAGACTGCTGAGTGCCAAACGTTTTATTATTGTGGCTTGCGGAACTTCCTGGCATGCCGGACTTATCGGCAAACAACTGATTGAGAGTTTCTGCCGCATACCGGTAGAAGTGGAGTATGCTTCCGAATTTCGTTACCGCGACCCTGTGATTAACGAACAAGATGTAGTGATTGCCATCTCGCAGAGTGGTGAGACTGCCGATACATTGGCTGCGGTGGAATTGGCAAAGAGCCGTGGGGCATTTATATATGGAATTTGTAATGCTATCGGTTCTTCGATTCCCCGTGCCACTCACACCGGTTCGTATATTCACGTAGGCCCGGAGATTGGAGTGGCCTCTACCAAAGCATTCACGGGACAGGTCACTGTGTTGGCGATGCTGGCATTGACATTAGCTAAAGAAAAAGGAACGATTGACGAGCAGTATTATCTTTCGGTCGTGCGGGAATTGAATCAGATTCCTGAGAAGATGAAAGAAGTGTTGGAGTTGAATGATAAATTGGCGGAGCTCTCGAAAACATTCACCTATGCGCATAATTTTATTTATTTGGGACGCGGATATAGTTATCCCGTAGCTCTCGAAGGTGCGTTGAAGTTGAAAGAAATTTCGTATATTCACGCTGAAGGTTATCCGGCTGCGGAGATGAAGCACGGTCCGATTGCTTTGATTGATGCGGAAATGCCCGTAGTAGTGATTGCCACTCAAAACGCTTTGTATGAAAAAGTGCTGAGCAATATTCAGGAAATCAAGGCGCGGAAGGGAAAGGTGATTGCTTTTGTGACAAAAGGAGATACGGTTATCAGCAAGATTGCCGATTGCAGTATCGAGCTTCCTGAAACAATCGAGTGTCTTAATCCGTTAATTACTACGGTACCTCTTCAATTGCTTGCTTATCACATTGCGGTTTGTAAGGGAATGGACGTGGATCAGCCCCGGAACTTAGCTAAATCTGTCACTGTGGAATAATCCTTGTAATATATATAACAGGTAATTTGGATTTGTATAAATGGAACAATTGAAACATGAATGTGGCGTTGCCATGATACGCCTGCTTAAACCGCTGGAGTATTACGAAAAGAAGTACGGAACGTGGATGTATGGTTTGAACAAGCTTTATCTGCTGATGGAGAAGCAGCACAACCGTGGGCAGGAAGGTGCGGGACTGGCTTGCGTGAAACTGGAAGCCAATCCGGGCGAAGAATATATGTTTCGCGAACGTGCTCTGGGTTCCGGTGCCATTACCGAAATCTTTGAAAATGTGCAGACCAATTTTAAGGATTTGACTCCCGAACAATTGCATGATGCGGAGTATGCCAAACGAACTTTGCCTTTTGCCGGTGAGGCATATATGGGACATCTCCGTTACTCTACCACCGGGAAATCCGGAATCTCTTATGTACATCCGTTTTTGAGAAGAAACAACTGGCGCGCCAAGAATCTGGCTCTCTGCGGTAACTTCAATATGACGAATGTGGACGAAATCTTTGCCCGTATTACAGCTATCGGCCAGCATCCGCGAAAATATGCCGATACCTATATCATGCTGGAGCAAGTGGGACACCGTCTTGATCGTGAAGTAGAACGTGTCTTTAATCTTGCCGAGGCCGACGGGCTCACCGGTATGGGTATCACCAATTATATAGAAGAGCATATCGACCTGGCTAATGTATTGCGTACTTCCAGCCGTGAGTGGGATGGGGGATACGTTATCTGCGGACTGACCGGAAGCGGTGAATCTTTCGCTATCCGCGACCCGTGGGGGATTCGCCCCGCATTCTGGTATCAGGATGACGAGATAGCTGTTTTAGCTTCCGAGCGTCCGGTTATCCAGACAGCTTTCAATGTCCCTGTAGAGGAAATTAAAGAACTGCAACCCGGACAGGCTTTGTTAATTAGCAAAGAAGGTAAACTGCGGACATCACAAATTAATAAGCCTCGTGAAAAACAGGCTTGTTCTTTCGAACGTATCTATTTTTCCCGTGGTAGTGATGTAGATATCTATAAAGAAAGAAAGCTACTGGGCGAGAAATTGGTTCCGAGAATCCTGAAGGCTATCAATAATGACATCGATCATACGGTTTTTTCTTTTATCCCGAATACTGCAGAAGTAGCTTTTTACGGTATGTTGCAAGGACTGGACGTTTATCTGAACGAAGAGAAAGTGCAGCAGATTGCCGCATTGGGGCATAATCCGAATATGGAAGAACTGGAAGTCATCCTTTCCCGCCGTATCCGTAGTGAAAAGGTGGCTATCAAGGATATCAAACTCCGTACTTTCATTGCTGAAGGAAACAGCCGCAATGACTTGGCAGCGCATGTATATGACATTACATACGGAAGTCTTGTACCCGGTGTCGACAACCTAGTGATAATTGACGACAGCATTGTGCGTGGCACGACACTGAAACAAAGTATTATCGGTATTCTCGACCGTCTCAGCCCGAAGAAGATTGTCATCGTATCTTCTTCTCCACAAGTGCGTTATCCTGATTATTACGGTATAGACATGGCGAAGATGAGCGAATTTATCGCTTTCAAGGCAGCTATCGAGCTTTTGAAAGAACGTGATATGAAAGATGTGATTGCGGCTGCTTATCGTAAATCCAAAGACCAGGTAGGACTACCGAAAGAGCAGATGGTGAACTATGTAAAAGACATCTATGCTCCTTTCACTGATGAAGAAATCTCCGCCAAAATGGTGGAACTGCTGACACCGAAAGGGACGAAAGCCAAAGTAGAAATCGTTTATCAGCCGTTGGAAGGGCTTCATGAGGCTTGTCCGAATCATACGGGCGATTGGTACTTCAGCGGCAATTATCCTACACCAGGTGGTGTGAAAATGGTGAACCGGGCATTCATCAATTACATTGAGCAAATGTATCAATTCTAACAACCATACAATGATTCAATAATAAGAATGAGAAATGTGACATTAATCCTTGACGACGGGAGCCGGTTCTCCGGTAAGTCGTTTGGCTACGAGAAGCCGGTGGCGGGCGAAGTAGTTTTCAATATTGCCATGACCGGATATCCCGAGAGTCTCACCGACCCTTCATATGCCGGACAGTTGATGACGCTTACCTATCCTCTGATAGGTAACTACGGAGTTCCCCCTTTTACTATCGGACCGAACGGGCTTGCAACTTTTATGGAAAGTGAGAAAATCCATGCGGAAGCGATTATCGTAAGTGACTATTCTTATGAATACAGCCATTGGAATGCCGCCGAGAGTCTTGGCGACTGGCTGAAGCGTGAGCAAGTACCCGGTATCACGGGTATTGATACCCGCGAACTGACTAAAGTACTTCGTGAACATGGTGTGATGATGGGAAAAATTGTTTTTGACGATGCCCCGGATAATCTTCCCGAAGCTGCTTATGCAGGCGTTAATTACGTAGATAAAGTAAGTTGCAAGGAAGTGATTCGCTATAATGAAGGTGCGGATAAAAAGAAAGTTATTCTTGTAGATTGTGGAGTAAAGACTAATATCATCCGTTGTCTGCTGAAACGTGATGTCGAAGTGGTTCGTGTGCCTTGGGATTATGACTTCAACGGACTCGAGTTTGATGGATTATTTATTTCCAACGGACCGGGCGACCCGGATACCTGTGACGCTGCGGTACAAAATATCCGCAAGGCAATGGAAAACGAAAAACTTCCTATCTTCGGAATCTGTATGGGTAACCAATTACTCTCGAAAGCCGGTGGAGCCAAGATATATAAATTGAAGTACGGACATCGTAGCCACAACCAACCTGTGCGTATGGTAGGTACGGAACGTTGTTTCATCACTTCCCAGAATCACGGTTATGCCGTAGACAATAATACGTTAGGGGCAGATTGGGAGCCGCTTTTCATCAACATGAACGACGGTTCCAACGAAGGAATCAAGCATAAGACGAATCCTTGGTTTTCAGCACAATTCCATCCGGAAGCAGCCAGTGGCCCTACGGATACGGAATTTCTGTTCGACGAATTTGTAAACCTGCTTAAATAACCGACAATCATGAAAGAAAATATAAAGAAAGTATTGCTGTTGGGTTCCGGTGCCCTGAAAATCGGTGAGGCCGGTGAGTTCGACTATTCCGGTTCGCAGGCACTCAAAGCCTTGAAAGAAGAGGGGATTGAAACGATTCTTATCAACCCGAATATTGCTACCGTGCAGACTTCCGAAGGAGTAGCAGATCAAATCTACTTCCTGCCGGTGACTCCGTACTTTGTGGAGAAAGTGATTCAGAAGGAGAAGCCCGAAGGCATTATGCTTGCATTCGGTGGGCAGACGGCCTTGAATTGCGGTGTGGCCTTATATAAGGAAGGAATCCTCGAAAAATATAATGTAAAGGTACTCGGTACTCCGGTGCAAGCTATTATGGATACCGAAGACCGTGAACTTTTCGTGCAGAAACTGAACGAAATTAATGTAAAGACTATCAAGAGCGAAGCCGTCGAAAATGCGGAAGCAGCCCGTCGTGCTGCGAAAGAATTGGGTTATCCGGTGATTGTCCGTGCTGCTTATGCGTTGGGTGGTCTGGGTTCCGGTTTTTGTGATAACGAGGAACAACTGGACGTTCTCGTAGAAAAGGCTTTTTCTTTCTCTCCGCAAGTGCTGGTGGAAAAATCACTTCGTGGCTGGAAAGAAGTGGAATATGAAGTAGTACGCGACCGCTTCGACAACTGTATCACAGTTTGTAATATGGAGAATTTCGACCCGCTGGGTATCCATACTGGTGAGTCTATCGTTATTGCTCCCTCTCAAACACTAACCAACAAAGAATACCATAAGCTCCGCGAACTGGCTATACGCATCATCCGTCATATTGGTATTGTCGGTGAATGTAACGTGCAATATGCTTTCGACCCGGAATCCGAAGATTATCGGGTAATTGAGGTAAATGCCCGTCTTTCCCGTTCATCGGCCTTGGCTTCCAAAGCGACCGGCTACCCGTTGGCCTTCGTTGCCGCTAAGCTAGGATTGGGATACGGACTTTTCGACTTGAAAAACTCTGTAACGAAAACGACTTCCGCTTTCTTCGAGCCGGCTTTGGATTATGTAGTATGTAAAATTCCTCGTTGGGACTTGGGTAAGTTCCATGGAGTAGATAAGGAATTGGGTTCTTCCATGAAATCAGTCGGTGAAGTAATGGCCATCGGTCGTACCTTTGAAGAAGCTATCCAAAAAGGTCTTCGGATGATAGGGCAGGGCATGCACGGGTTTGTGGAAAACAAGGAATTGGTTATTCCAGATATTGACAAAGCACTTCGTGAGCCGACCGATAAACGTATTTTTGTCATCTCGAAAGCATTCCGCGCCGGGTACACTATCGACCAGGTGCACGAACTGACGAAAATAGACAAATGGTTCCTTCAGAAGCTGATGAATATCATGAAAACTTCTGAAGAGTTGCATAGCTGGGGAAACAACCATAAACAGATTGCAGACTTGCCGTACGAACTGCTTCGTAAAGCTAAGGTTCAAGGTTTCTCGGATTTTCAGGTTGCCCGTGGCATTGGCTACGAAGGTGATATGGAGGATGGCATTCTCTATGTCCGTAAGCATCGTAAGAGTGTAGGTATTCTTCCGGTTGTGAAACAGATTGATACGCTGGCAGCCGAATATCCTGCACAGACTAACTATCTGTATCTTACTTATAGTGGCGTAGCAAACGATGTTCATTATCTTGGTGACCATAAATCTATCGTCGTACTGGGGTCCGGTGCCTATCGTATCGGTTCTTCGGTAGAGTTCGACTGGTGTGGCGTGCAGGCATTGAACACAATCCGCAAGGAAGGGTGGCGCAGCGTCATGATTAACTATAATCCCGAAACCGTATCTACGGATTACGATATGTGTGACCGTCTCTACTTCGACGAACTGACTTTCGAACGTGTAATGGATATTCTGGAACTCGAAAATCCGCATGGTGTCATCGTGTCTACCGGTGGACAAATTCCGAATAACCTGGCGTTGCGCCTGGATGCACAGAACATCAATATCCTCGGTACAAGCGCCAAGAGCATTGACAACGCCGAAGACCGCGAAAAATTCTCTGCCATGCTCGACCGTATCGGAGTAGACCAGCCGCGTTGGCGGGAACTGACTTCTATGGATGACATCAACGAGTTTGTTGACGAAGTAGGTTTCCCCGTGCTTGTCCGTCCATCTTATGTACTTTCAGGCGCCGCGATGAATGTCTGTTCCAATCAGGAAGAACTTGAACGTTTCTTGAAACTGGCTGCTAACGTATCGAAGAGGCATCCGGTAGTGGTAAGCCAGTTTATCGAGCATGCCAAGGAAGTGGAAATGGATGCCGTAGCTCAAAATGGGGAAATCGTAGCATACGCTATCAGCGAACATATCGAGTTTGCGGGCGTACACTCCGGTGACGCTACTATTCAGTTCCCTCCACAAAAGCTATATGTGGAGACAGTCCGCCGTATCAAACGTATCAGCCGCGAAATAGCCAAGGCTCTGAACATCTCCGGCCCGTTCAATATCCAGTATTTGGCAAAAGACAATGATATCAAGGTCATCGAATGTAACCTTCGTGCCAGCCGTTCCTTCCCGTTTGTCAGTAAAGTATTGAAGATAAACTTTATCGAACTGGCAACGAAAGTCATGCTCGGCTTGCCTGTCGAAAAACCGGAAAAGAATCTTTTCGAGCTGGATTATGTTGGAATCAAAGCTTCTCAATTCTCCTTCAACCGTTTGCAGAAAGCCGATCCGGTGTTGGGGGTAGATATGGCTTCTACCGGTGAAGTCGGCTGTATCGGTACTGATACTTCCTGTGCTGTGTTGAAAGCAATGCTTTCCGTAGGTTATCGCATCCCTAAAAAGAATATCCTGCTTTCTACAGGTACGATGAAGCAGAAAGCCGATATGATGGATGCAGCCCGTATGTTGGTGAATAAGGGGTATAAACTCTTTGCGACCGGTGGCACACACAAAGCACTTGCCGAAAACGGTATTGAGAGTGCTCATGTCTATTGGCCGAGTGAAGAAGGACATCCGCAAGCCTTGGAAATGCTCCATAGCAAAGAGATTGATATGGTAGTCAACATTCCGAAGAACCTGACAGCCGGAGAGTTGGACAACGGATACAAAATCCGTCGTGCGGCTATCGATCTGAATATTCCGTTGATTACGAATGCCCGTCTCGCAAGTGCATTCATTAATGCTTTCTGCACGATGAGTATCGATGATATCGCTATCAAGAGTTGGGCGGAATATAAGTAACAGGATGTCATGCTTTTGATAGCATGATAACATCGTGTTGAAATGAAAAGTAGAAGGTCATTCCTGTTTATTCGGGAATGGCCTTTTTCTGTTTACTTTCTGACTGATACGCCAATTTAAGTATTAAATCGTATAGGTTATTAAAAATTTTATAAGAAAATCTTAGTTAATAGCCATCTTTATTGGAAATTCGTTCTATTTCTCGTAACATCATGCTGAATTTATAAATTAATAAATAGTAAATTATGAGAAAAGACGGATTTACTGTATGTGCAAACAATTATGTGGAGTGCTTGCGCCGTGAGGGGCGCTATGCTACAGCACATGTTTATGAAAATGCGCTACGCTCTTTCACTGTGTTTTGTAGGACATCGTGTGTGTCATTCAGCCAAATTACTCGTGAGAACTTGAGGCGATACAGCAACTACTTGTTGGCTTGTCGCTTGAAGCTTAACACTATCTCTACTTATATGCGGATGTTACGTTGCATATATAATAAAGGGGTAGATGCTCACCAGGCTCCTTATGTGCATCGTTTGTTTCGTGATGTATTCACCGGAGTGGATACTCGTCAGAAGAAAGCTATTCCGGTAAACGAACTACATACGTTGCTTTACAAAGACCCGCAGTCCGATAAGTTACGACGGACACAGGCCATTGCCAATCTATTGTTTTTATTCTGTGGAATGCCTTTTGTCGATTTGGCTCATCTGGAAAAATCTAATCTGGAAGGAAATATTCTGAAATACAATCGTATTAAGACAGGAACTCCCATGAGTGTGGAAATATTAGAGTCGGCGTCAGACACTGTCTCCCAACTTCGTAATTTCCACTCGTCAACTCTTCCCGAACATCCTGATTATCTTTTCTATATATTAAGCGGAAAGAACAAGCGGGACGAAGAGGCTGCCTATAAAGAATATCAATCCACCTTGCGTCGTTTTAATAACGACCTGAAGAGCTTGGCCAAAAGGTTACATATTCATTCAGCCATAACTTCTTATACATTCCGGCATTCCTGGGCTACTACAGCTAAATATCGGGGAGTTCCTATTGAAATGATAAGTGAATCGTTAGGCCATAAATCTATCAAGACAACACAAATTTATCTAAAAGGCTTTGAACTTGACGAACGTACAAAAGTAAACCGATTGAATTATTCTTACGTGAGGAATTGCAGGGGAATTTTATAATGATTGTATTAAATAGTTGATATTCAGTTAGAATGCGCGGTTGTTACTTCTTAGGTAACGGAAATTATTCGGTGCAAATATAGACAAATTTGTTAATAGCGTACAAGCAAATTTCCTTTTTTTTCTCTTTTTATTTAAATATATAATAAAAATGTATCCGAACATGAAATGTATTTGTCTCATGTTCAATGATTCCTATTGTCTGCACTGAAAGAATTACTCTGTAAATCAGGCAGAAAATTCTCAAACTTCCCCATTTGTATGCATTTCTTCTTGTTATTGTGGCAGGTCTTCAGCCGCCTATGTTTCCGTTACCTAAGAAGTAACAGAAACATAAGGGGTAAAAAAGTATGATTCTAAGAAAAGAAGGAACTTTAAATGCTGGGCCTAATATTGGGACAGGGGAAGGCGTAGCACACTCTAAACGCTGGTATGTAGCTCTCGTACGTATGCATCACGAGAAGAAAGTGGCAGAGCGTTTAGCCAAAATGGGAATTGAGAATTTTGTACCGGTCCAACAGGAAGTACATCAATGGAGCGACCGTCGTAAAGTGGTTGAATCCGTTTTGCTTCCGATGATGGTATTTGTGCATGCAGATTCGAAAGAACGTAAAGAAGTTCTTTCTTTCTCTACAGTAAGTCGGTATATGGTAATGCGTGGTGAGAGCAGTCCGACTGTAATTCCAGATGAACAAATGGCTCGTTTCCGCTTTATGCTCGATTATTCGGATGAAGCAGTTTGTATGAATAGTGCTCCTTTGGCGCGTGGTGAGAAAGTACGTGTAGTTAAAGGTCCTTTGACAGGGCTTGTAGGGGAACTTGTGATGGTAGAAGGAAAAAGTAAGATTGCCGTTAGGCTCAATATGTTAGGTTGTGCTTGTGCAGATATGCCGGTGGGGTATGTGGAACCGGTTGGAGAAAAGAATTAAGCCTAAAAATACGATAAATTGTTATGATGTATATTTATATTGGGGGTACTTTTTTACTTTCAGTACTATTAGCCACTATTGTTATTCCAAGAATAATATTTATTTCCTATAAGAAACGTCTGTTTGATGTACCTGATGCCCGTAAAGTACATAAAACTCCTGTTCCTCGTTTGGGTGGTTTAGCTTTTTTGCCTGTTATATTAATATCTTTGTGTATTATTACAGGGGTTCGTTATTACATGAATGAACCTGTTGCTCCTATATGGTCATCCAGCTTGTTCATGCGTTATCTTTTCCTCGTTGCCGGCACAACATTGCTTTATCTTGTTGGAGTAGCGGATGATTTGGTAGGGGTGAGTTATCGGTATAAATTTGTGGTGCAGATTCTTTCAGCCTCTTTTTTACCACTTTCCGGTCTCTGGATTAATGATTTGGGAGGATTATTGGGACTTAATACTATTCCTGCATTTATTGGCATGCCTTTAACTGTTTTTCTTGTGGTCTATATCACGAATGCCATTAATTTGATAGATGGAATTGATGGTTTGGCTTCAGGACTTACTTGTATTGCATTGGGATTGTTAATCATAGTTTGTGCATTTGTTGGTCAGTGGACTCATGCTCTTTTAGCTTCTGCTACTTTGGGAGTGGTCACTACTTTCTATTATTATAATGTATTTAGCGTATCAGGTCGAAAACTCTTTATGGGAGATGCCGGAAGTCTTACTCTTGGTTATATCCTTAGTTTTTTGATTCTTCATTTTTGGACACGGCAAGAGTCTTGGGATCCGTTTGAATTAAATCTGAATATGGTAACTATTTCTACGCTACTTATTCCTTTACTTGATGTAGTACGTGTGTTTTATTCTCGAGCAAAAGATGGTCGCAATCCTTTTTTACCGGATAAGAATCATATTCATCATAAACTGTTACGTACAGGAATGAGGGTACGTACTGTAATGGTTACATTATTGCTATTATCGCTCTTTCTAGTAGCAGCTAATTTTATATTGTCTTTTTATATAAATGCGACATTTATGCTGTTGTTTGACTTAGTGTTTTGGTGCGTATTACATATTATTATAAATCGTGCGATTGTAAAACATGAAAAGATAACTGGAAGAAAGTGGTACAAGACTTATCTGCATATTATATGATTGATAAACATATCCAAGTAGGTTAATTAAAATACAATAAACATGAAAGTATTAGTAACGGGTGGAGCTGGATTTATAGGTTCCAATCTGTGTGAGCATTTATTGTCACAAGGGCACAAAGTGCGTTGCTTAGATAATTTTGCTACGGGAAAATCGGAAAATATTTTGCCTTTGTTGGCAAATTATCCATCTACTTTTGAGTTAATGGTAGGTGACATTCGTAAAATGGATGATTGCTGTAAAGCTGTTGATGGTATGGAATACGTATTACATGAAGCCGCCTTAGGTTCTGTTCCGCGTTCTATAAAAGATCCGATAACGACGAATGATGTGAATATCGGTGGTTTTCTCAATATGTTGGTTGCTTCTCGTGACGCGGGGGTAAAACGTTTTGTATTCGCAGCAAGTTCATCCACCTATGGTGATAGTAAATCTTTACCTAAAGTGGAGGATGTGATTGGTAAGCCGTTATCTCCTTATGCAATCACTAAATATGTAAATGAATTATATGCCGATGTTTTTGCAAAGACATATGGTTTGGAATATATCGGATTGCGTTATTTTAATGTATTTGGTCGTCGTCAAGATCCTTTTGGAGCGTATGCAGCGGTAATTCCTTTGTTTGTGAAGAAATTCATGGCACACGAAAGCCCGGTAATTAATGGTGATGGTGAATATAGTCGCGACTTTACCTATATTGATAATGTAATACAGATGAATCTACTGGCTATAACTACTACTAATCCTAATGCTGTAAACCAAGTATATAACACTGCTTTTGGTGAACGCACTACATTAAATATGCTTGTAGGTTATCTGAAAGAATTTCTAAGTGAATATGACTCTGATATCTCTAATGTAGAAGTGGTTCACGGACCGAATAGACAGGGAGATATTCCACATTCTTTAGCTTGTATTGATAAGGCTAAGACCCTTCTTAACTATGAACCCCAATATAGTATGCGCGATGGCTTAAGAGAGGCTGTACGTTGGTATTGGGAAAATATTTAATAAATCAACAACAATAACATAAAGTAATGAATGAGATTAAAATTTGCGTAATCGGTCTTGGTTATGTTGGACTTCCTTTAGCCCGCCTTTTTTCGACAAAATATAGAACTGTCGGTTTTGATATGAATCAATCGCGTGTAGATGCTTTAATGGCTGGTCACGATGCTACGTTTGAAGTGTCCGATGAGTTATTACAATCAGCACTAGCCAATGGCTTTACTTGTACGGCGGATATTGAAAAGATCAGGGATTGTAATTTTTATGTAGTTGCTGTTCCTACACCTGTAGATGAGAACAACAATCCGGATCTGACACCACTTTATAGTGCAAGTACTACAGTTGGTAAGGTTATTTCAAAAGGAGATATTGTAGTCTATGAATCTACAGTCTATCCTGGTGTGACAGAAGACGAGTGTATTCCTGTAGTCGAAAAAGTTTCAGGCTTGAAATTTAATGAGGATTTTTTTGCAGGTTATTCTCCTGAACGAATTAATCCGGGAGATAAATTGCATACAGTAGAGAAAATAAAGAAAGTAACTTCCGGTTCTACTTTAGAAATAGGAAAGAAAGTGAACGAGGTATATGCTTCCGTAATTCTTGCCGGAACACATCTTGCCCCCACAATAAAAGTAGCCGAAGCTGCCAAAGTGATAGAAAATTCACAGCGGGATATCAATATTGCTTTCGTGAACGAACTTTCTAAAATCTTTACCAAGATGAATATTGACACACTTGATGTGTTGGAAGCCGCTTCTACGAAGTGGAATTTTCTTCCATTCAAGCCAGGACTAGTAGGCGGTCATTGTATTGGTGTTGACCCTTACTATTTGGCACAATGTGCACAACGTTATGGCTATAATCCCGAAATAATTTTAGCAGGTCGTCGTATGAATGATGGCATGGGGGAATATGTTGCCACGCAAGTAGTTAAGTTGATGTTAAAGAAAGGCATTCAAGTTTTAGATTCAAATATTCTTATTTTAGGCTTTACCTTCAAAGAAAATTGTCCGGATGTTCGTAATACGAAAATAGTTGATATTTACCGTGCATTGCAGGAATATAATGCTCATATCACCGTTTACGATCCGTGGGCCAATCCTGTCATAGCAAAATATGAATATGGCATTGACATTACCAACGAACTTCCTGCTGATAAATTTGATACCGCAATTATGGCAGTGGCCCATGATGAGTTCAAACCATTAGATGTTGTATCAATGCTAAACAAGCAACATATAATCTATGATGTGAAAGGTGTCATGGATAGGGAGTTAGTTGACGGAAAGCTCTAATAAATTGAGGATGTGTTAGAATTGGAGTGATCCTTAAAAGCTTGTTGTCTAATTATTGAGGTACACTTCAAACACATATCCTCTTTTTTAGGTATATACTAATTTCTGATTCTTTTTGTACTGTGATAAAAATGTTTTATAGTAAAAGTTTTTCTCAAATCATTCTGTTGTATAGCACAACATTTATAGGGGTTGTGTTAGGAGTTGTCGTTTCTGTTCTTAACACACATTCACTATCTCCTGCTGATTATGGTGATGTTCGTTATATAAACAATTTTATAGCATTTTTTTCCGGTATATTATTGTTAGGGTATTTTGTTTCTGGTAGCAGATTATTGGCGGTTGCAAAATCGCCAAAAGAGTGTGCTGAATTGAAAGGAGCTGTAATTACGATATTGTGCATTACTGTATTTGTACTAGTCATTTTGATGTGTATTTGTGGATTAGTTCATCAACTTGTTCTTCATAAGGACTACGCATATTTGTTTTACTGGGTGTTGCCAGTTTGTAGTCCCGCTATATTGCTGAACTATATCAATACTACGTCACAAGGTGATAATAGTATATCAATGATTGCAGCGGCTCGAGTATTCCCATCATTGATATATTTGTTGCTTGCATATTTTATCTATCGCAAATACGGTGCGAGTGTAGAGAAAATGTTATGGCTACAAAATGGAATATCTGTTGTTATTTTAATCATTCTGATATGGAAGAATTCTCCATCGTTTTCTAACCTAAAAAAATCTCTGAAGATTTTATATAAAGAAAATAAGAAATATGGTTTAGAGGTATATTATGGATCGTTGGCAAATGTGTCGGTACAATATGTGGCTGGCATAAGTCTAGGCTTATATGCAAGTAATAATGTGAACGTGGGCTTTTATACATTAGCTTTAACTGTTACCAGTCCATTGGCGATGCTTCCTAATGTTATAGGTACAACCTACTTCAAACAATTTGCTTCTCAAAGTACAATCTCGCGTAAAATTATTGTGGGTACAATAGGGATGTCTTTACTATCACTCTTAGGTTTCATATTGCTCATCTTTCCAATAGTTGACATACTTTATGATGAATCTTATCAGTCAGTTGCAGTATATGCCTGTTTTTTAGCAGTGGGAAGTATGATGCAAGGATTAGGAGATGTTTTCAATCGTTTTTTAGGTGCTCATGGGAAAGGGAAACCCATAAGAAATGTAGCATGGATTAGTGGCGGTATTGCGATTGTGGGATATATACTAGGAGTATATGTTTTTGGTTTATATGGGGCAATAGCTACGCGCATCATTAGTTCTGTTTCTTATTTTCTCGCAATATTTATTTATTATAGACAATTCGTGAGATTATCTTAATACATACTAATGATAGAGGCTATAAATAAAGCAGTTAGTCGGTTTGACTATTTCTACATATTTGTCATGGTTATATATATGGGTCAGGCTACGCCCGAGACTAGTCGTATGGTCACAACATTGTCTGGTAATCCTGTACCTTTACTTTTTCCTATAATATTAACTTATATTTTATGTAAACGGAATAAAGTATCTTTTCGTGATAAGCGTTTCTTAGGAATATTGGTAATATATGGTTTATGGGCGATCTTTTCGTTACTCAAATATGAGATTTTTACAACAGAAGAATTATCATACCATTTCTTTATGGTGTATGCTATAATTATAGCATATATTCAAAATCAAATATATGGCTATCGCTTGCTTCCAATATATGAACGTGTGATGGTCTGGTTTTGTAAGATAGCTTTGTTTTTTTGGATTATAGTTTTGCTTATTCCAGCTTCTACCTCATTTTTCCGATTATTTCAAGAAACGAATATGGGCAATAATGTTTTATATATCTTTACTTTAATGGATCCTGTAAAAGGATTATCAAAACAGGGAATACTGAGGAATGCAGGATGTTCATGGGAGCCTGGTCGTTTTGCTATTATGCTAACTTTAGCTATCTTTTGTAACCTTTGTCAAAATGGAATAAAATTCCGAAAAAACAGCAATATTTGGTGGCTTTTGCTTGCTTTGATATCGACAATGTCTACTACAGGTTTCGTATCTGTTTTAGTAACCTATTCCATCTTTCTTATAAGGAAAATTAATTTAAAATCCATATTTATCTTCTTGTTTGTCATGCTTCCGATAATTTATGGTATATCTCAATTAGATTTTATGTCAAATAAAATAAACGATAAAATAATAAAGGCTCAAGATGTATCTTATCTGGAAGATTCTTTTGAATGGGCTGCTAAGACGATGGAGAAAGGGCAATACAGAGGGTCAATAGATAGGTTAGATGCAATTCCCTTTGAATGGATGAATTTAATGAATGATCCCATTTTGGGATATAGCAGGAATTTTGAGCATTCATTTTTTAGGACCCATATAACCACAAATTATGCATTGGCAAATGGATTAATGAAGATACTGGGGATGTATGGTTTTATATTAGGTATATTCTTTTTTATTATATTATTTCTGTCATCAAGAAAATTGGCAGAAGATAGTTATGAGAAGAGAACTTGGGGACTAGCAATTCTGATTTGTTTATCTGCTATATCTTATCAAATATTATCGATTCCAATTTTTACTACTTTTTGGTTTTATGGCGTGTTTAACCCTCAAAAGAAAAGGTAATATTCACGAATAATCTGCAAGAAATTTATATCTGCAATAATATGAAAGTCTATATAATCACAAAAGAACCATTTCCTAATGGAATGGCTGCAGTAAAACGCATAGTTTGCTATGCTAAAGCTTGGATAAGCCAAGGCATAGAGTGTGAAGTTCTTATTTATACTCGTACAGAAGTATATGGAAAAAAGCCTAAGAATACAGTAGGGAAAGGTGTATACGAAAGGATACCTTTTTGTTACATAAAAGGTACACCACTACGTGAGAGCAATATAATTATACGTCGCATAAATGATTATTGTGATCGCTATCGACTGAAACGTTATCTTAAAAGATATTTGTTGGCAGGAGATGTAGTTTATGCGTATAACGGATGTGATCCTTATTCATTTGAGATACAAAAAATAGCACATTTATGCGGAGCATTATACATGCAGGAATTATGTGAACTCCCATTTGGTACATCGGAAGAGACACCTAAACGAATTAAATTGCGTACTGCGTTTGAACATAAAGTTATGCCGAAATTAGATGGTGTGATAGCGATAAGTGATGCTTTGGTAAACTATGCAAGACAACATTGTTCTGCAAATGTTTGTATAATGAAAGTTCCTATTTTGGTTGACTTTCCGCAATATGAGATGATAGATAGAAGTGATGAAGCTGATGTTCCATATATCTTCCATTCAGGAACGCTTTCTCAGCAAAAAGATGGATTTTTAGATATGTTGGAGGCTTTTGCAAAAGCATCAAAAAGATTACCCTTTGACGTACGTTTTATTTCAACAGGCAATCCGAAAGAAACAAAACATGAAAAGGCGATATTTGAAATTATAGATAAGTATAGCATAAGGGAAAAGGTACAGTTTGCAGGTTATCTACCTAATAATGAACTGTGTGAATATCTATCTAAGGCTACATTCGTTGTAATAAACAAGCTAACGACTAAACAAAATAAATATTGTTTTTCAACTAAATTAGGTGAATACATGGCTGCATCAAAGGCTATTATTATAACTCGCGTGGGCGAGGCAATGAACTGGCTAACGCATGAAAAGGATGCTTTTATTATTGAACCAAACAATACAGACGTGTTGGCTTATGCTATGGAACGTATGTTTAGCGATGAAAAATTGAGAAAAACGTTAGGTGATAATGCTTGTCGAACATGCAAGGAGAAGTTTAGTATTGAAGGAAATAGTATGATTATCAAGAAAATAATTGAATCTAAGCCTCTTTTGTGAAAATTGATATAAATAATGAAAATCAGAAAGAAGATTTTGTTTTTTACCCCAAGCGATGTCGGTGGCGCAGAACGTGTCACACTTACTATTGCAAAGATGCTACCCCGCAGTGAGTATGAAGTAAAAATCGTATTTGTATGTGAAAAGGTGGGTGATTTGAAAAAATTTGTACCTCAATGGATGTTGACAATACATATAAAAATACGAAATATTTGGGATTTCGTATCGTGGCGCATGTATTGTCTTATAAAGCGTGAACATCCCTATGCGGTATTTTCATCGCTTCATTATTTGAATCCTCGTACAATTTTATCCGCACGAATAGCTGGGGTGAAGAATATTATTATTCGTAATAATACTGGTTGGAGTGCGTGGCGGCCTGATATCAAAATGCTAGCATGGTTGACTTATGGGAATGCGTCAGCGATAGTGTTGCAATCTGATGAGATGAAAAGTGAATTACAAAAGGTTTTTCCACATCTAACAAGTTTGATGAGGATGATTCCTAATCCAATTGATACGGAAATAATATCTGAAAGACTTAAGAACTCGAAAAATCCTTTTATAGAGGGGACAATAAACTTTATATATTGTGGAAGAGTACATCCTATAAAAGGGCTTGATACGTTGATTATAGCTTTTGCTAATGTACAAAGAACTAACGCCAACTTGCGACTAACTATAGTAGGTGATCATTCAAAAAATTTGAAATATTACCGTATGTTACAAAGTTTAATATCAAATAAACACTTGGAAGAATGTATTGATTTTGTTGGATTTCAAGACAATCCTTATCCCTATATGAAATATGCTGACTGTTTTGTTCTACCTTCGCGTAGAGAAGGTAATCCAAATGTACTACATGAAGCGATGTGGTTGCAGGTTCCTGTAGTTGCTACACGTAGTGTTCCTATTATTGACAGGATTGTGACGCCTGAAAGAGGGTATGTTGTGGATGTAGATGATGTGAAGGCTTTAGGTTATGCCATGATAAAAACTTTGAAGATGAAGATCGTACAACCATATCATTATGAAGGAGATAATAGTTTTGTGGGGTTGTTTAAGTAGAGAAAAGCTTATTCTATAATTTATTCTATATGTTTAAATATTTTTCTTTTAAACGACTGTGGTCGTATTTATGGCTAATGTTGGCACATTTGCCGATAAGGGGGCATCATCGGTGGTTCTTTCTAAAGATGGCTGGAGTACAGTTCAAATCGAAAAGACCAAAAAAGGTTTTTATCTACGGCGGCGTGTTGATTGATACAATGCATCCGGAATATGTACATATCGGTGATGGAGTGGCATTAACCTCTGGTGTGAAAATACTAACTCATTATCTTGATCCTAGTAAACCGGGACGTCAATTCCGTCTTGGAGAGGTTCATATTGGAGACAATGTGTTTATAGGGATGAATGTAATTGTTTGTAACTCCGTGACTATTGGAGAAGGTAGCATTATTGGTGCTGGATCTGTGGTAACAAAGGATATTCCAGCCAATCAAGTATGGGCAGGTAATCCTGCACGTTATATCAAAGATAGAGTGGTAGAATGAAAAAAGTTGCAATATTTTCTCCAACTATTAATGCAGGGGGAGCGGAAAAACAAGCTTGTTTGTTGGCAAAGTGTCTTGGTGAACAAGGATGCTCCGTAACTTTTATCTCTTTCTATGGTTTGGAGGGCGCAGAACCTAAAAATGTCGACATCTTGAAATCCAATTCTTTGATAGAGATTTTCATTCCTGTTGGTAGTCAATATGCGAAATTAAAATCCATTACAAAAGTTTTTAGAGAAAAGCAATTTGATTCGTTATTCAATTATCTTACATTTTGTAATGTGTTCGGGACTATTATAGGAAGGATATGCGGAGTAAAGAAGATCTTCGGAGGCATAAGGAGTTCGAGATTACCATTTAAGAAGAAGATTCTCGAACGATTGATTCATAATTATCTGACTGATTATACAATTTACAATAGCTATTCGGGGGCTGAGTTTTTCTCAGAAAACGGTTTTAACAAAAAGAAAAATATCGTTATCCATAATTGCTTTGAGAATATATCTCCGCAAATAAGTAGAAAAGCTAAGGATGTGCCTATGATAATTTCTGTTGGCAGATTTGTAGAGCCAAAGGATTATCTTACAGCCATTAAATCTGTAAAAATCTTATCGCAAAATAATATTCCTTATAGATATCTTATAGTGGGATATGGAAAACTTGAAACACAAATCAGAGAATGGATTGAAAGACATTCTCTTGAAAATTACGTTGAAATTATTATTGCTCCCGATAATATTCCTGAACTTTTGGATAAAGCTGACATATATCTTTCTACGAGTATATTTGAAGGAACAAGTAATTCTTTGCTTGAGGCATTAAATGCTTGCCTTCCTATCGTTGCTACTGATGTAGGAGATAACAAGTATATTGTTCACAATGGTCAAAACGGCTATTTACATCATATAGGTGATAGTAACAGTATTGCTGAGTCGTTAGTTAAACTTTTGGCTGATTCATCTCTGAGGATTCAACTAGGTAATCATGGGTATCAGCTTTTAGTAGATGGGTTTTCTAAAGAAAAATTTACCGAAAGGTATATGGGACTGCTGTGAAAAAACGTATGTTTCAAACGGTTTATAGTTAACATTTCAGAAGATATGAAAATTGCATTTATTGGAGGTAGGGATATTCGTAAATTGGGTGGAATAGAATCTTACATGTATAATTTGGCAACAGAACTGGTAAAGAAAGGGCATGAACCCATTGTATACTGCGAAAGCGACCATTATTCAGTTGAGTGGATTAATGGGTTTAAGGTGATTTATCAAAAAGGTCCTAAAAGTATGTTTTTATGCAAGCCTTTACTTGGTTTAAAATCAACAATCAATGCAGTATTCAGAGAAAAACATATTGATGTTATTCATTACAATGCTTGGCCTCCGGCATTGTCAAGTCCCTTAGCATGTCTGTTCGGAATAAAATCTGTTATGCAAGGACATGGACATGAATGGAAGAATACTAAATATAGCATGAAGCAAAAAAAAATTCTTCGGTTTATGGAATGGTTTTCGGCAAAAATCAACAAAAATGTGATAACGGTAAGTAATGCGCAAAGTGACTATTATAATAGGAATTACCGAAAAAATGTGGTTACGATTCCTACGGCCATTAATCCTCCGGCATTGGTTGAGGATAAGCTGCAATTTCTAAATAAATATGGGTTACTTCCTAAAAAATATTTTCTTGTGGTTGCACGTATTGTACCTGTTAAGAATATAGATGTTTTGATTAATGCATTTATAAAGTCCAACCATGCCGATTACAAATTAGTAATAGCTGGAAATAATGAAGCGAATCCTGAATATGTAAACTCTTTGAAATTGTTAGCAAGCCGGTCGAATGACATTATTTTTACGGGTGCTGTATATGGGGAGGAAAAAACATCTTTGATAGAGAATTCATATACATTTTGCATTCCCTCTACAAGCGAGGGGTTGTCTGTCGCATTATTAGAGGCAATGGGATTATCAGTGCCAATAATTGCATCCGACATTGAGGGTAACAGGGAAGTATTGCAGACTGATAAAGCTGTATGGGTAAGAGCGGAAGATGAACAAGATTTATGTAGTGCGATTGAATATAGTATAACCCATGAAATAGAAATATTTGCTTCTACTGAATTCAATAGAAATCTTATTTTGGAAAATTATACTTGGGAAAAAGTGACTGAAAAATATATTAACTATTTAACAGACCTCTTTTCTCATAGAAATGATAGAGTATCTTGTTGTGAATAAAAAATGTAAGTAGTAAAAAAATGAGAAAAATAGTATGAATAGAGTGTATAAACAATTACCATTTGGACTGATGTTGTCTTTTTTATTGGTCGCATGTCAGTCATATAAAAAAGTGCCTTATCTTCAGGATACGGAAATAGTAGGACAAATAAGTCAACAAGAGAAGATGTACGATGCTAAGATAATGCCAAAGGATTTGTTGACTATTGCTGTGTCATGTACCAGTCCGGAATTGGCGATGCCGTTTAATCTTACTGTGGCTGGAACAGTGAATGTTAGTGACGCCAATAGATACATAACCTCTCAGCCTACATTACAAACTTATCTTGTAAGTAATGAGGGGACTGTTGACTTTCCTGTATTAGGTGAGCTGAAATTGGGAGGCTTAACGAAAAAGGAGGCTGAACAAGTGATTGTAGAAAAACTGAAGCCTTATATTAAGGAGACTCCTATTGTCACTGTTCGCATGGTAAACTATAAAATATCAGTCATTGGAGAAGTTGCCCATCCCGGTACATTCACTATTAATAATGAGAAAGTGAATTTATTGGAAGCATTAGCTATGGCAGGAGATATGACAGTGTATGGACTTCGTGACAATGTGAAATTGATTCGTGAGGACGCCAATGGTAAACAACAAATTATAACTCTGAACCTTAATAGAGCAGAGACAATTTTGTCTCCTTATTATTGGTTACAACAAAATGATATAGTCTATGTAACTCCTAACAAAGCGAAAGCGCGTAATTCGGATATTGGCAATAGTACAAGTCTTTGGTTTTCCGCTACTTCTATATTAGTGTCGTTAGCGAGTCTGTTGGTAACAATTTTAAAATAATAAATCTATTATGTTGGAGGAAAATAAGGAAAGGTACAATGGACAGGTTGAAGAGCAGGTTAATATTCAAGAGATTCTTTTTCGTTATCTGATTCATTGGCCTTGGTTTGTTGTTTCGGTAGTAGCTTGCATAATCTTTGCATGGGTATATTTGCATATAGCAACTCCTGTTTATAATATATCTGCTACTGTTCTGATAAAAGATGAGGAAAAAGGTGGTGGAAAAAGTATGAGTTCCGAACTTGAAAGAATGGGGCTTGATGGTTTTATGTCATCATCCAAAAATATAGATAATGAAATAGAAGTATTACGGTCTAAATCGTTGGCTCGTGAAGTTGTGAATCAGTTGAACTTATTTGTGACTTATAAGGATGAAGATGCATTTCCGGGAAAAGAACTTTATCGTACTTCTCCCGTGCTAGTAAGTTTGACGCCGCAGGAGGCTGAAAAACTTCCAGAAACGATGGAGGTAAGAATGACCTTATTGGCGAATGGAATGATGGATGTCTTAATAACAGTAGGAGACAAAGAGTATCAGAAGCGATTTGATAAGTTGCCTGCTGTATTCCCAACAGATGAAGGTACAATTGCTTTTTTTGAAAATAAAGATACATTGGCAGTGAATCTACAGAAAGGAGAAGAGGGGGAACGACATATTAAAGCCTTTATAAGTCGCCCGATGTCTGTAGCCAAAAGATATAGTGAAGCTTTGTCAATAGCTCCTACTTCAAAGACTACTTCAGTTGCTGTGCTTTCGCTAAAGAATTCAAATACACAACGCGGAAAAGACTTTATCAATAAGTTGCTTGAGATGTATAATATCAATACTAATAATGATAAGAATGAAGTGGCACAAAAGACTGCGGAATTTATAAATGAACGTATTGGCATTATTTCTAAGGAGTTAGGAAGTACAGAACAGGATCTGGAGAACTTCAAGCGTACTGCCGGCATTACTGACTTGACAAGTGAAGCTCAGATTGCATTAACGGGTAATGCGGAATATGAAAAGAAGCGCGTAGAAAATCAGACTCAAATTAATTTGGTGATGGACTTGCAACGCTATATGAAAGGTAATGAATATGAGGTTTTGCCTAGTAATATTGGACTCCAAGATGCCGCATCGGCTGGCGCGATAGACCGATATAATCAAATGTTGGTTGAGAGAAAGCGCTTACTACGTACATCGACAGAGAATAATCCGACCATCGTGAATTTGGATACTAGTATTCGAGCAATGCGCAGCAATGTGCAAGCTACATTGGATGCTACATTGAAAGGATTGCAAATTACAAAAGATGATTTAGCTCGTGAAGCGAATCGTTATTCTCGTCGTATTAATGATGCTCCTACTCAGGAGCGTCAGTTTGTCAGCATCGCCCGTCAGCAGGAAATCAAAGCGGGACTTTATCTGATGTTACTTCAAAAACGTGAAGAAAATGCCATAACTTTGGCGGCTACTGCAAATAATGCCAAGACTATTGATGAGGCATTAGCGGATGATAAGCCTGTCTCTCCTAAGCGAATGATGATTTATTTGGCTGCTTTTGTTGTAGGAATGGGGCTTCCGGTAGGTATTATCTATCTGATTGGATTAACTAAGTTCAAGATTGAAGGTAGGGGGGATGTTGAAAAACTGACATTGCTTCCTGTTGTCGGTGATATTCCATTAGCAGATGAAAAGTCTGGATCTATTGCCGTCTTTGAGAATAAGAACAATCTCATGAGCGAGACCTTCCGGAATATCCGTACCAATCTTCAGTTTATGCTTGAGAATGGTAAGAATGTAATTTTGGTAACTTCTACCATTAGTGGTGAAGGAAAGTCTTTTATATCTGCCAATTTAGCTATCAGCCTTTCTTTATTAGGAAAGAAAGTAGTAATAGTCGGTCTTGATATTCGTAAACCGGGACTGAATAAAGTATTCAATCTTTCTCGAAAAGAACATGGTATAACTCAATATCTGACTAATCCAACCACGAATCTGATGGACTTGGTACAGCCTTCTGACATAAACAAGAACCTGTTCATTCTTCCCGGCGGAACCGTTCCGCCTAATCCGACAGAGTTATTGGCTCGTGACGGATTGGAGAAGGCTATTGAGACATTGAAGAAGAATTTTGATTATGTGATATTGGATACGGCTCCGGTAGGTATGGTAACTGATACGTTGCTTATCGGACGTGTAGCTGATTTATCCGTCTATGTCTGTCGTGCTGATTACACACGTAAGGCAGAGTTTACTTTAATCAACGAGCTTGCCGAGAATAATAAATTGCCTAATCTCTGCATTACTATTAATGGTTTGGATTTGAAGAGAAGAAAATACGGCTATTATTATGGTTATGGCAAATATGGTAAGTACTGTGGTTATGGCAAACGTTATGGCTACGGTTACGGCTATGGAGAAAATCATGGAGATAAAGAATAAATGCTGAATAAATAGACATTATATCTCTGCCTGTATTCTGATATATACAGGTCGATATGACATAAAGTGCTTTTAATACTTTTACACAAAGTGAGATGGAATATGTAGGTCCCTAACTTCATGCTACACACATGAAGAACCCTACATTTTGTAGGTCAGGAAACGTACAGCGGTATGTTCCTGGTCCACGCCCTCATGTCGGCTAAAAGCCGGTGTGATTTCCTTTTATATCAACTGTCTGCGAAGATCGTTGATATATTTTTTATAGCAAGCAAAGACGGCAACTGGAGTACGAATAAGAGATAAACATAAAGCGTAGCTTTGTGACCTTTAAAGCTATGCTTTAGGATAAAAGGACCATGCGTTATAGATGTTTTGGTTAGTTTCTTTTGTTTTCCTTGTAAATTCGGACATTTTGGAGTAACTTGCGCAATTATTTAAAAAATTGGAGAATAACAGGTATGGATAATCATGTCGTAATAATGGCTGGAGGCATTGGCAGCCGTTTTTGGCCGATGAGTACACCGGAATGTCCAAAACAATTTATTGATGTAATGGGATGCGGACGGTCACTGATTCAGTTGACGGCCGATCGTTTTGACGGTGTTTGCCCGAAGGAAAATATGTGGGTGGTAACTTCTGAAAAATATATTGATATTGTTCGGGAACAGTTGCCGGAGATGCCGGAGAGTAACATTCTGGCGGAACCCTGCGCACGGAATACGGCACCTTGTATAGCTTATGCTTGTTGGAAGATTAAAAAGAAACACCCGAATGCAAATATCGTAGTGACTCCTTCGGATGCATTGGTTCTTGATACGGGAGAATTTCGTCGGGTGGTGGAGAAAGCGCTTCGTTTTACGAATGATAGCAGTGCTATTGTCACTCTAGGTATCAAGCCGACTCGTCCGGAAACCGGATATGGATATATTGCTGCCGGAGAACAGATAATGACAGATAAGGAGATTTTCACAGTAGATTCATTCAAGGAAAAACCGGATAAGGAGACTGCAGAGAAGTATTTGGCAGAAGGCAATTTCTTTTGGAATGCCGGGATCTTTGTATGGAATGTGCGTACTATAACTTCCGTGATGCGTGTATATGCTCCGGGGATTGCACAGATTTTCGACCGTATCTTTCCGGATTTCTATACAGAGAAGGAGAGTGAAACGATTAAGAAGTTGTTTCCCACGTGCGAAAGTATTTCTATTGACTATGCAGTGATGGAGAAAGCACAGGAAATCTATGTACTGCCGGCTTCGTTCGGTTGGTCGGACTTGGGTACATGGGGAGCACTGCGTGGATTATTGCCACAGGATAAATCAGGTAATGCCACAGTTGGAGCCGATATCCGCCTGTATGACAGTAAGAACTGCATTGTGCATACCGGCGAAGAAAAACGGGTGGTAGTGCAGGGACTGGATGGATATATCATTGCCGAAAAAGACAATACGTTGCTGATTTGCAAACTGGAAGAAGAACAACGTATCAAGGAATTTTCAAAATAAGGCTTATTTCGGGTTTTGATATTCGCGTGGCGTTATTCCCGTCATCCGTTTGAAAAACTTGCAGAAAAAAGAAGGATTAGGAAAATTCAATTCATCAGAAATTTGATAAACAAGCAGATTGCTATGTTTTAGCAATACTTTAGCTTCTAGTATAATGGACTGGTTTATCCAGTCCATTACTGTTTGTTGGCTGGTTTGCCGGACGACCGTGTTAAGATAGCGTGGGGTGAGACATAGTTTGTCTGCATAAAAAACGACGTTACGCTCTTTTTTACTATAGGTATTGACCAACGAGATGAAACGTTGAAAGATTTCCTCCTGGCGTGTCTGGTGGTTTTGTGCATTCCCGTTATTATGGGCAAGATATTCTATATTATATAAGAGACTGACCAGTAAATGCTGAATTACTTCCCGGTGGAAGGGTGATTCTTGTAATATGTTCCACATGAGGTCAAAATAACTTTTAAATTGGTAGCTTTCTTGTGGCGTCAGAGATAATATGATGTTTTTCTGTAATTGTGAGAGATGAGTGAAGAAGTCATCCTTGCCGGTTATAGGAAGAAACTCGGAATCCATCGCTACCATTTGCATGTCAAAATCCGGAGATACTTCAATGAGCTGAAGAATGGAATTAGGAACTATTAACAACATCTTGCCCGGTTGAAAAGTCTCTTCTATCAGATTGATTAGTACTCGTGCATACCCTTGTTTGATAATTGCAATACGTCCTTCCTTTATGCGGTATGGTTGATCTAATGTGATAAGAAGCGACTCCAGTCTGGCAAAACTGTTTACGAACCCGAAGTGCGGGGATATAAAACGGAACTCATTATGCCGGACGATATCCAGATTCCCTAGTATTTCCAGTCCTATATTCAGGGGTGTTTTCTTTTCCATCTTTGTTCTTCAGTTTTCCGGCAAAGATAATAAAAAGCTCCAAACGACCTTTCTTTCTTTTGTTTTATCGAACTATCGGGACATATTTGCAGACTTTCAGAATGTGAATGTATCTTCAAAAGGCCTATCTTTGTCTTCCGAAGAAATCGAAGAATATAAAGTAATAATGCGTATGAAAAGAATGATTTTCAGTTTCTCCTTTTTATTGTTTGTATCGGGTGTGTATGCGCAAATTACGTTGGAAGAATGTCAACGGAAAACGCAGGAAAATTATCCGCTGGTACATCAGTACGGTTTGGTCGAGAAAACAAAGGAATATAGTCTGGAGAATGCTGTCAAGGGATATTTGCCTCAGTTGGCTCTTTCGGCCAAAGCTTCTTACCAGAGTGAAGTGACGGAAATTCCTGTGAAACTTCCCGGAGTGGATATAAAAGGATTACCTAAAGACCAGTATCAGGTAATGTTGGAATTGCAACAGAAAATTTGGGATGGTGGCGGAATCCGGATGCAGAAGAAACAGGTAACGGCGGAAGCTGAGATAGAAAAAGAAAAGCTGAATGTGGATATGTATGCATTGAACAGCCGTGTGAATGATTTGTATTTCGGGATTCTGCTGCTTGACGAGCAATTGCGGCAGAATGCATTACTGCAAGATGAATTGGAACGGAATTATCGTCAGATTACTGCTTATGTGGAAAATGGAATAGCCAATCAGGCAGATTTGGACGCTGTGAGAGTGGAGCAGTTGAATACCCGTCAGAAGAGGGTAGACCTTGTTTCGTCACGTGCCGCCTATTTGAAAATGCTTTCGTTGCTGGTAGGGGAAGAACTGTCTCAGGCGGTAACTTTGGAGAAGCCCGTTCCTCAGAATGAGATTTCAGCTATCAGTGAAATACACCGGCCGGAGCTGTCCTTGTTTGATGCACAGGGAGCCGGATTGCAAGTGCAGGAGAAAGCACTCAATGTGCGCCATCTTCCACAATTCGGATTGTTTGTACAAGGAGCTTATGGAAATCCGGGGCTGAATATGCTGAAGAATGAATTCTCTCCTTATTATATTGCAGGTGTCCGACTTTCGTGGAATTTCGGTAGTTTATATACGTTGAAAAACGACCGGCGGGTGATTGAAAACAAACGCCGTCAGTTGGACAATAATCGGGATGTCTTTCTTTTCAATACGCGTTTGCAAATGACACAGCAGGATCAGGCGATTCGTTCGTTGGAGAAGCAGATGGAGGATGATAATGAGATTATCCGTCTGCGTACCAATATCCGTAAAGCGGCGGAGGCAAAGGTGGCTAATGGAACATTGACCGTGACCGAGATGCTTCGGGAACTGACTAATGAGAGCTTGGCGCGTCAGTCGAAAGCCCTGCATGAAATTCAGCGGCTGATGGGCATTTATCAATTGAAATATACAACGAATTATTAGATAACTTCTCAGGATATGAAAGGAATAACGAAGATAGGAATATGGGGGATGGCATTGGTGATGTTGTCTGCCTGCGGAAATGGAACACCTGATTATGACGCGACCGGTACGTTTGAAGCTACGGAAGTCATTGTTTCTGCCGAAGCTGCCGGAAAATTGTTAAAGTTGGACGTAGAGGAAGGTACAAGGTTGAAAGCGGGTGAAGAAGTCGGGTTGGTCGATACCGTGCAGTTATATCTGAAGAAGCTGCAACTGGAAGCCAGTATGAAATCCGTGGAAAGCCAGCGTCCTGACCTTGCCAAACAGATTGCCGCTACCAAACAGCAGATTGCTACGGCCGAACGTGAAAAGAAACGGGTGGAGAATTTGCTTGCTGCGGGTGCGGCAAACCGGAAACAGTTGGATGACTGGGATGCACAGGTTAAATTGCTTGAGAGGCAGCTTGTTGCCCAGGAATCATCATTGCTGAACAGTACGAATAGTCTGACGGAACAGGGAAATTCGGTAGCCATACAGGTGGCACAGGTGGAAGACCAGTTAGACAAATGCCACATCCAGTCACCTATTGAAGGTACGGTACTGGCAAAATATGCGGAAGCCGGTGAACTGGCATCTGTCGGCAGGCCATTATTTAAAGTGGCGGAAACTGACGGAATGTACTTGCGGGCTTATATAACTTCCGGACAGTTGTCACAAGTGAAACTGGGGGATAAGGTGACTGTCTATGCCGATTACGGAAATTCGGAGCAGAAAGCCTATCCGGGCGTGATTACATGGATTTCCGACCGTTCGGAATTTACTCCTAAAACTATTCTGACAAAGAATGAACGCGCTAATCTGGTATATGCCGTGAAAATAGCTGTGAAAAATGACGGAGAACTGAAGATAGGCATGTATGGCGGAGTAAAACTGAAGGTTGGAAACTGAAAACGGAGAATCGAGATGAAAGTGGCAGACGGAAGAGAACCCATAGTGGTTGCGCAAGAAATCAGCAAAAGCTATGGAAAGGTGGAAGCGCTGAAAGGAGTTTCTTTTGCGGTAGAGCAGGGAGAGATTTTCGGGCTGATTGGCCCCGATGGTGCGGGAAAGAGTACCTTGTTCCGTATCCTGACTACTCTATTGCTGGCTGATAAGGGGACGGCGGCTATCGGCGGATTGGATGTAACTTCGGACTATAAACAGATTCGTACGCGTGTAGGATATATGCCCGGTCGCTTTTCACTTTATCAAGACCTCTCGGTGGAAGAGAATCTGGAGTTTTTTGCTACGGTATTCCATACAACAATCCGGGAGAATTACGACTTGATCAAGGATATCTATCAGCAGATAGAACCGTTCAAAAAGAGAAGGGCAGGAGCCTTATCGGGGGGGATGAAGCAGAAGCTGGCATTGAGTTGCGCGTTAATTCATAAACCTGATATTTTATTTCTGGACGAGCCAACTACGGGTGTGGATCCTGTGTCGCGCAAGGAATTTTGGCAGATGCTCAGGAATTTGCGGAAGCAGGGGATTACGATTGTTGTTTCGACTCCTATTATGGACGAAGCCCGTCAATGCGACCGGATCGCTTTTATCAATCATGGACAAATTCATGGCATCGATACGCCTGAGCGTATTCTGCAACAATTTGCTTCTATCCTTTGTCCGCCTTCGTTGGAACGGGATGAAGTACGGCATGAGACGGCACCCGTGATTGAAGTGAGCCGGCTAACCAAATGTTTCGGCAGTTTTACCGCAGTAGATCATATCTCCTTTCAAGTGAACCGGGGAGAAATCTTTGGCTTTCTGGGTGCTAACGGTGCCGGAAAGACAACGGCTATGCGAATGCTTTGCGGGCTGAGCCGACCGACATCGGGCGTGGGAAAGGTGGCAGGATATGATATTTTCCGAGAGGCGGAGCAGGTAAAGAAACATATCGGATACATGAGCCAGAAGTTTTCCTTATACGAAGACTTGAAGGTATGGGAGAATATCCGCCTGTTTGCCGGAATCTATGGAATGAAAGAACAGGAAATAGAACGGAAGACTGAGGAATTGCTGGAGCGTTTGGGCTTTTCTGCCGAGCGGGATACTTTAGTGAAAAGCCTTCCTGTGGGGTGGAAGCAGAAACTTGCCTTTTCGGTTTCAATCTTCCACGAGCCGAGAATCGTTTTTCTGGATGAGCCGACCGGGGGAGTGGATCCTGCCACGCGAAGGCAATTTTGGGAATTGATTTATCAGGCTGCCGACCGGGGGATTACTGTATTTGTAACTACGCACTATATGGACGAAGCGGAATATTGTAACCGGATTTCTATTATGGTGGACGGACAGATCAAGGCTCTTGACACGCCTGCCCGTCTGAAAAAGCAATTCGGAGTGGAGACGATGGATGATGTTTTCCAAAAATTAGCCCGCAGTGCGGTGCGCAAAGCAGATTGATTATGAGACAGTTTATTGCTTTTGTAAAGAAAGAGTTTTACCATATTTTCCGTGACCGGCGGACGATGTTGATTCTGCTGGGGATGCCGGTTGTGCAGATTATTCTGTTTGGCTTTACCATCAGTACAGAAGTGAAAGATGTACGCCTGGCTGTACTCGATCCTTCTAATGATATGGTGACACGGAAGATTATTGATCGTTTGGATGCCAGTGAGTATTTTACGGTTACTGCCTGTTTTCATTCACCTCAAGAGATGGAAGCTGCTTTTCTGAGGAGTGAGATTGACATGGCAGTTGTTTTTGGTGAACGTTTTATGGACGGGCTTTATGCGGGAGATGCTCGTGTACAGTTGATTGTTGATGCGACGGATCCGAATATGTCGACCTCACAGGTTAATTATGCGACTGGAATTGTCTCTATGGCAGGGCAGGAGATGTTGCCGCCCGATGTATCGGTTGCCCGTCTGACTCCTGACATAAAGCTGCTGTACAATCCTCAGATGAAAAGTGCTTATAATTTTGTACCGGGGGTGATGGGGCTGATTCTGATGTTGATTTGTGCTATGATGACTTCCATTTCCATCGTTCGCGAGAAAGAGACAGGGACTATGGAAGTATTGTTGGTTTCGCCGGTGAAACCGTTATTTATTATTTTGGCGAAGGCTGTACCTTATTTTGTTTTGTCGTTTGTCAATTTGATAACTATCCTGCTACTTTCGGTTTTTGTGTTGGATGTCCCGGTGGCGGGAAGTTTGTTTTGGTTGATAACGGTATCTCTGTTGTTTATTTTTGTGTCTTTGGCTTTGGGGTTGCTGATTTCATCGGTAACGCAGACGCAGGTTGCTGCTATGTTGGTATCGGGCTTGATGCTAATGATGCCTACTATGCTGTTGTCGGGGATGATTTTCCCTATAGAAAGTATGCCGGTGATACTTCAGTGGATATCGGATATACTCCCGGCGCGTTGGTATATTCAGGCGGTGCGGAAACTGATGATTGAAGGTGTGCCGGTGGTATTGGTATGTAAGGAGATTGGTATTTTGTTGTTGATGGCGACGGTGCTTATAACAGTCAGCTTCAAGAAATTCAAATATCGCTTGGAATGATAATGGGCTAAATGGATAATTACTTATGATAAAGTTCCTGATAGAAAAAGAGTTTAAACAATTGCTGCGCAATTCGTTTCTGCCGAAACTGATTCTTGTTTTTCCGTGTATGATTATGCTGCTGATGCCTTGGGCGGTAAACCTGGAAATCAAGAATGTCGAACTGAATATAGTGGATAATGACCATTCGGCTATTTCCCGGCGACTGGTGAATAAGATTGCTGCTTCCACTTATTTCCGTCTGGTGGAAGTGCCGGCTTCGTATGAGGAAGGACTTCGGAATATTGAAACCGGAACGACGGATATTGTAATGGAGATACCGAGGCATCTGGAACGGGACTGGATGAACGGCGAGGATGCTCATATCTTGATAGCTGCCAATGCTGTGAATGGAACGAAGGGGGGACTTGGAAGTTCTTATTTGGCTTCTATTGTCAATGACTATGCTGCCGAACTACGTTCGGAACGTCCTGAAGCAGCTACCGTTTCCGGGGTTTTTCCTTCTATCCGTATTGATACCCAGGGATTGTTTAATCCGAATTTGAACTATAAACTTTACATGATTCCGGCATTGATGGTTATGTTGCTGACGTTGATTTGTGGCTTTCTGCCTGCCTTGAATGTGGTTAGCGAAAAGGAAGTGGGGACAATTGAGCAAATCAATGTGACGCCGGTTCCGAAGTTCGTCTTTATTCTTGCCAAACTATTGCCTTATTGGTTGATTGGCTTCATTGTGTTGACTTTATGTTTCATATTGGCATGGTTGATTTACGGTATAGTACCTGTCGGGCATTTTATGTTGATTTACTTCTTTGCGGTTCTTTTCGTGTTGGTGATGTCCGGCTTCGGACTTGTCATTTCCAACTATTCGGCTACGATGCAGCAATCAATGTTCGTGATGTGGTTCTGTCTGTTGATTTTGATATTGATGAGCGGGCTGTTTACTCCGGTTAGCAGTATGCCGGAGTGGGCACAATGGATTACCAGGCTCAATCCTTTGCGTTATTTCATGGAAGTGATGCGCATGGTGTATCTCAAAGGAAGTGGGTTCTTTGATTTATTACCACAGTTGGGAATATTGCTGTCCTTTGCAGTTGTGTTTAATAGTTGGGCGGTGGTCAGTTATCGGAAGAATCAATAAGGAACATCTGCGTAAAGGGATACATCTATATGTATATAAAAAGACAGCCCATTCCTTTTTATTGGAAAGAGCTGTCTTTATCATTTCCATCACTGTTCCCAGTGATTTAGTTGGTTACCGTATTATTTTACTTCGATTTGTCTATTCGGTTTCTTCACTTCTTCTTCTGAGAGTTTCGGAAGTTCGATGTTCAGAACGCCATGTTCTACGGATGCGGCAATTTTTTCTTTGTCTACATTATCCGGCAGAATCATTGTTTGCTGGAACTTAGAGTATGAGAATTCGCGGCGCAGATAGCGACCATCTTTCTTCTCTTCTTTGTTTTCAGTCTTCTTCTCCATGCTGATGACAAGGTTATTGTCTTCATCAATGCGAACATTGAAATCGTCCTTTGTCATACCAGGAGCAGCCAGTTCTACTTTGTATTCTTTCTCTGTTTCCAAAACGTTAATTGCCGGTGCAGTAGCATTTGCTTTTACCATCCAATCGTTATCAAAGAAATCATTGAAGATACTTGGTAACCAACTTTGAGTTCTTCTAACAGGCATCATAATTTTAGTCTCCTATCTTTAAGTTAAACATTTTATTAATTCAAGTTTGAACTTCGGAACTTTCACTTCCGGTGGTGGGGATTATTCCGGTATTCACCGTCTGTTCTTGAACCGTCGTTCACTCTTAATAGTGCAAACCTTATGCCAGGAGATTTTTATGACTGAATTTGTCTATTTGTCATTAAAACAATGTCAATTTTACCTGTTTGATGCCAAAATGTGTTCTGTTTTTATTTATTTTATATAATATAGGTATTAATTTGATAATCTGTTTATTTCTTCTCGACTAATTTGAATCTTAATCTTAGCGTTTGTCTTTCTTCATCATAATCATAACTAATGATTTTGAAACTTCCAACTTCAGAGGTATTGGATACATGCGCGCCGATACAGGCACAGGCATCATAATCTCCAATACGAATGATGCGAAGTGTTTCGCTGGCGTCAGCGGGCAGTTTGCTTAGGTCTACGATGTCCTTTGCCTGTTCGTGTGTCATAAACTCGACAGTTACTGGTAAATTCTGACTGATAACTTCATTTACCTTGTTTTCGATAGCTTGTATTTGCTCCGCTGTCGGGCAAGATGAAAGAATATAGTCGCATTTGCTTTTTTTTCTTTCTATGTGGGCGTTGCGGGAGCGCGGGCAACCGAAGGTTTTTACCATGGTAGCGTTTAATAAATGCTCTGCTGTATGCATGGGAGGATACTCCTGCTTGTTGTGGTCGTTGAGTTGAGGTTGTTGTTCCATTATTATTATTATTTTTCAATTATAATTTTCTCTCCAAAGAAATGGGGTTGTTTGTCTATTGCTAAGTCGATAAACATTTTTATTCTTGCAAATAGTTCCCGGATATTGGTTTTTAATCCTGAATAGGTATCCACGTGTTTGGCGTTATAACCGATAGCATCTCATCTATTCTATTCTTTTTAGGATTCCAAACGTATAGGCATAAAAAAAGGAGCAACGCCTTGCTCCAACCTTTGTTAACCTTAAATCTAATACTATGAAAAACACAT
>ENA-UEPG01000604-UEPG01000604.1-human-gut-metagenome-genome-assembly--contig:-NODE-604-length-34492-cov-7.107657_pt1 | contig 34492 bp, 18 predicted proteins | sample MGYA00242893_ERZ507902 | MGnify/ENA primary metagenome ERZ507902 (study PRJEB26167, sample SAMN06115491) | human gut metagenome | host: Homo sapiens | place: China:Gansu | collected 2015-04-23 | study...
ATATATCCTCGGCCATATGGTCGGGGATTTTTTATTCTTGAAATCAAAGCTACTGAAAATTGCTGAAAACAGACGAACGGCGAGAGGGGAAAATTTTTCGCCGATTTTCTGTTGCAAAACAAGGACGGACGTTGATAGTTGCAAGGTTTGTCCGTCCCAAATTCACTAATTGTTTAACCATGATTGACTATTGAATCAACCAACAAGTCAACCGTATCTATTTCTGACGCTGTAATTAGCTGATAATTTGTTTATTATGGCATTTTAGAGTACACGTCTGGGGGGGCGTGTGGTCGCTGGTTCGAATCCAGTCACCCCGACTGATGAAAAGGCTTGGTAATCTGATGATTATCGAGCCTTTTTCCGTTTGTTGGCGGTTGATTTTATTCGTGGCTTCTGACCCCGTTTTTACGTTGGTTTACACGGTCTGTGTAAACCGTGGTGTAAACCGCCAAAAGGCTATGGACGCCACTATTTCAGTTATTTGTTTCAAAAGCAAGACCCTCGCCAACGGGGAGCATCCGCTCATGTTGCGCATTACGAAAGACCGTAAACGGAATTACATTCAGCAGGTCAGCCGCTTGTGTGAGTAACACAGGCGGCTGATTTCGTTTGTGGAAGGTGGAATCCCTGCAACGGGGAGGGCGGAGCGATGCGAATTCGGTTGTTGCGTTTGTTGGATTTTTCAAAAATATTCCGTTTGGTGTAGGTTATAAGGAAAAAAGACTTATATTTGTAACGGACGCAATAAGGGAAAGTGTCCGAAAGGCATATCTGAGAGATGCTCCGGGATGGTCATTCTGGAGTATAATTCATTAATATATAATTAAATATTCTATGAAACAAATCATAATCAGTTTGTTATTGATTGTCATGGCATCGTGTGCCAAATCCAGTGATATATTCGTCGAAGCGGAACTTTTCGAAAATAAAGGCGGCTGGGTCGTGGACGCGCAGTTTATGGACCAGATGGGATCGCCCTACCTGATGGCCCACGGCCTTGGAAAGCCCGTTGCGGATGCGGAAACCCCGGTGGAATTTCCGGAAAAGGGGACTTACCACATTTGGGTGAGGACGTTCAACTGGAATGCTCCGTGGGATGCCGGTCAGGCTCCGGGGGTGTTTCAACTGCTTGCCGACGGAAAGGTCGTTGCCGGAAAACTGGGCGACGGACCGACGGAATGGGGCTGGCAGAAGGCTGGGGTATTGGACGTGAAAAAGAACGGGGAGCGTGTGATGATTTCGCTGCATGACCTGACGGGTTTCAACGGCCGTTGCGATGCGTTGTTTTTCTCCAGGAATGCCGCGGCCATGCCGCCGCAGGCCGGGGGCGAACTTGCAGCGTTCCGGAAAAAGATGCTGGGCATACGGACGGAAGTGAGTCCGGAGACGTATGATCTGGTCGTGGTCGGGGCCGGAACCGCCGGGTTGTCGGCGGCCGTCGCGGCGTCGCGACTGGGACTGAAAACGCTGCTGTTGCAGAACCGCGGCGTCGTGGGCGGAAACAGCAGTCCCGAGATCGGTGTGACGGTTACCGGGGGCGTGAAAATGGGCGAGTACGACCGCATCGGCAATGTGATCGCTGAACTCGGCATCCCGTTCGACCATCAGGACCGCATCCTGGAGATACTGGCTGCCGAGAAGAACCTGACGCTCCGGTTGAACCGGCACGTGATAGCCGTGGAAAAGGACGGCGAGAAGATCGTTTCGGTGACTGCGAAGGAGTTGACTACCGGAGGGGAGACGCTTTACAAGGCCTCTTATTTTGCCGACTGCACCGGGGATGGCAATCTGGGTTTTTTGGCCGGGGCGGAATATATGCAGGGACGGGAGACGCGTTCCGTATTCAATGAAACGCTGGCTCCGGAAGCGGAATCGAACCTGACTTTCGGCTCGACGCTGAAGTGGCATGCCTATACGGATTCCAAGGCGGTCGATTTCCCCGAATGTCCCTGGGCTGTGCAGTTTACCAACGCTACCTGCGAACGGGTGATGCGCTACCAGTGGTATTGGGAGGCGGGATTTTACAAGGACCAGATCGAGGATGCCGAGTACATCCGCGATTATTGGTTCCGGGTAATTTACGGAAACTGGGCATTCCTGAAAAACCGGTCCAACGTGAAGGAAGAGTACCGCAACCGCGGACTGAACATCGTGGCATACATCCTCGGGAAGCGCGAGTCGCGGCGGCTGAAGGGTGATTATGTGATTACACAGAACGATATCGAGGGCGGATGGCGCGAACAGCCTGACGCAGCGGTGATGTGTACCTACATGATCGACCAGCATTTTCCCGATCCGGAGAATACCGCGTTTTTTCCCGGCGAAGAGTTCCTTGCGCTGGCGAAGCATAATTTCAATCCGATGGGCAAGTATGACAATGCGGGGCCGGGGATCGATATCAACGAACCGTTCCTGATTCCTTACAGATGTCTCTATTCGGTCAATATTCCCAACCTTTTCATGGCCGGGCGCGATATCAGCACCAGCAGGATCGCCCTGGCGGCGCTGCGGATTCAGGCGACTACGGCCATGATGGGCGAAGTCGTGGGCATCGCTTCGGCATTGTGCGCAAAACACGAATGTACGCCGCGGGAGGTATATACCTCGCATCTCGCAGAGTTCAAGGGTATGCTCAAAGGGGGAGTCCCCCAGAAAAACGACGAGGTGCTTCGGATGAATATCAGGTAACGATGTTCCGTCTGGCGATGTTCCGGGGCGGGATGGTAAAATGCTGGGTTATGGCCGGATTAAAATACTATGGGGCTTGTTGCCGGATGATGCTGACGTTGCTGGCGGCGGTATTGTCCGGAAATGTATGGGCGGGCAACGATGCGGTCCCGTTCCGTAAACTCTCGATCAGCGAGGGGCTTTCCAGCCACGAGATAACCTGTATCTATCAGGACAGCCGGGGATTTATCTGGATCGGGACCGATAACGGCCTCAACCGTTTCGACGGATATCAGATTCAGATTTACCGGAACGATCATTCGAACGGGAATACCATCGGCGGGAATACGGTCCGGTGTCTTTTCGAGGATCGGAATAACAACCTGTGGATCGGTTTCAAGGGGGAGGGCATGAGTCGCCTGAACCTCATTACGGGGGCTGTCCGGAATTTCGTGCACGATGCCGACGATAACGGCAGCATCAGTTGTGACGACATATCCGGGATCGGGGAGGACCGCGACGGGAATATCTGGATCGCGACGGACCGGGGCGCCCTCGACCGGCTGGACCCTGTTACGGAGACCGTCACCCATTTCCCCGTAGCGGATTTGAACAAGAAACCGCTCAACAATGCCATAACGGCCATTGCGACCGATAGCCGGAACAACATCTGGCTGGCGTCGTGGGGCGGCGGCGTGTACCGGTTCGACATCGACGAAAAGCGGTTTTACGAATTTCCGGCCGCGAATCCGGGCGGGAGAATCCCGGCATATATCTTCGGAATCCACGCGGACAGCGCCGACCGGGTATGGCTGGCTACGGCCCATGACGGATTGATCGTCGTGGAACCCGGTAACGGCGAGCAGGCCTCGATGCGGCACATCGGCACGCTCGGAAGCCACTCGGTGAGAGACGTGTGCGAGGACAGGAAAGGAAATATCTGGGTGGCGACTTCGGAAGAGGGCATCAAGGTGCTTTCGGGCCGCTCGCTGGAGCCGCTTGCACACTATTCGCCGGACAATGTCCGCAATATGCTCTCCTATCTCTATGTCGCGATGTTCTGCGACCGGGACGGAACGGTCTGGTTCGGCTCCCACCTGGGGGTGAATTATTACAACGAACTCTCCGATCAGTTCCGGATCATAACCGTTCCGCAGGATCCGGTGGACCGCTATTCGGACGGCCAGATATTTTCGATCCTCAAAGACCGGACCGGGGATTATTGGGCCGGAGGCATCCGGCATCTCTACCGGTATACGCAGGACGGACGCCTTGTGGCCGATTACGGGTCGCGGCAGTTGTGGAACGTGGATATTTTCCAGACGATGGCGGAAGATTCGGAGGGTAATATCTGGATCGGGACCAATTCCGGGATGCTCGTGAAGTACGATCCTGCGAAAAAAGCCTTTTCGCGGGTGGCGATAAGGTCCGAAGACGTGTCGAAACTTCCGTACGACAATGTATTCTGCATTTATGAGGATACGGACAAGATGCTGTGGATCGGGACCGAGCGCGGAACGGTGAACTACGATCCGAAAACGGGGACGTTCATGCCGTTGTTCCAGAGCGACAAGGTTATTTATCCCGAAGACAAATCCCGCGCCGTGCTGAGGGACGGCGAACTGAATCTTTGGGTGGGGACCGACGGCGGACTAAGGCTGTACAACCGCAATTTGGAACAGATCCGGATTTACACCTCCAATGATCCAAGGTATTTTATCGTCAACAACTATGTCATCAGCCTTTACGAGGACCGGGCCGGAACGCTCTGGGTCGGGACCAAAGGCGGCCTGATGAAATTCGACTGGCAGCGCGACCGTTTTGTGCGGGTGAAGTTGTCATACCTGGACTCGGAGGAGCCGATTCTGGGAATCTGCGAGGACAAGGAGGGCTTTCTGTGGCTAAGCACCACGCTGCGGATGATAAAATACGATCCCGCGACGGAGCGGCACTATTCGTTCGACGCCTCCGACGGCCTTCCTGAGCAGGGTTTCAAGCGGGGAGCCATGACCCGGACCTGTGACGGCGAGATCCTGTGCGGCGGCTGGGACGGGTTCGTCGTCGTAGACCCGGACAGCGTCCGCGTCCACGCTTCGGATAATAAGGTGATTATCTCGGATTTCCAGATATTCAACCGGAGCATCGTACCCGAAAAGGGCGGAATCCTCGAAAATACAATCAGTGCGACCGAACAGATAACGATCAAGCACTCGCAGTCGGTTATTTCGCTGAAATTTATGGCGTTGGACTACCTGTCGCCCGATAAGACCCTGTATGCCTACATCATGGAGGGATTCGACAAGGAGTGGACGACGACCGGTGCGGACCAGCGTATCGCCACGTATACCAACCTGAATCCCGGCAACTACGTTTTCCGGGTCAAGGCCGTGGGGGAGAACGTCAACGGCGCGTCGGAAAGCACCGACCTGCGGATCCGGATTTTACCGCCGTTCTGGCGGACGGGGCTGGCCTGTGTGTTGTATGCGCTGCTCGGGCTGGGGCTGATTTACTTTGTCATCCGGTTTTTCGTCGTACGCGAGCGGGACAAGAACGCCGTGCGCATGGCGAAATTCGAGTCCCGGCAGATGAAGGAGATGGCGCTGATGCGAACCGACCTCTTTACCAACATCTCCCACGAGTTCCGGACTCCCCTTACCCTGATCCAGGGTCCCCTGACCCAGTTGACGGCGAAGTATAAGGATTGCGATCCCGAAAACGGGAAGCTCTTTGCCCTGATGGAGCGCAACACTAACCGGCTGTTGAGGCTGATCAATCAGTTCCTCGATTTCCGGAAACTGGAATCGGGAAAACTGGCGCTGAATGTCCAGTTCGGCGATATCGTGCGGTTCGTCTCGGAGGTGGTCAATAATTTTACGTTCTATTCGGCGGAAAAGAGTGTCCGGCTGAGTTTCGCTTCGGACATCCCGGAACTCAGAATTCGGTTCGATGCGGACAAACTCGACAAGGTTTTGTACAACCTGGTTTTCAATGCACTCAAACACACTCCGGAAAACGGATGTGTCGACGTGCGGCTGGAGTGTGTCGAGTCGGAGTCGGGGCCGCAGGTTAAAATCGTCGTGGCGGACAATGGAGAGGGAATATCCCCCGAAGCCATCGGGAAGCTGTTTACGGTCTTTTACCAGGAGAAGAAAGCCGGGAAAATCAGCGACGGGTTCGGCATCGGGCTGCCGCTTTCGCGGGAGCTGATCGAGATGCACGGAGGCCGGATCGATGTCGAGAGCGAATTGGGGCGCGGCAGTGTGTTTACGGTCGTTTTCCCGGCGCTGACAGACAATCTTTCGGATGGGGAAACGGTTTGCGGCGCAGGAAGCGGCGCTGCCGGGGACCCGGGCGTCTGGGCGGACAAGGAGACTGCGGACGATCAGAAGGAGATTATCCTGGTCGTGGAGGACAACTACGACATGCGGCTCTATATCCGGGGAATCCTGGAAGAGCGGGGATTTGCAGTCTGCGAAGCGCGTGACGGCGTCGAGGGACTGGCCATCGCCGTCGAGCAGATTCCCGACCTGATCGTGTGCGATGTGATGATGCCCAATATGGACGGACTGGAGATGGTCGCACGGTTGCATGCCAGCGATAAGACCAACCATATTCCGGTTATCCTGCTGACGGCCCGCCAGTCCGAAACCCAGGTCGTCGAAGGGTTCAGGCTGGGGGTGGACGATTACATCACCAAACCCTTTTCGCCGTTTATCCTCGAAGCGCGGATCGAAAATATCCTGTCCGTGCGCAAGAAACTGTGGGAATCGTACAAACATGCGGGCAGCATAAGCACCTACAAGAACCTGCTGCCGGAAAACTCGGTGAAACAACAGTTCGTGGCACGGATAACCGATATCATCGAAATGCATATCGGCGAGCCGCAATTCGGCGTGGAGCAACTCGCTTCGGAACTGAACATGAGTGTCACCCAGTTGTTCCGCAAAGTCAAGGCCATCATGGACACGACGCCTTACAATGTGCTCGTGCAGATCCGGATGAGCCGGGCCGTGGCCCTGATGCGGGAGACGGATAAAACCATATCGGAAATAGCCCTCGAAGTCGGGTATCAGGAGTTGTCCAATTTCAGCCGGTCGTTCAAGAAATTTTACGAAGAATCGCCGAGCAGTTACCTCAAGAAATTCCACTGACCCGATTGCGGGAAGCTCCGCCCGTTCCGGAATTTTACACGAAGCGGGAAAACAGCCATTGTTAAATGGCTGTTTTTTGATTCTCAGCTTGTTGTGTGATTTTCGGGCGCGGGAATATCCTGTTCGGGCGGGATGTCTGAAATTTTATGATAACAAAAAGGAAATTTACGATAATGAAGAACGCGGAATTGCCGGCTACTTTTGTAACAGAAACCAACAAAAACTAACCTATGGAAAATCGTTTACGCTAAAACCAAAGCCGGAATTTTATCGATTCCCGCACGAGTCCATCTTTCAGATCTCTTTTCACGACTTTCCCTGTCGAAAAATCAACCAAAAACAAAACCTTAAAATGGAAAAATCAAGACTGTTCAAAACACGGACGTTCCTCTTGTGCCTGCCGTTGCTGATATTCGCTTCGTGTGACAAAGGTCCCGAAGGGTACGGGCCGGAAAAGGACGGCATGCTTGAATTCGATGCTGCCGTCAGTGCCGTTACCCGTTCGACCATCGACTGGACCGATTTCAAATGCGATTTCGAACCCGGCGACGCCATCGGGGTATTTGCCGCTCCCCACGGAAGTCCGCTGGCCGCATCGGGTAACTATGCAAGCAACGTGAAGCTGGTGAAACAGACCGACGGATCGTGGAGCTATGCCGACGAGGATCAGGCGATCTTCTTCCCCGCGGGCGGTGTGACGCTCGATATTTATGCCTATTATCCTTATGCGGAGGCTGTGCCCGATCCGCTGGCGCTGGCTTTCGATGCCGGGACCGACCAGAGCGCCGGAGCCCCGGACAGCGAACTGATGTGGGCGAAGGAAGAGAACGTCGCCGAGGCCGGTAACCAAATCCGGCTTCAGTTCGGACATGTGTTTTCCATGCTGCAGTTGGAAGTCTCCCCGGCGGCCGATTCGGCAATCGATGTAGAGAAGATTACCTACATGGACGTTAAACTCAACGGCCTCAAATCTGCCGTCTCGTTCAATATCGGAGACGGAACGGCCTCGCTTTCGGGCGATGCGGTACGGATCAGGATGGAACGCAAGTCCGGTTCCCGATTGTTCCGGGCCCTGGTTCCGGTGCAGGACGTTGTCGCGGGCTCCATCCTCTTTTCGTGTACGGTGGGACAGGAGAGCGGGTATACCCAGTTTAATTACGATGCCGCCCCGAATACCGTGCTCGCAAGCGGCGTCGTGAAGCTGTATGACGTAAAACTGCCTTAATGAACGAGTTCGAACCAAAATACTGCTAATCTATGAAAATCGTATCCTATATACTGAGGGGTGTTCCCGCATTAATGTGCGGATGTTCACTCTTTTTCGGCTCCTGCGACAATCGCGAAGAGGCTGTTCCGGCCGGGAACGGCGACGGCCGGGTTTGTTTTCGCACGTCGGATATCAAACCGATGAAGAGCCGTGTTTCCGGGACTGTCTGGGACAATGACGACCGGGTGGGTATCTATATGAAGAAAGCCGGAGCTGCGCTGAATGCCGGCAATATCGTCGAAGGCGGTGACAATAAGGAGTACGGCGCCTCGGCCGCAGGCGGCCTGGAGGCGGTCAGCGATCCGCTGTATTATCCGCTCAACGGCGACAAGGTCGACTTCGTGGCGTACTATCCTTATGTAGAGGATATTGCGGGTTATGCTTTTGTGGCCGATTTCGCGGCCAAACAGCAGGCTCCGCAGGAAATAGACCTGCTTTACAGCAACAATGCGGCGAACAAGGACGCCAACGATCCGAATGTGTCGCTGTCGTTCGAGCACCAGTTCTCGAAACTGACGATGAAGCTTGTCAAGGGTGTGGGCGTTACCGATCTCGATTTTTCCGCGCTGGCGGTGAAAATCAAGGGAATGCCCGGGAAGATTTCGTTCGACCTGGGAACCAAGTCCGTTACGGTCCTGAGCGACGGCGATATCGTACCGCGTGCCGTTACGGCCGGGGTGCTTTACGAGGCGATTGTCGCTCCCGGCAAGGCGGCGGACCGGAGGGTCGACTTTGAACTCGACGGAACGACTTATACGTGGGCGATTCCGGCGGACCTGGCCCTGACGGCGGGGAAAAACCACCGTTACAACGTGACCGTCAATAAAATCAGTACGATAACCATCGAGGTTACTGCGGCTGATGTCGACGACTGGGCGTCGGACGGCCCGGCGGAGGAGACTGTGATCAGTAAAGTCCGGGGCGTGGAGTTCGTTTCGATTCCAGCCGGCGAATTCATGATGGGAAGCCCCGAAGGCGTGGGGAAGGACAACGAACGTCCTCAGCACAAGGTGACGCTGACCAAAGGCTTCCGGATGAGCAAATACCTCATAACCAATGCCCAGTTTGCGGAGTTTATGAATGCCTGCGGAATCGGCTCCAATGCCAAATATGCGGGCGGACTGTATCCGGACAAGGCGCTTGTAAAAAGTGGCTCGTGGGTCGGTGTGAGGTGGAAGGACGACGAGTGGCAGCCCGAACAGCCGTCGGTCAACCAGTGGCCGGTGATCAATGTCAGTTGGTACGGAGCGATGGAATTCGCGCGCTGGATCGGCGGACGCCTCCCGACCGAGGCAGAGTGGGAGTATGCCTGCCGTGCGGGAACGACGACGAAATATTATACCGGCGACCAGATCAACGTCGATGAGGTCCAGGCGGTCCTGTCGGGCATAAAAGCTCCGGGCAGCAACGAGAATAAACAATACATCGTGGGATCGTGTCCTCCCAATCCCTGGGGGCTTTACGAAATGATCGGCAGCGTGGAAGAGTGGGTCGCCGACTCGTATTACACCTATACGGCGGACGCGGCCGTCGACCCTTCGCATCCGGTCCTGGGCGATAAGGTCGTCGCGAGGGGGGCGGCCTGGTGGCACAGCGCCGCAGATGCGGGAAGTGCGTTCCGCCGGGACAAGGCGCCCGACACGATGGGCGACTCGCAGGGTTTCAGAATCGTGCTGTCGGAATAACTACCTAAAACTGTAATCGTATGAAATATTCCTATAACAAATCGTTCAAGATAATCGGAGGTTTCGTGCTTTCCGCCCTGATGCTGGCGGCGTGCGACGACAAGGAGACCAATGTCGGCGACAAAGGTGTGGAAGTGACGGTTTCGTCGGAGATCGTCGCCATGACGGGAACGCAACCCTCCGACGGCCAGTGGAAAGCCAACGACGCTATCGGCCTGTTCATGGTCAAGGCCGGAAAAGGCATTGTCGTCAATATGGCGAGCAACCAGAAATTCGTGACCCCCGGGGACGGCGGATTCGGTCCTGCACAGGGAAAGGTAACCTTCCCGATCTCCGGGGAGAAGGTCGATTTCCTCTCTTATGCCCCTTACAGGGACCTGGTTTACGATTTCATCTATCCGATCGCTTTGAAGGACCAGCTTTCCGTGCCGGCGGCTCCCCTGATGTATGCCGACCGGGTGCGTGACAGGGATGCAGGTGCGCCGCATGTGAAATTCTCGTTCCGCCACCAACTGGCCAAACTGGTCGTGAAGGTATCGGCGGGGGAGGGTATTCCGAACCTCGACGGCCTGAGTGTTCGCATCAAAGGGATGAACACCGAGGCTGAGTTCGACCTGCTGGAGGGCACGCTCGACGTGAAACCTTCTGTTGCGGACATCGTCCCGGCACAGGCGGGGACTGCGGTTTTCCAGGCGTTGCTGCTGCCGACGGAGACGAACCTTACACCGGACCACGTCGTCGATTTCACCATCCCCGGCAACACGTACACCTGGAACATGGCCGATGAGATCGCAAAGATCGAAAAGGCCAAGGTCTACGAATTCGACATTGCCGTAGACCGCGCCGGAATCAACGTGTCGGGCACGATCACGGATTGGGTCGATACCGACTGGGAGGATGTGTCGGCGGGCAATAATTAGCCCTTTCCGGCAAATAAGCAAGACCACATGAAAAAGTATCCGGGGAACCCGTTTGACACGAGTTCCCGCAGGGCGCCGTTTGCCGGATACTTCGAATTTTACCATCAAATTATTGCGTGGATGAAACATCAGATTCTATATTTGAAAGTGTCGCTCATCATCGGATTGCTGGTCTCCGTGATCATGTCCCCGGCGTATGCGGCGGCGCAGAAAGTGTCGGTGACCGGAAAAGTCGCCAATGCGAAAGGTGAAGCCATCATCGGTGCTACCATCGTCGTCCAGAACAATACCCGGATCGGTACTACGTCGGATGTGCAGGGTGCATTCCGGCTGGATGTCGCTCCCGATGCCGTGCTGAACGTCAGTTATATCGGTTATGTGACCCAAACGATTCCGGTTTCCGGAAAAACGCATCTCAACGTGGTGCTCCAGGAAGATGTCCAGACGCTGGAAGATGTCGTGGTCGTCGGGTACGGCGTCCAGAAGAAAGAGACGGTCGTTGGCGCCATTTCCAGCGTCGCCGGCAACCGGCTGGTGAAATCTCCCGTCGGAAACGTTTCCAATGCGCTGCTGGGCCGCGTGTCGGGCCTTACGGCCGTGCAGAAATCCGGAGAACCGGGCGTCGACGAAGCGACGATACGGGTCCGCGGTGTCGGAACCTTCGCCGGCGACCAGAATCCGCTCGTCGTGATCGACGGCGTGGTGATGAGCATATCGGACATGAACTCCATGGACCCCAACGATATCGAGACGGTCAACGTGCTTAAGGACGCTTCGGCGACCGCGGTCTACGGTGTCCGTGGCGCTAACGGCGTTATTATCGTGACGACCCGCAAAGGTCGTACGGGCGCTCCGCAGATCACCTTCTCGGCCAATATCGGCTTTAACCGCGCGTCGTCGCTGCCGGAACTCGCCAATGCATATGAATATGCGCTGATGCGTAACGAGGCCATGACCAACGACGGAACCGTGGACGCTACGCTGTGGTTCGACGACGACCAGCTTTGGAAGTTCAAAAACAACCGGGATTATACCCTGAAGGAGGTGGCGGCGATGACACACCTGACCGAAGAGCAGCGGGTGGCCCTCAGGCAGAGCCCGGCCATCTATTACGCCAGCCGCGACTACCTGAAGATGATGTTCGACCGTACGGCCCTGCAACAGCAGTACAACGTGAACATGTCGGGCGGAACGGAGAAGGTCAATTATTTCGTATCGCTGGGATACCTGAGCCAGGAAGGCCTGCTGAACAACTTCGGGTTCGACGACTCCCCGGCCGACTCGCGCAACCAGCGCATCAATTTCCGTACGAATTTCGATTTCAATTTCATCAAGAACCTCGAACTCAACCTCGCCGTGTCGGGAACCTTCTCCGACCTGCGCAGTTTCTCCGATTCCGACGGTTCGCTCAATACCGGCGGACGTTACCGCGGCGTGATGGTCAATATCTACGAAACGACGCCGTTTGCGGGGCCGGGTATCGTGGACGGAAAGCTCGTCGGCGACTATGCCGGGGAGATTCCCAAGCACCAATACAAGGGATACAGCCCGATCGGGGTGCTGCTCAGCCGGAACATCGCGAACGTCGACAGCAACAACCTCAACGCTTCGCTGCGGGGCAAGTACAACCTCGGGTTCATCACCGAAGGTTTGTCCGTCCGGGGCGTGATCTCCTACAACAGCTATTTCAAGAAAACGGTGGTCGAGTCGTCGGATATTCCGTCGTACAGTTTTACGCGCAACCCCGGGAATCCCAACGAATATATTTTCCTGAAGGGAACAAAACCGACGAAGTCGACCTGGGACAGCGGATACGACAAGAACTATAAACTCTACGTCGAAGGTGGCATCGATTACAGCCGCAAATTCGGACGGCACGAGGTGTCGGCGCTCGCCCTGGTGACGGCCGAGAAGAAGACGCTGCCCGGACTGCTCTACAACGTGCCGCAGGGCATGTACGGAGTGGTGGGGCGCGTGACGTACAGTTTCGACAACCGTTATCTCGGCGAATTCAACGTCGGTTACAACGGGTCGGAGAACTTCGCGCCCGGAAAACGGTTCGGCGTCTTCCCGGCAGTCTCGGTGGGATGGATCATATCGAACGAGAAATTCTTCCCCAAGAACGATATTCTCACGATGCTCAAGCTGCGCGGGTCCTACGGACAGACGGGTAACAGCAACGTCGGAGGACGCCGGTTTATGTTCCTGCCCGGTATGTGGGAGGATTTCGGTTCGTACGGCAAGTCGTTCCAGGGCTATCCGTTCGGATATACCGACGGAACCTATTACCCGACCAACTATGTCGGAAAAGCCGAAAAGACCGTGGGAAACCCCGATGTCACGTGGGAGAAGAAAGAGTCGTACAACATCGCCCTCGAAGCCAATTTCTTCCGCGACAGGCTGCTGTTTACGATCGACCTGTTCAAAGAGAAGCGCAACAACATCCTCACCACGCTTGCGACGGTTCCCGGAATCATCGGGCTCGACAGCAGCGTACTTCCGCCGATGAACGTCGGGGCGATGAACAACCAGGGCTATGAGGTGAGCCTGAAATGGCGGGACAACGCCCGGGATTTCTCCTATGAGATCGGCGGGCAGGTCTCCTACTCCAAGAACAAGATCGTCGAGATGGCCGAGGCTCCGTATCCGTATTCCTGGATGAACAAGACGGGTTATTCGTACGGACAGTACAAGGCCTATCTGAATGAAGGTTTTTACAATTCGCCGCAGGAGGCCGCCAACCATCCCTACAACGTTTCGGCCGGCAACAAGGCGCAGGCCGGAGACCTGCGTGTCGTGGACATAAACGGCGACGGAATCATCAACGAGCAGGACAAGATTCCCTACGGGTATTCCAATGTTCCCCGGTTCGGGTTCAGCCTGAACCTGTTCCTGGGATACAAAGGCGTCGAACTGTCGGCTCTCTTCACGGGCTCGGCGCAGGGAAACTTCGTCATGGAAGGGTACATGGTCAACCCGTTTACGGCGAAGGGGCAGGTTATGAAGTATATGTACGAAGGCCGCTGGACGCCCGAGAGGTATGCCGCGGGCGGGGAGATAACCTATCCGCGCATGTCGATGGCTACCAACAACAACACCCAGAACGGTGTGGGTAATTCGTTCTGGATACGCTCCACGAACCATATCAAGCTGAAGAACCTGGAGGTTGCATATGCCATCCGGGACAAGCGGTGGCTGAAAAAATTGCGTATTTCGACTTTGAGGGTTTATGTGAACACGAACAACCTGTTTACGATCAAGAAGTCCGATCTCCCGAAGGGTGTCGATCCGGAACTGGTGCAGGACCAGTATACCTCGGAAGGTATCATTTACCCGATCGCCAGGACTTATAATTTCGGCGTAAGGCTTCAATTTTAATCCAAAAGAGATTTCCGATGAAAAAGACTATAATCAAACTCCTGGCTATCGTACTGGTCGCGGCATCGAATTATCGGTGTGTCGACGAGTTTATCGAAGCGCCGTATGAAATGGGCCTCGACCTGGAGAAGACCTTCAGTTCGGCGAAGAATGCCGAAGGAACCATTGCACTGGCCTATGCCTATATGCTTTCCGCCGGACTGCCGATGTTCACGTGGTCGCCTCCGCGTATGCCCTTTGCGACGAACGAGTCGTTCCTGTCGGGCGAAAACCTGTGCAGCATGTACTACACGTACGAACCGGCGCTCTGCGGCAACGGCATGTCCGCGACCGGACCGGAAATGTTGAAAGGTGCGGCGTTGAGCGACGATAATTTCACGGACAACTACGTCTATATCAGGCATACCTGTGTCGTGCTGGAGAATATCGACAAGGTTCCCGACATGTCCGTTGAGGAGAAAAACGTCGTGAAAGGCGAAATGAAGGGCCTGCTGGCCTTCCGTTATCTGGAGATGCTGAAGCGTTACGGGGGCGTTCCCCTCGTCGACCGCACGCTGACGATGACCGACCAGATGGGACGCGCTTCGGTACAGCAGACCATCGACTTCATCCTGCGGCTGTGCCGGGAGTCCAAAGAACTGATGGGCGATCATATGTGGTCGAACGAATGGACCGGTCGCCTGTTCAAGGGCGTTATCTTGGCAATCGAGGCCGAGACGCTCACCTATGCCGCGCGTCCCCTGTTCAACAGCAATGCGCCTTACCTCGACATGCATCCCGACAACGACCTGATCTGGCTGGGCGGGTATGACGAACAGCGCTACCGCGATGCCATCAAGGCGAACCTCGACGTTATCGAATGGGGCAAGCAGAACGGCTATGTGCTGATCAAGACCGGGAATCCGATGGAGGACTTCGGAACGGCGGTCGGAACGCTCAACAGCAAGGAAATCCTGTTGGCCTACAAGCAGAACGGCAACGGCCCCGGCGAGAGCGACGGCATTTACGTCAACTACTCGCCCAACCTGCAGGGAAACAACAACGACATCCAGTACCGGGGGACGAGTTATGAGACGCTCGTTCAGTTCCGCAAGGCCGACGGAACCGATCAGACCTGGCCCGGGGAGACTCCGGAGCCGTATATGACGGGGTATTACGACAAAGCCTTCGAAATGGAACCCCGCTGCAAGGTTTCGATCTTCTTCTTCGGCATCGACCCGTTCGGCAATCCGGACGATGACTTCTGGAGCGTCAGCAAGGGGTGGAAAATGTATAAGGCCGACCCGCAGCAGGGCGTGGGACGCAATATGAAATTCTGGTATAAGGCCGGCCGCAGGGCCTGGTTCGAATACCCGATATTCCGGATGGCGGAATTTTACCTCAATCTTGCTGAGTGCTACAATGCGATCGGCGACGATGCGAATGCCCGCACGTACCTTAACGAAATCCGGACGCGCGGAGGTCTCGCCGCGGTCGATTACACCGACCAGGCCGTTTTGCAGCGGGAGATCGAGCGGGAGTGGCATGTGGAATTCTACAACGAGGGACAACTCTATCCCCATGCCCGGCACTGGAAGAAGGGCCACGAAATGATAGGGGGACCCAAGCATGCGTTCAATTTTACGAAGAACGTGTCGGGCGGGGCCCGGACGCCCAAGGAGTTCGACAAAGTCAGCCTCGTTCCGGCTTATACGAGCAATTACGCCTGGTTCGACAAGATGAACCTCAGCCCCATCGTGCAGTCCGAGATCAACAAGGGCTATCTGGTGCAGAACCCCGGGTATTAATGCATTGCTAAATTTTACTGGTATGACAATGATTCTGAAAGATAAATTGCTGAGTTGTATCCTGGGCGCTGCCATGTCGGTATCTTCCGTCGTCGCGTCGGCTGCGGCGCCGAACGATGCCGACACGCTTCGTACGGCGAAGCCCGGTACGTCGGTCCGGGAGGACAGGACTACCTCGGCTTATTCCGCCAGCGGCGTGTCGGGTTCGGAAATAGATATTCCGACCGTGTCGCTGACCAATATGCTCTACGGCCGTATCCCGGGGCTTATCGTTACCGAACGCGGCGGCGAACCGGGCAAGGACGGTGCATATCTCGATATCCGCGGCATAGGAACCTATAACAATAACGGCTATCCGATCTTTGTGGACGGGTATCAGGTGGATCCGGAATATGCCCAGAACCTTTCAGCCTTCGAAATCGAGGACGTGCGGATTCTCAAGGAGGCCGCAGCGCTTGCCCCGTTCGGAATGCGGGGAGCCAACGGGGTAGTCTGGATTACGACCAAACGGGGTATCGTGAGCGCTCCGAAGGTGGCGTTCCACGCCCGTTTCGGGTTCCAGCAGCCTGCGGCGATCAACAAACCGCTGCGGACCCAGGAATATGCCGGCCTGTACAACGAGGCCCTGAGCAACGACAACGGTGCGTGGACCACTTATTATGATCCGGCCAATGTCGGGAGCCTGCCCGATGTGGACTGGTACGACCAGGTGTTGCGCAAGGTGACCCATTACGGCGATGCGAACGTATCGGTCCGGGGTGGCGGCGAGCGGGTGAAATATTACGTGAAACTCGGTTATACGGGAAACAAGGGCCTGTACGACATCCCTGTGAACGACACTCTCGCGAATAACAGCTTCAACCGTTACAGTATCCGGACCAACCTCGACATTGCCGTCACGAAGTTTATCGACGCCCGCATCGAGTTCGGCGGATATGTCCTGCGGACAACGAATCCCAATACGGATATAAATGCCCTGTGGTCGAATATGGCGCGTTACCCGAGTTTGGCCTACCCCGTGAAAAGCGCGAACGGGGAGTGGTCCGGCACGACGGTGTATCCGAACAACCCCGTTGCCGAAACGCAGGGGACGGGACGTGTGTCGAGCCACCAGCGGAGCATGCAGTTCAACCTGATGCTGAAGGAGAAACTCGATTTCCTGCTGCCGGGACTCTACGTGCAGGAGGGGATTTCGCTCAGCAACTGGACCAGCGACGGGGCGTCCAACACCCGGACCTATGCACGTTACCTGAACGACGTGATCCAGACCACGGACATCAATACGCACTATCTGCGCGATGAAAACAGCGGCGACGGGCGGTGGATGTGGCAGCACTATACCGGCGCTGTCGGTTACGACGGCGCATGGAACCGGCATGTGCTTTCCGTAGCCGTCACGGCACTTTATAACCGTTATAAGACCGACGCCGCGCGAAACGGCGCTGCACAGAATTTCACATCGTACCGGTATGCCAACGTGACGGCGGCGGCCAATTACATTTACGACGGGCGTTATTCGGCAGACCTCACCTTTACGGCCAGCGGATCGGATAATTACAGGCCCGGGAAACGCTGGGGGTATTATCCGACGGCCGGTGTGGCGTGGGTCGTCTCCAACGAGGCGTTCCTGAAAGAGAGCCGTACGGTCGATTACCTGAAACTAAGGGCTTCGGCGGGTGTGACCGGATATGACCCGATGGCCCAGCGGCGATTCCTCTGGGAGCGTTATTATTCCTCGCAGGGAGGCGTCAACCTCGGTTACGGAACGCCCGGATGGAATGGCGGACTGGGGCTCCTGTACCTTTCGAACCCCGACGTTTTTGCTGAAAAAAGCGTGAAGTACGATGTCGGGCTGGACATGCGCCTCTGGAAAAACCTGGAAATCGAACTCAATTTCTTTATGGACAAACGTTCGGATATCCTGACGCGCGACAACATGATTCCTTCTGCCGCAGGTGCTCCCGAGTCGTATAAGAATATCGGCGAGGTGACCAATAAAGGGTATGAAGCGACGCTTTCGTATGCGGGAAAGGTATCCCGTTTCGGGTACTCGGTCAAGGCGATGGTGTCCTACAACACCAATGAGATCGACTACATGGCCGAGGCCGTGACGGTGGCGTCGGCCGCTGCGACGGGACATCCGATCAACACGCCCTTCGGATATGCGGCAGACGGATTTTACGACGTTACGGATTTCAATGCCGACGGCTCGCTGAAAGAGGGGATGCCCGTCCCGACGTTCGGATTCGTACAGCCCGGCGACATCAAATACAAGGATCTTTTCGGGGACGGTGTCATCGACGAGAACGACAAGACGAAGATCGGCGGTGCGAGCATGCCCAAATACAATTTCGCGCTGCAACTGGGCTTTTCCTGGCGCAACCTGGACCTGTTCGCTCTGTTTCAGGGTGTCGCGGACCGGGATGTGAACCTGCTGAACACGCCGCAGGCCCGGGCGTTCGTCAACAACGGCAACGTTTACGAAATAGCCAGGGACCGTTGGGCGTATTATCCCGAGCAGGGTATAGACACCCGCCGTACGGCCAAATTCCCGCGCCTTTCGTTGCAGGACAACAACAACAACTACCAGCCGTCGACCTTTTGGATGTGCAACGGTGATTTCCTGAAACTCCGGAACCTCGAACTGGGGTATTCGCTGCCCAAACGCTGGGTCGGGAAAATTAGGATCGAGAGTGCGCGAATCTACGTGAATGCCGTCAACCTGTTCGAAATAAGCAAGCTGAAAAAGGACTACGGCGTGGATGCGGAGGTGATTTCCGGTTATCCTTCGATGAAATCGTACAATATCGGACTCATGGTGAACTTCTAAAAAGAAGCTGTATGAAAATGATTTTAAACAAATATGCGTGGATGTTGCTGCTGGTTGCCGGGTTCTCCGGTTCGTGCAGCCTCGATTCCAAGACGGACGCTTATCTTACGGACGATATGAAGGACGAGCGTTACGAAACGCTGCTCTCCATGGGTTATAAAATGTATACGCGTTTCCAGGAGTCGCACGGGTTCAATGCCATCGACAACAATCTTTTTGCGACGGTTTCCGATGAAGCCCAGTATGTGAGCACCTCCAGTTCGTCCCAGCGGTTCAACGAAGGCAGTTGGGGACCGTATTACAACCCCGACAACTATTACGCGGCGGGGTATCAGGGGATCAATGACATCAATGCGTTCCTCGAATACTCGGTCGGCTATAAGGAAAAACTGGCCGTAAAGCGCGACACGCTGACGCTCGACGGAAAACGCAAGTACGAGGAGGATGTGTTGCAGGTCGAGCGTTTCATCGCCGAGGCGTATGCGTTGCGGGCGTATTACCACTTCGAACTGGCCAAACGTTACGGGGCGATTCCCATCATGACGGAAAAGACCGAAGACGCCGCCGCGGCCCGCAAGCCCAGGCAGTCGTTCGACGAAGTGGCGAAGTTCGTCGCGGATGAGACCGACGGCGTTATGGGCGGACTGGTTTCGGGTTGGACCGACGTGTCGATGCCGACCCAGAGCGGACGGGTGACGCAGAACGTCGCCCGGGCGATCAAAGCCAGAACCCTGCTCTATGCCGCCAGTCCCCTGCACAATCCGGCGAACGATCCGCAGAAATGGATCGAAGCCGCACGGGCCTGCGCCGAGATTATAAACACCGGCAAGTTCAGTCTCTACAAGGATTACCGGACCCTGTTCCTCGACGGCGTTTCGGCCGATAAGGAGAAGGAGATCATCTGGGCCGTGCGGTTCAGCGCCGGCAACGGCATGGAGCGCAAGAACTATCCGATCGGTACGGCCGGCGGAAATACGGGGGTATGTCCGACGCACGACCTGTTTCTGGCCCACGAGCACAAGACGGTGGATGCGAACGATCCGTATGCGGGCGTCGATCCGCGCTTCACGGCCAACGTCGCTGTCAACGGCAGCCAGTGGAACGGTCGGACACTGGAGATATGGCCGGGAGGTGTGGACGATCCGAACAACCCCAACACTTCGCGTACGGGGTATTATCTCAAAAAGTTCCTCAACGAGAACCTCAACCTGGTCAACGACGAGAAGAAAAATTCGGCATGGCCCGTTTTCCGCTATGCCGAGGTGCTGCTCAGCTACGCCGAGGCAATGAACGAGGCGTTCGGGCCGGACGATGCAGGACCTGCGCAGTACGCCTTTCCGTTTACGGCGCGCGAGGCCGTCAACCTGGTTCGCAGCCGCGAGGGTGTGAAAATGCCCGAAATTACGGGCGTTGAAGCGCCGGGACAGGCTGAAATGCGGATCCGGATCCGGAACGAACGGCGTGTCGAACTGGCGTTCGAGGGCCATCGCTACTGGGATTTGTGCCGGTGGAAGGTTGCGGCCGAGGTGCTGAACCGTCCCGTGTCCGGGGTGCGGGTTTCCCGGACCGAAGACGCTTCGAAACCGTACGAATATGTGCCGTTCGAGGCGGGACGCCGCAAGTTCCAGGCTCCGAAGATGTATCTCTATCCCATTCCGCAGGAGGAGATCGTCCGTTCGGCGGGAACGATGGAACAGAATGCTGGTTGGTAAAATTGAAAAAACGATGATTATGAAAAAGTTACTATTTGCGATGATTTTGCCGTTGGCGGCTGTGCTGTGCTGTTCCTGCGAGGACGAGCGGGAGATCGACGTTACGCCGAAGGTGTACATGCCGCAGTCGACCTGGGGGCTGACCTATGTGGTCAACGGAACCAAAGGCAAGGACAATAAAAACTACGAGATCGACAAGGCCAACAACAAGGTCAATATTTTCCTCGGCGTATATCAGTCGGGCGCGGAGGCGTTGGGCGGTTTTTCGGTCGATATTTCGACTGGAGGCGTTCCGGTCGACGGGACGACGCTGCTGCCCGGGTCGGCTTACGACCTGCCGCGGAGTATCGCCGTGGCGGAAGGCCGGCGGGAGAATTATTTCTGGCTCGAAGTCGACCTGCATTTCCTGCTGAAAAACCGGAATACGGACTATTCGCTGCCGGTCAGCATCTCGAACCTCAGCCGGTGGCAGTTCAACGACAAGTATACGACCACGAGGGTGCATATCAAAACCTCGGAACTCCTCGCGAAGGAGAACCTTTAAACTGTTCAGGTTATGAAAAACGTAAAATATCTCTGGATCCTTGCGGCTTTGTCGGCATGCTGTGTGAGTGCGGGCTGCGACGATGACGACACCGGCGGAGCAAAGGAAGCTCCGTTCATCTATCTGACCCAAGCGGCTTTCGATTCGCCCTATGCTGTGCCCGGCAATTACGAGTACGAGGCCGGTTCCGAAGTTATCAGCGTGCCGCTTTCGATCCATCGCGCGGGACTGGATGCGCTGGAGACCTATTCGGTGAAACTGGAGGTGCTGGACGAAGCGGTCGAAGGGACGCGGCAGCTTCCGGAAGAGGCCTATACGCTCCCGTCCGTGGTCAATTCTCCGGAGGGGGTCCGAACCTGCCGGTTCAGCCTCGACCTCAAACTGGGATTCCTGCGGGAAGACCACGCCGGGGCGGTTTATTCCCTCGTCCTCACGATCTCGGACCCTTCGAAATATGCGATCGAGGAGTCGCTGGCGAAGGTCTCGATCCGGATAGACCCCGTGGCGCTGCTCAAGGATTCCGATCTTTATTATGATTGGGAGCTGCTTTTCAGCGAGGAGTTCGAGGGTGCGGGCGTCGATGAACGGAACTGGTCGATTTATAACGAAGAGTACGGCCATGCCAATATCGGCGTGCTGAAACCCGAGGCGTTCTCGGTGAAGGAGGGTATTCTGAACCTGACGTGTTACATGGATCCGAAATACCCCCGGGTGGTTACGGGCGGCATGAAGCACAAGACGCCGTTCACCTACGGGCGAATCGAATTCCGGGCCAAGAGCATGCTCGATCCGGACGGCTATGTCGGCGGCGTGATCCTTACGTGGCCCGCCAGCGAGCGGTGGCCGCAGGACGGTGAAATGGACATTTACGAAATCCTTTCGCCCCAGTCGCCGGTGCTCAATACGTTTATCCACCATCCCGATTTCTCGGACCCGGGCAAGGACGTGCATGTGCAGTATACCCATACCGGGTTGGACCGTACCCAGTGGCATACGTTCCGGGTCGACTGGTTCCCCGATCACCTGTACCTCTATGTCGACGGCGAAAAGGTATGGGAACTGACCGATTCCCGGAAAATACCCCAGACGGCGCACCGTTTCGTGATCCAGTCGGGATCGAAGGTCAACGTGGTCAATCATCCGGTGACGCTGGAAGTCGACTATGTGCGGGTTTACCAGATAAAAGAATAATTGGAGGGTGTTAGGTAGTCTCACGGCGTGCGGTGCGGAATGCAGTGTCGTTCCGCACCGGCAGTCGAGGGATGGTTTGAAATAACTTTAATTTTTTATTACGAATGAAAGCATACGGAATATTTGCGACTTCGATATTCTCGGTTTTAACGGCATGGATGGCTTCCGGGGCGGAACCCTGGCAGGACCCGCATGTCAATCGGATCAATACCGAACCGGCTCATGCTTACTATATTCCGTATCGCCAGGTCCGGGAGGCCGAGGCGGGAGGCGATTCGCCGCTGGTGAGTCCGCTCAGCGGAGTGTGGGATTTCCGCTATTGCGTGAACCCGGCGTCGGTTCCCGCGGAGTTTTACAAATCTGCAAAGGCAGGTCCGGGCTGGGACCGGATTAGCGTGCCGGGCAACTGGCAGTTGCAGGGAGAGTACGATCCTCCGGTATTTACGAATATCAGGTATCCGTTCGAGCCGAATCCTCCGCAGGTTCCTGTGGACTATAATCCGGTCGGATTGTATAAACGGGTTTTCACGGTTCCGGCGGAGTGGGACGGTTCGGAGGTATTCATCCATTTCGGCGGCGTACAGTCGGCCATGTATCTTTGGGTGAACGGCCGCCGGGTCGGATACCACGAAGATGGCATGCTGCCCGCGGAATTCAACATCTCCGACTACCTGGTCGGCGGTGAGAACAGCCTGGCGGTACAGGCGTTCAACTGGTCGGACGGCTCGTACCTCGAAGACCAGGATTTCTGGCGTTTCAGCGGCATCTACCGCGACGTATACCTGTATGCACTGCCGAAAACCCATATTTGGGATTTCGCGATATGCGCCGAACTGGACGACGACCTTCGGGACGGCGGACTGAAGATGAGTTTCAACCTTCGGAATGTCGGGACCAAGCGGTCGGACTGCAAGGTGCGGGTGACGCTCAAATCGCCTTCCGGGGAGACGGTTTTCGTGTCGGAGTCGAATGCGGCGCGTGTCCCCGGCAACGGGGAGGCGGTCGTTGAGATCTCCCGCAGGATGGCCGCTCCGGCAAAATGGAGCGCCGAGGCCCCGGTGTTGTATACGGCGGGCATCGAGTTGCTGGACGCCCGCGGCAACGTGCAGCAGGCGATGTTGCAGCCCGTCGGATTCCGCCGGGTGGAGATTCGCGGCGGGCTGCTGCTCGTGAACGGGCAGCCTGTGAAGATCAAAGGAGTGAATCGGCACGAGTTCGATCCTTATACGGGTCGTTATGTGACCCGGGAGTCGATGGTGCAGGATATCCTGCTGATGAAGCGGCACAACATCAATGCGGTCCGGACTTCGCATTACCCGAACCACCCGGAATTTTACGCCCTGTGCGACCGTTACGGACTCTATGTCATGGACGAGGCGAATATCGAGAGCCACGGGCTGTGGGAGACGGGCCATTATGTCGGCGAGCGGCCCGAATGGAGAACCGCGATCGTCGAACGCAACGAAAACATGGTCGGACGGGATAAAAACCATACGTCGATCATCTTCTGGTCGCTGGGCAACGAATCGGGCGTAGGGCCCAATTTCGATGCGGCGTATGCCGCCGTCAAAGCGGCCGACCCCCAGCGCCGTCCGGTGCATTACGAGTCGCAAAACCCCGCTTATGCGCAGGCGATGACCCGTTTCGATATTATCAGCACGATGTATCCCGATTTCAACCGGCTGGAGTGGCTCTATAACGGCGACCGGACACGTCCGATGATCATCTGCGAATATGCACACAGCATGGGCAACGGACTGGGTAATTTCCGCAAATACTGGGACCTGTTCTATACCTATGAGCGGATGCAGGGCGGTTTTATCTGGGACTGGGTAGACCAGGGCCTGCGGTCGAAGGACCGCAGCGGGAGGGAGTACTGGAATGTCGTCAATTACAGCGACGGAGCCAATACGAACGACGGGCTGGTCAACCCCGACCGGACGGTGCAGCCCGAAATCAACGAGGTGAAGAAGGTATTCCAGAACTTCAACGTGAAGAATGTAGATGTCAACGAAGGGGCGTTTACGGTGACGAACGACAACTATTTCATCTCGTCGGACGGGGTGGCGTTGCATTGGTCGATTGCCGAAAACGGTTCCGGAATCGTTGCGGGAGTTATCGACGACCTCGATATTGCGCCCCGGTCCGCGGAGTTTGTCAGGATCGGGTTCGACCGGGGGCTCATTAAGCGGGGCAACGAGTATCATTTCAATTTCAGTTTCCGTACCAAAGCGGCCGATATGGCCCTTCCGGCCGGTTATGAGGTAGCTTTCGAGCAGATTGCCTTCGACTACGCACCCGATGCGGAGCCGATCCGGGCGGCCGACGGCGGCAGCCCGCTGCGGGTATCGGATGCCGACGGGCGGCTGGTTGTTTCCGGGGACGGTTTCCGGGTTGCTTTCGACGCCGCGGAGCATGTGATCGGAAGCCTGAACTACAACGGCCGGGAGTTGTTGGCGGAGCCGATGCGACCCTGTTTTGTCCGGGTTCCGACCGATAATGATCGCGGCGGAGAGGACGGTTCCTATTACGCCCGTTGGGAGAAGGCCGGGTATGCCGACTATAAGATTGTTCCCGTATCGCTAAAAGTCGTGGAGGCGTCGTCGCTGCGCACTGATATTACGGTGCTCAACAGGCTCGAATGCCGGGGCGGGACCATCCTTCATGAAGCGGTTTATTCGGTGCATGCCGACGGCCGGATCGGGGTGGAGAATGCGTTCGAAATCGGGGACCGGCTTCCGCCGCCGGCCCGGATCGGGATGTATGTGGCGCTGCCTGCGGATTACGATTGCGTGGAGTGGTTCGGACGGGGGCCGTTCGAAAGCTATGAAGACCGCAAGGAGTCGGCGCGGGTGGGGTTCTATTCGGGCCGGGTGGCCGACCAGCATTTCGACTATGTGATGCCCCAGGAGAACGGGAACAAAACCGATGTCCGGTGGCTGAGACTGAAATCGGAGGACGGCGGCCTGTTGGTTTCGGGAGCCGGGAACAAGCTCGATTTCAACGTGCAGGACTATGCGGACCGCGACCTGTACGATTCGAGGACGACGCACTTACTCCGGCGGGGAGGTAAGACCTTCCTGCATCTGGATATGGCGCAGATGGGGTTGGGCGGTGACGACAGTTGGTCGCCCCGTGTACACAAGGAGTTCGTACTGGGCAATAAGGTTTACAGATACGGTTTTACCCTGAAAGGGGAATAACCGGGATATTGATAATGAAACGAGCATGAATATATTCAAGTTTTTTTGGCTTGCGCTGCTGTGTGCAGTCCCCTGTGCGGCCGGTGCGCAAACGGAGGTTCCCATGTTGGGCGGACAGGTAATCATCGAGCCCGGGCAGACCGATCGCGAGATCGAAGATTGGTTCCGGATTCTCGACCGGAACGGAATGAGGGTGTGCCGTATCCGGATGTTCGAAGAGTATATGCACGACACATCGTCGGATACATGGGATTTCACGTTGTTCGACAAGGCGTTTGCCGCGGCGGAGAAATACAACATCCGGATCTTTGCGACCCTCTTTCCGCTCGATAAGAACAATGCCGTCTCGCTGGGCGGGTTCAAACTGCCTTCGGACGAGGCCCATCTGGCGCGTATCGAAAATTATATTGCCAGGACGGTGGGGCATTTCAGCCGCTTCGGGTCGCTGTACGGCTGGGTGCTGATCAACGAGCCCGGAACCGGCGGCTGGATTCCCGAGGGGGATTTTACGGATAAACTCTACGGTCAATGGCGCGACAGCCTGCCGGAGAATCTCTACAAAACGCTGTACCGGCGGTTGGTGAGTTTCGAGCGGCAGAAATTCGTAGCCGATTACAATACGTGGTATCTCGGGTGGCTTGCGGCACGCGTGCGTGAATACGATCCGCACAGTGAGATTCACGTCAACAACCATCAGTTGTTCGAGAATATCGCCGAATACGATTTTCCGGCCTGGCGGAAGTTCCTCACCTCGCTGGGAACATCGGCGCATCCGAGCTGGCATTTCAACTATTTCCAGCGGAGCCGGTATGCGGTGGCGCTCGCTGCGAATTGCGAAATCATCCGGTCGGGGGCCGGTGACCTGCCGTTCCTTATCACCGAATTGCAGGGCGGCAACAATACGTACAGCGGGGACAAGGCCTTTTGTCCGACGGGTGAAGAGATAACACAGTGGCTCTGGACCGGGATCGGAACCGGAGCGCAGGGAATTATTTTCTGGTCGCTGAATCCGCGTTCGGTCGGCGAGGAAGCCGGGGAGTGGGCTCTGATCGACTTCCAGGGCAACAACACGTGTCGGCTCGACGCTGTGAAAGAGGTCGCGGCCTGCCTGGACCGGAACCGCGGTCTTTTCCGCAATGCGAAAGCGGTGGGTTCTCCCGTCACCATCCTGTACAACCGGGAGTCGCTGTGGGTCGAGAGCCGGGCACAGGGCATCAATAAGAACGATTCGAATTACGAAGGCCGCAACCAGGGCGGCGTCATGAAATCGGTCGTGGCCTTTTATGAACTGCTGGCCGAAAACGGTGTCAAAGCCAATATCGGGGAGATCAACGAGTTCGACTGGACCCGGCCGGATTATACGGGCGAATGCGTCGTATTCGCCAACCAGGTGGCGATTCCCTCTTACCGGTGGGACGATATCCGGCGGTTCGTGGAGCGCGGCGGCAAATTGCTGGTCGAAGGGCTTTCCGCCTTTTACGACGAGAACATGCAAAGCCTCCACAATACGGGATTTCCGTTGGCCGACGTATTCGGTGGCGAACTCCGGGAGGTCGACTGCCGTCCGGGGGATGAGGCGGGAGGTCTGCCGGAAGGCATGCCCGTGCATCTCTGGAAGGGATATATCCATCTCCGTACGGCGGTTCCGTTCTGCGGCAGCGGGCGTTACGTCACCGCAGCCCGCAATGATTACGGACGGGGGCGTGTGGTCTGGATTCCGTCGCTCGTCGGCCTCGGAGCCATCCGGACCCAGGACAAGGCGCCGCTGGCGGATTTCCTGCGGAAGGAACTTGCAGCTCAGGTGGCGGGAAGCGTGTTTTCCTTCGGGGAACACCATCCGGGCGTGATTATGCAGACGCTCGTCAGCGGCGGGGATTATGTGACCGTACTGATCAATAAGAGCGCTGTGAACCAGGTCGTTTCCCTGCATGTGCCCGATGAGGGGCTTAAACCCGAAACGATCTTCCCGGACAAGAAACCGGCAGTGAAGAACCGGAAAATCGAGATCGGTCCCGAAATGACGATCGTTGTAAAATGGAGTTGACATGAAGAGATTCGTTTTGTTGCTGACAGGGCTTTGGACCGTCGTTTCCGCGGGAGCGTCCGGAGTGTCGCCGGCCGACAGCGTCCGGCAGGCGGAAGAACGCGTGGATGCGATCCTGTCCCGAATGACTTTGGAAGAGAAAATCGCCATGATCCATGCGCAGGCCATGTTCAGCTCGCCCGGGATTCCCCGTCTGGGCATTCCGGAACTGTGGATGAGCGACGGCCCGCACGGGGTGCGCGCCGAAATAAACTGGCGTAATTTCGACTATGCCGGCTGGTCGAGCGATTACTGTACGGCGTTTCCGGCACTGAGCTGCCTTGCAGCGACGTTCAATCCCGACCTGGCCTATGCATACGGGGTGGCCGTCGGCGAAGAGGCCCGTTACCGCAACAAAGACGTATTGCTGGGACCGGGTGTGAATATATACCGGACGCCGCTGAACGGCCGGAATTTCGAATACATGGGCGAAGATCCCCTTCTGGCCTTGCGGATGGCAGTGCCCTACATTCGGGGGCTTCAGAGCAACGGCGTGGCGGCCTGTGTCAAGCACTATGCGCTTAACAACCAGGAGACGTGGCGCCATTGGGTGAATGTGACGCTGAGCGACCGGGCGCTTCATGAAATTTATCTGCCGGCTTTCAAAGCCTGCGTACAGGAGGGCGGCGCATGGTGTGTCATGGGTTCGTATAACCGGATAAGGGGACAACACGGATGCCACAACGATTTTCTGCTGAACCGGATACTGAAGGGCGACTGGAAGTTCGACGGGGTGGTGGTTTCGGACTGGGGCGGAGTGCACGACACCCGGGAAGCCGCGCTGTGCGGCCTCGATGTCGAGATGGGAACCTGGACGGACGGGCTCAAATCGTATGGCGAGACGGCTTTCGACAGTTACTACATGGCCGGGCCGTTGCTGGAGCTGGTCCGCAAGGGTGAAATTGCCGAGTCGGTGATCGACGACAAGGTGCGCAGGCTGTTGAGGCTGACGTTGCGCACGAAGCTGAATCCCGTCCGGCCGCTCGGTTCGCTCGCTACGGAGGAACATGCCGCTGTTGCCCGCCGGATTGCGGAAGAGGGGATTGTCCTGCTCAAGAACGACAACGGCTTTTTCCCGATTGAAAAAGGACGCTATGAAAAGATACTGGTGATTGGGGAAAATGCCGTCAAACAACTGACCTTAGGGGGCGGATCGTCGGAACTCAAGGTGAAACACGAGATATCGCCGCTTGAAGGATTGCAGCGGGAATATGGTCCGGAGGCGGTTTTGCATACGCTGGGATATGGTTCGGGCCCTTCGGTTTACGGCAGGGAGGCCGCTTCTCCGTACGACGCCGATTCGCTTCGGCGGCTGGCAGTGAAGATGGCGGCCGAAGCCGATGTGGTGCTCTTCATCGGGGGACTCAATAAAAACCACCTGCAGGATTGTGAGGCGGGGGACCGTGTTTCGTATGATTTGCCGTTCGGTCAGGATGAACTGCTCGGGCAGATCGCAGCGGTCAATAAGAACGTCGGCGTGGTGCTGGTCGGGGGCAATGCAGTCGCCATGCCGTGGCTGGACCGGGTGCAGGGTGTGATGCAGGCGTGGTATCTGGGCTCGGAAGCCGGGACGGCGCTTGCCCGGGTCGTTGCAGGCGCGGTGAATCCGTCGGGGAAACTGCCTTTCACGTTCCCGGAAAAACTTTCCGACAACGGGGCGCATGCTTTCGGAGAAAGTTCCTATCCCGGTGTTGACGGCGAGCAGGCCTATCTGGAGGATATTCTGGTCGGTTATCGCTGGCACGATACGAAAAAGATCAGGCCCCGGTTTGCGTTCGGGTATGGGTTGTCGTATACGACGTTCGCCTGCGGGAAAGTTTCGGCCGACCGGAAAACTTACGCCAGGGAAGACTCCGTCGTCGTCCGCATGACGCTGTCCAACACCGGAGACCGTGCTGGGGCGGAGACGGTACAGCTTTATGTGGGGCAGTGCCGCCCGTCGGTCATACGGCCCGTAAAGGAGTTGAAGGCTTTCAGAAAGGTTTTCCTCCAACCCGGCGAATCCCGCGAAATAAGCTTCGGACTGCCTGTGGCAGATTTCGCTTTTTACGACGAAAAATCGGGCGGCTGGAAGGTGGAATCCGATAAATATGTTTTATATTGCGGTACGTCGTCGGACGATGTCGGGCGTTTCGTAACCATCCAAGTAAAATAAACTGCCGTGAAACCGCTTCTTTTGAATCTGTTGTGTCTGTGCTGCCTCTCTTCGTGTATGGCAGGGAAACCTGCCGGGTATGTAGGCATCAGCAGGGATTGTCCGGGTTATTTCGAATCAGATGGGCGCGGATGGGTTCCGGTAGCGGTCAATTACCTGCCTGCGGACGGGAACGGAGACGAAGACGACGAACCCGAATTTGCGGAAGTGGAACGGTATTTCCGGAACTTCGAACGCAGCGGTGTCAATGCGATCCGGGTCTGGATAAGCGGCGGTTTCCTGGAGATCGAACATCAGGCCGAAGGGGTGTATGATCCGGCCCGGTTCCGGCGGATAGACCGTTTTTTGGCGTTGGCGGCAAAATACGGCGTGCGGGTGAAGTTTACGTTGCAGCATATTCGTTTCATTGCGCCCGAACTGACCCGGCGCGACGGCTGGGCCACCAGCAAGGCGCTGACGACCGCATTTGCCGACATCGACGAATATGTGACCACCGAACGCGGCCGGCAGTCCTACTACAACCGGGCCAAAGCCCTGGCGGAGAGGTATGCCGGGAATCCGTGGATTTATGCGTGGGAACTCTGGAACGAAATGGACGCCGCGGCGTGGCGGAATGCCGGGTGGTACGGTTTCACGGAGGAGATGCTGCCGCGCATCCAGGCGTTGTTCCCGAATCACCTCGTCACGCAGACCCTCGGCAGTCTCGATACCGAAGGGGCGGAGCGGTCGTACCGGAAACTATTCACACTGGATTCAAACCGGTTCGTCGCCATTCATCGTTACCTCGACCGGGCCGAGCGGACTTACGATCCCGTGAAGAGAGATATCGACGAACTCGTGCGTTCGGCCGTCGGTTTTGCGAAACGGTATGTCCAAGACAGGCCGGTCGTCGTCAACGAAATCGGGGCTGTCGAGCCGAACCATGCCGGACCGTCGAAACTGTATGTCCGCGACACGCTGGGGGTGCTGATGCACGATATGGTGTTCGCGCCGTTCTTCTGCGGCGCCGCCGGGTCGGGCGCTATGTGGCATTGGGACCATTATATCGAACGGAACCGATTGTGGTATCATTACCTGCGCTTCAACCGTGCAATCGAGGGGATCGATCCGGCGGCCGAGCGGTTCACTCCGTTTGTCCGCGACGCCGGCGAACTGCGGTTTTATGGTTTGGAAGGAAAAACGCTGACGCTTGTTTGGTGCCGCAACCGGGCTGCTACCTGGCAAAGCGAGCTGGTCGACGGCGTTCGGCCCGAAGTCCGGAGAAACGTCGAAATCCGGCCGGACAGCCTGGTTCCGGGCAAACGTTATTCGGCGGTTGAACTTTATGACCCGTGGTCTGACATGAAGACTGCGGTGAAACTGGAAGAGGGTGCGTTTGTCGTTCCCGAAATCGGCCGGTCGGTCGTTATCAGATTGTATAATTGAAAAAACATAGGTTTGAAATGAGAGTCAAATTCCTGTCGTTCGCTGTTTTTTGCGCTTCGGCGCTGGCCTGTGCCGCCCATGCGGCCGACGGCCCCCGGAATCCGGAAATGGATGAGTTCATCGACGGCTTGATGGCCAAAATGACCCTTGAGGAGAAAGTCGGGCAGATGAATCTGCTTACGTGGGATGGAAGCCTCCAGACAGGAGTCGAAAAGAGCAAGGGCGTGAGCGAGAAGATTGCCCGGGGAGTCGTCGGGGGATTGTTCAACGTCAGGTCCCTGGACGAACGCATCGAAGTGCAGACACATGCCGTGCGGAACTCGCGGCTGGGGATTCCGTTGATTTTCGGGCAGGACGTGATTCACGGACACCGGACGATATTCCCCATCCCGTTGGGGCTGGCCTGTTCGTGGGATACGGACCTGGTGAAACGAACCGCGAGGGCTGCGGCCGACGAGGCCTCGTCGGAGGGTATCGACTGGGTGTTTTCACCGATGGTCGACATCGCGCGTGATCCCCGCTGGGGGCGTGTGGCCGAAGGCTCGGGTGAAGATCCTTATCTGGGGTCCTGCATCGCCGCGGCCATGGTCGAGGGGTATCAGGGTTCCGATCTGGCCAGTCCCGATGCCGTGATGGCGTGCGTCAAGCATTTCGGGCTGTACGGAGCGGGAGAAGGCGGCCGGGACTACGATGCCGTGGACATGAGCCTGGACCGGATGTACCAGGTTTACCTGCCGCCTTACAAAGCGGCAGTCGATGCCGGAGCAGGAAGCGTCATGACCTCGTTCAACGACATCAACGGTGTTCCGGCTACGGCTAATAAATGGCTGCTTACGGATTTGCTGCGTTCCCAATGGGGGTTTGGCGGTTTGGTGGTGAGCGACTATACGTCCGTGGGAGAACTTTCCAACCACGGTCTCGGCAGCCTCGGGCAGGTGGCTGCCCGTGCACTTGCGGCCGGCCTGGATATGGATATGGTTTCGGAAGGGGTGTACAAAAACCTGAAAGAAGGATTGGAATCCGGGGCGATAACCGTGCAGGACATCGACCGGGCTTGCAGGAATGTGCTGGTGGCGAAGTACCGGCTCGGGTTGTTCGCTGATCCGTTCGTCCGGCTCGGAAAGCGGGCGGCGCAAAAGGAAGAGGCGCAGCAGTTGGCCCTGGAAGCGGCCCGGAGTTCGATGGTATTGCTCAAAAACGACGGTGTATTGCCGTTGAAAAAGAATGCAAAAATCGCACTGGTCGGGCCTTTTGCAGACAACAAATACGACCTGTTCGGAACATGGGTGCTTGCCGGCAATGCCGACGAGGTCGTTACGGTGAAGGACGGGATAGCCGGGTATACCCGCAGCCTGAAATATGCGCCCGGAGCCATTGTGACCGACAATCCGAATCTGGCGCGTGTGATCCGGTATGACATCGGAGGGCACGGCGATCCGGACGACCTGTTGTCGGATGCGCTGGCGGCGGTCGACGGCGCCGACGTGGTGGTTGCCGTGATGGGCGAGACCAGCGGAATGTCCGGGGAGTCGGCCAGTATGACCGATATCGGTCTTCAGAAAACCCAGCGGCGATTGCTGGAGGCGTTGGCCGATGCCGGGAAAAAGATCGTCCTCGTTCTTGTGAACGGCCGGCCGATGACGCTCGAATGGGAGGATCGGAATTGCGCAGCCATTCTAGAGGCCTGGGCTCCCGGCGTGCAGGGCGGGAAGGCTGTGGCCGATATCCTGTTCGGGGCGTACAATCCTTCGGGGAAACTGGCGATGTCGTTCCCTGTGAATGTCGGCCAGATACCGATTTATTACAGCACGAAGCCGACCGGGCGACCGTATGTGCCCTATGGCAAATACACGGCAGGCTATATCGACTGCCTGAACGAACCCCTCTATCCGTTCGGATACGGGTTGAGTTACGGTAAGGTGGAGTATTCGAATCTCCGGGCCGATACGCCGGGACCGGACGGGGAGTTGCTCGTAACGGTTACGCTCGCCAACACGGGAAACATCCGGACTACGGAGATCGTACAGCTTTACATAGGCGATCCCGTAGCCAGCATTTCGCGCCCTGTAAAGGAGTTGAAGGCTTTCAGAAAGGTCGTTTTGGCGCCGGGAGAGAGGGCGGATGTCGGGTTCGTCGTCACGAAGGACGATCTGAAGTTTTACGACGAAAAGCTGGAATATGTCTGGGAGCCCGGAGATTTTGTTTTTGAGGTGGGCCCCGATTCGAAGCATACGGTCTCGTTGAAAAAGCGGATCGAGTAGATTTCCGGTAATTTTGAACCCTGTTTAATGCGGCCTTCGGGTCGCATTTTTTATGGGTTTTATCACGTTCGGATTGCCGAATAGAACAAAACGGGTGTTTTATTGTCTATTTGGACGTGCGTGATAATTATTTGTTGTGTAAAATATTGATATATAGGTAATTGTTTAATTGCTGAAACTTTTGGATCGAAAAGATTGAAATGAAATGTTTGGTTATTCAGCCAATAATTCATACTTTTGTGTAGTAAAAATCGCCTCTTCTTCGGAGGTTGCATTTTTTACAGGGGTTTCGGTGTTGTTCCTGGGTCAGGAACGGTTGCATCAGGTGTCGGATTACAAGCGGCCAACCCCCGATTGCCTCGCTGAAAAACTGCCTTATACGGGCTGGTTTCTTATCTGCGGGGGATTGTAAAGTATGCCCTTTAGCAAGCTATGTTCGACAAGAGTGACGAAGAGCACTGGTATGCACTGAAAGTCTTTTACAACCGGGTGTTCGATGTCGAAAGGCTTCTCGCACAGGACGGTGTAAAAACCTATATCCCGTTACGTTCCATAGAAACAACCGTCGGTGGCAGGACGATCTGCCGCCGAGAACCGGCTGTCTCTTCACTGATGTTCGTTCGGCAGGCCGAACGCTCGGTGCTTGAACTGATGCAGCGGGTGAGGCCGACTACTCCGCTGATGGTCTATTTCGACCGGGATACCAAAAAGCCGGCCGTCATTCCCGATCAGGAGATGAATGCTTTTATGCTGGTTACATCGATCGACGACCCCGGATTGGAATACCTCGGTGAAGTGCCGGCGGAGTTCCGCCAGGGCGACCGGGTGCGCGTTACGGAGGGTGTTTTCAAGGGGGCCGAGGGGTATATCAGACGCATCAAGGGCAACCGGCGGCTGATCGTCTCGATCGAAGGGGTCGTAGCTGTGGCGACGACTTACATTCCCGGCAGTTTTCTCGAAAAAATCACGACGGACTAATCGGCTATCCTGCCGAACCTGTACGCATTCCGTCCACAGATCTCTCTGCAGGCGGGAATTTCGATAATTTTTATTTTAGGTCACCGATATCGGCTTATCCCTGTTCCGGCAGGGATCGATTCATATTGCATTCCGGCTATCCTGTCGGTCAGGTTTCCGGCAATTTTTCGCGTCTTCCATGCTTTATCATTTATTGTCAGGTTTAGGAATCGAGAAGTACGTTTCGTCACGTTACTTTTCGTCGTGGCTTAT
>ENA-UEPG01000636-UEPG01000636.1-human-gut-metagenome-genome-assembly--contig:-NODE-636-length-33407-cov-10.091749_pt1 | contig 33407 bp, 26 predicted proteins | sample MGYA00242893_ERZ507902 | MGnify/ENA primary metagenome ERZ507902 (study PRJEB26167, sample SAMN06115491) | human gut metagenome | host: Homo sapiens | place: China:Gansu | collected 2015-04-23...
AAATGTTTCTCATTTATAGGCAATACAATACGTTCCCAGTCAATCATGGCGTTGAATAACATGATATGTGAATAGTCGTTTAAATGTACTTGCGCGATGTCTTTCTCAACAATGAATTGCTTATTCAGAAGTTCCGCCCGCTTCGTTCCCTGGAGTAACGGATGAGCCGGAGTAAACCATGTGTGCCCATCGTAGAGGGCGATATTGGCAATAGAAGTATCTGTCAGATAGCCGTCTTTCACGATTAAAATGTCATCTGCCATTCCTCTTTGGGCATACAAAGCGTTCAGTTCTTCCCGATGTGTGCTTTTGTAAGTGTAATTAATGGTATCGGATTCTATCAGATGCAAAGAGGACACTTTCCGCATCTGATAAGGAGCATACGTGACTTCTTCTACTTCTTTTCCATACACAATCCGGCATTTATGAATCCCGTTTAAAACTGGTGGCGATATATACTCACGCAAATCAAGCGGAACAGTATCTTTCCAAAAGACTGAACGGGTTCTATTGAAACGCTCTGTGTGATAATCAAGATTATAAATCTGTCCATCCTCTATCCGGATAGTCTCAATAAATGGGTACATATATTTTTTGTTTCATTTCGTTATACTCACTTTCCGCATCGCTCTGACAGGTGATTCCACCTCCGCTTTTAAAATACATTTTTTCTCCTTCCTGTTCTACAAAACGTATCATAACGGCACTATCCAGATTAATTCCATCCGAATAGCCCATAATTCCTGTATAAAATCCTCTGTCGTAAGTTTCAGCTTCCCGAATAATCTGCATCGTTTTTTTCTTGGGGGCACCGGTAATGGAACCGGCTGGCAAAAGTCGGAAAATAAGTTCTCCCAAATGTTCCGGATAGTTTTCCGGCAATACGCCTTGAATTTCAGAGCTTGTCTGAAGAATCGCTCCCTGATTAGTCTGCAATGTATCGATATACCGATACCGGGAAACGGACACTTGATTGGCAACCATGCTTAAATCATTACGAATCAAGTCTACGATAGTAGCGTGTTCTGCCGCCTCTTTAGGATCGTTCATCAATAATTGGGCAGCAGAAGGAATGGAAGCGTCAATAGTCCCTTTCATCGGGTATGAGCTAATTTTTCCCTGATGAATTCTCACAAATATTTCTGGAGAAAAAACAGTAAAAGTGTCTTTAACCCATAGCTTATAAATCGCTTTAGAGTGATAATAAATATCTTTCAGAGTGAGATTGGTATCTACCGGAGTGCGACAAGTCAAATTTGTGAGAAAACTATTTCCAGCCAAGATATTCTGTCGGACAATATTAAACGAGCGTTGATAGGAATAGAAAGATTCTGCAAAAGGCTGCCAATGGATAGAGTTCGCTGGTTTAGCAGAAAAAGAAGGTGTATACTTTTCAGTTGACGTAGCTTGATTGGTAAATCCATTCAAATTATACAAAAGTTCAGTAGAATCAACAGCAGCAACCTCTTCTATATAAGATGCATCCTGCAGATAATTAATAATAAAAACAAAAGGACGATGGTGTTGTCCAAACTGATTCATCCGTTTGATGGCCTGTTCCTTATTATATAAGTGCATAAAATATTTCAGCGTTTAGGAATGGCAAATGTACGCAAAAAGTATAGATTAGAAAAAGATAGCAATAAAAAAGGGTTGCCCGACGTATCATACCGGCAACCCTTTATCATTTATAAGATTGGTCAAATTACTTCATAACAGCTTTCACTTGAGGAAGCATCTTTTTCACATTTTCATTTTCCGGAGAGATCTTAGCAGCCTCTTCCAAATAGTCTAATGCTTCTTTAAATCTTCCATCCGCTTTTGCTTTTTCTGCAGCATATTTGTCTGCATCTGAATTTGCCAAAGGAGCAGCTTTCTTCAGGATATTAGCTCCGTCATTATAACACAAAACTCCTAAACTGTACAATGCATTTGTTTTATACTGTTTGTGATCCAACGGAATTACTTTCTTGAAACAATCTTCTGCTTCTTCTGCTTTTCCAGCTTTCTGTGCTGCAAGTCCTGCTTTTAGATAATGAAGACCATAATTCTTCACCATTGTCTTATTCTTAGGATCGACTTTCAGCCCTTCTTCTAATGTAGCTACATATTCAGCAGTCTTCTTTTGTGCATCTAAAGCCAAAGCTTTACGAGCATACGCATTTCCTATATTAAATTTTTTCTGAATAGCAATATCGAAAAAGGTCACGGCTTCCGCATACTTTTTCACTTCGTCTGCTGCTATACCACAATAGTAAGCTGTTGCAGAATCTTGATTATTAGTCTGTTTCAGATATTCGCTGAACTTCGCATACGCTACTGGATAATTTTTAGCATTAAATGCATCATTTCCTTCTTTTTTCAATTGCTCTGGGGCGGTTTGTGCAAAAACATTAGTCACTACAATACAAAATGCAAATAAAAAAATCAATTTCTTCATAACTTTATGTGTTTTTTAGTTGTTTATCGTCCAAAAGTAGAAGTTATAATAGAAAAACACAACCGTATTTTATTTTTTTGACCTTTTTGAAACCTATATAACTTTCGTTATTCTTCGTAAAAATGACGTTTTCCTATTTATTCATCCCAAACCATATAACTAAACAAAATATTTCTCTTTTATAAATTACTGATTCATAGCCATAAAGAAAAATATGAATAAAAAAGTGCCGGAAAGTTTTTGAATTTTCATAAAAAGCACTACCTTTGCATCCGCAAATAAGGCTGGTTCCGTAGCTCAGCTGGATAGAGCAACGCCCTTCTAAGGCGTGGGTCAAGCGTTCGAATCGCTTCGGAATCACTTAAAGAGGTTGATTATTTATAATAATCAACCTCTTTTTTATTTGGAATCAGTTGGAGAACCTGCACCAAAAGCTATCACTCAAAGGCAACTTCTTACTAGTAGAAATCACTTTTATTTCATTCTCACCTAGTTGCAATTCTACATTTTTCCATTCCATGATAGCGTACTGGTCTGTTTTCGCCCTACCATAGCTTTTGCCGTTTACAAACAATTCAGCTTCGAATTGATTCGTGAAAGCAGTAATTGTTTGCAGGCGTTGAGAGCGTACAATATTGCGTTTGCCTACTAAATAAAGCATTGGTTCTTCCCGGTTCCAGTTGGCTTTATAAAAATAGAAAGCGTCTTTGCGGACCTTCCGGTCAAAAGTAACCAAACCCTTGTCATTAATACCCGGGCGATCGCCTTCCGTACGATGTGCAGCGCCAAAATCAAACATATTCCATACGAAGCTTCCCCATACATATGGACGGGAAAAAATCACTTTCCAGTTTTCAATATGGTAATAAGTTTGCCAATTCTCCGGATGCCACCAACTGGTAGGTATAGTCTTGGTTAATGAATCCTGCTGATGATAGATGCTGGCACCTGCACCATATTCGCTTATAGCGATACAGATCTCCGGGTGTTTTTTATGCATACTATCCAACCATTTGCCTAAATCTGCGGGAGTACCACCATACCATCCGTCATAACGGTTCCATGCGATAGCATCCGTTATGAAATTCAGATCTCCCATTTGATTACTTGCAGAGGTAGTAGACCGTGTCGCATCTTCTTGATGAGCCAGCATATTCAATTCTTTTATATATTCTACCGGGTTATCCCCAAATTCAGTCAATTCATTAAAGAGTCCCCATACACAAATAGAAGGATGGTTATAATGTTGACGGATCAGTTCCTTAAGTTGCTCTTTTCCATTAGCACGGAAGGCAGGCAAATCCACAAAGCCCTTATCATTGTATCCACCAGGACCGACAAAAGGAATTTCAGCCCATACAATGATACCGTTTTTATCCATCAGGTCATAGAAATAGGTAGCTTGAGGATAATGCGCCAAACGTACCGCATTCACTCCCATCTCCAGCATTAATGCCACATCCTCATCATGATGCTGAGTTCGTAAGGCATTTCCGACTTCACTCCTATCCTGATGGCGGCAAACACCATGAAGAGGTAAATGTTTTCCATTCAAGAAAAAACCTTTATCAGGGTCTATCCGGTAAAAACGAAGTCCCAAAGGTTGTGTTATACAATCCACTATTTTACCACCTCGGGAAAGAGAGATTTCCGCCTGATAAAGAAAAGGATCCTGACGGCCATTCCACAAATGAGGTTGATTTATTTCAAATACAAGTTCCTGTTGGATAGTTGAGATAGCAGGAAGGGTTACTTGCTTTATTTCTTCTTTCACCACCTTTTTCCCATCCAAAAGACGGATATTAAGTTCCACTTCCTGATTAGTAGTATTCCCGTTTGATAATTCAACAAGTGCAAGTACTTTCGCATACTTATGACTCACACTATCCTGTATCAAACGCACTCCGGGAGAAGCATAATCCAAAGGAGAAATACACGTTCCGTCAGTGATCAATAAATGTACATCCCGGTAGATTCCGCCATAAATATTAAAGTCACCGACTAAAGGCATGATATCCAGTTGTTCCCCATTATTCACTCGTACTAATATAGAGTTCTCTTTTCCATATTCAACCTTTCCGGTAATTTCAAAGATAAAAGCTCCATATCCTCCACGATGCTCACCTATATGACGATGATTGATAAATACATCAGCGACATTATTCACTCCCTCGAAACGAATAAAAAGACGTTTGCCTCTCCATTCGGAACGAACAAATAGTTTCTTTTCATAATTACCAATACCCCGTTTATAGTCTATTTTCCCGGATAAAGCATCCTGCGCATTCCAGGTATGGGGCAAATCAACTCTTACTTCTGTTCCCTTTTGCACCTGATGCGAAAACCGGAATTTCCAATTATCATTTAACAGGATATCCTGCCGTTGCGCAAACGTAGACATACTACCAAGCACAAATAAAACAATCGGCAACAAACGGACGGAGAATAAAAAACATGTTCTCATACTATTTCTTTATTGATGTTTTCTTTACTTTGATAAAAGAAGATAACGATTCAACTTTATCCTTATACTTCTTCTCATTTACCCGATTCTTATTTTCTGCTTTATCAATCCGGTGGTCAAACAGCATGCCAGCTTTCTTCACATCCCCTTTCATCCATTCGGCATAACTATATCGCTGGTCAACAGCATTATCTCCACCCTCCCATTGAATATAAACTTCATCTTTAGTCTTAGCTTTCAGGTTTCTGAAAACTCCGGCAAAACTTTGCCCGCTCAGTTGCTTACCAGGCACAGGAAGTTTGCAGAGCTCGCATAAAGTCGGGTATAAATCAACAAACTCCACCATGGATTTTGTCTTTCCCTTTTTCATTCCCGGCACACGGATAATCAGCGGAACATGAGTGGAAGTATTCATCAGATTATGTTTTCCTACAAAATCATGTTCACCTAAATTCCAACCATGATCCCCTAACAAAACAACGATTGTATTATCTGATAATCCCAGTTCGTCCAGCGCATCCAACACCTTTCCGATTTGTGCATCCACATAACTCAGGCAAGCATAATATCCATGCTTCACTTCTCGCTGGAGATCAATATCGCTCGTATCCGTAACCCGTGCATAAGCATATATTTCAGACGAATTACGAACCTGTTCAGGCAATCCTTCGGGTCTGAAACGATTGGCGGCCAAGGGAATTTCTTCGCGCTTATATAAATCCCAATATTTCTTCGGAGCATTGAATGGCAAATGAGGTTTCCAAAAACCACAAGCCAGGAAAAAAGGTTTGCCTATATCTTTCATACGTTTCAAGTCACGAATAGCCCGGTTTGCCAACTTTCCATCATCATAGGCAGTGTCAGGCACATCTGCAGACTCACAGAATGGGCCGCGCATCGTTTTCGGATTAATCGTCTTTCCTGATTCCGAATTCATCCAAAGTTCCCATTTGTTATATTCCGCCCAATACACGTCATACCCGTCCGGATGATTTCGATAAGGCGGCTCGCTCCATGAATCTGCATGGTCACTCATATGATGAAAAACTTTTCCATCCGAAACGGTATGATAACCATTCTGTGTAAACCATCCTGAAACAGGTATTGCCTCGGGACAATCTTTGCTGGCATAAGCCGAGAAACTGATAAAGCGGTTCGGGTATTGAGGATATACGCCTGTTAATAAACTGGCACGGGATGCTCCGCTCACAGGAATATTGCAATAAGCATTCTGAAACAAAACACCGCTTGCAGCCAAACGATCCATATTGGGGGTCTTTACTTCCTTTACTCCATAACAGCCCAGTTCGGGACGCATATCATCGGCCATTATGAAAAGCACATTCATTTGGGATATATTCTGTTGCGCCCGCATCATAGAAGAGAAACAACAAGCCGTTCCGCAAAGAAGCGTGTATTTTACCGGGATTCTATTCTTCATTTTACACTTTAAATTTTAAAGACCTGCAATATACTAAAATATCACAGGTCTTGTATATATTATTAACTTAATATTACTTAGTCCATACCGGATTTTGTTCCAAATTCGTATTCAGAGCCAATTGCTTCAAGGGCAACGGATACAAATAATAATGTTCCTGCCATCCAAGCGGAGCATCGTAGAAATAAACATAACCATCATCAGCACCTATGCCGCCTGTCACTTTCAGTTTCTTAGCTGAAGCTTCTGTCACATAAACGCCTAATGGTTGTTTATTGACATACTCCCCTTTCTTCCATCTGCGCAAGTCATCCAAACGAAAACCTTCGCCCATCAACTCCACACGTCTCTCCCTACGCACTTCCCATAAAAGAGCAGGAACGGAAGGATCACGAGCCGTATCAAAATCATCGTCAATATCATCCACAATCATCTTAGCAACGCCGGCTCTTGAACGAAGTTTATTGATTGACCTGTCAGCGGCAGGCTGGTCAAGTTTACCCAGTTCGCACATAGCTTCGGCATAGTTCACCATCACTTCACCTACACGAAACAATGGAGCATCTGTTGTATTTACACCATTGGCATTGGTCGCCACCGTATGAGTATTATAATATTTCCAAACCCAAAATCCCATTTGAGAAGCATTCCATCCCTGTCCCCAATTCATATTTTTAAAGTGCGGCTGTCCCTGGACTGTAAATCCTTTAAAGTTGGAAGACGGCAAACGATGATAAGTCTCACCGGAAATCGTAGCCATAAGATCGATAAATTCCCTATCTTCCTCATTATCCGTATATTGCCATTCAGGTGTACTCGGTCCTTTGTCCTTCTTTACCATATACGGGGGACATATTGTCAAATACAAACGATAATCGCGGTCACGGAACTGTCCGTAGATATTCTTGTCACCTCCATAATTGCTTGTTGTCGTACTGACAGGCCGTCCGTCCTTACACAAATAACTGTCTACCGCATCTTTTGTAGCTTCAATATAAGATTCACCGGTACGCACCATACGAGTCAGGCCATGCATCAATTGTCCGGTTTCATAGGCTTTATACAAAAGAATTCCTGTCACACCATCCAATGTTTCCGAATTAAACAATTCATCATATTGAGGATGGATATCCGGATACTTCTCTATCACGTCTCCGGCAGCACGGGCACATTCTTTTAAATAAGTATCCGCGTCCGACATACCATGATATTTTCTCCAAGTACCTTCAAATAAGGCAAAACGGGAAATTAGAGCCTTCACTACATACATATTAATTGTATTTTTCCCATCGACCAGAATATCACTGCCGATATGTTTTTCCGCATACTTCAGATTAGAAAGAATATTGGAAGCCACCAAATCACGGCTATCCCGTTTTCCATAGAGTTCCGGGCTCTCTTCCGTCAGAGCATGTTCTACCCAGGGAATATCACCAAATTTGGAAAGCATCTGAAAATACTTATAAGAACGGAAGAAATATCCCACACTTCTCCAGTGCTCCTTTTCGGTTTCATTCATCTCCGAATTATCAATATTGTCAAGCATCAAGTTGACACGACGAATATAATCATAATCCCAATCTTTGGATTCATCCGTAGCTTTTGCCTTTCCATAAGCCCATTGTCCTTCATATCCCGCCAATCCTTTTATCATATTATCCGATTCGAAATCGCCACGGAATATTTCATCCGTCTGTCCCGTATCATACGTATATCCGAAAAACACATTATACAGTCCCCATGCATACGTTTTAAAATTATCATTAGTCGTGAAGACTGAACCTTCTGTTTGCTGTCCCTTCGGATAAACTTCCAAGAACTCGTCGTTCAAGCAAGATGACACCAACAAACAAAGACTAACGCTTACACATAGTATATATTTACTCATAATAATTACTCTTTAAGTTGTGATACAATCAGAATGAAACGTTTATACCAAACGAATACTGTCTCATATACGGATAAGTAAAGCCGCGCTGTCCCAAATCATCCGTAACAGAACGTTCCGGATCGAGTCCCTTCGGAAGATGGTCGAATGTATAAAGATTCTCACCGCTAAAGAACACTGCCAGGTTATTAATCCCAATCTTATTTATCCACTTGGACGGGAAATTATAAGAAAGCGTTATATTGCGAATACTCAAATATGATCCGTCTTGTAAATAACGAGTCTGAACACGTGTATTGGCGGCAGTATTTCCGGCAGCTTTCTCATAAATACGCGGGAAGTAGCTATCCGTATGCTCCGGGGTCCAATAATTCAATTGTGAGTCATAGACAGTAGTCCAAGCATCGTAGTGCGGATAGAACAAGTCATTCATAACCCATAAATCCCGTTTGCCTACTCCCTGCAATAGGAAAGACAGTGAGAATCCGTTCCAACTGGCACTTCCATGGATACCATACTGATAACGACGGGTGCTATTACCTATAATCTTGCGGTCGCCCGGGTCTTTCGTTGTACTCGTACCACTATTGATGATATCATTCCCATCCAAGTCCTTATACAATATATCTCCCGGGTTCGGATTATATTCTTCTACCTTAGCAATGCCCGGTTTCAGTTTTCCACTCTCATCGAAATCATCCACAGTGTACAAGCGGTCGGTCACATATCCCCAAATTTCACCCAATTCCATTCCTATACGATAAGTATCCTTATCATTCTTATCTTTACCGAACAAACCTGTTTCATTGTTGTATTTAGTAATCTTAGTCTTTGCATCATAAAGATTGAATCCCAGGTTATATTTCACTTTTCCTATCCGGTCATTCCAATCTACAGAGATTTCCCAACCTTTGGAACGAAGGTCAGCCGTATTCTGTAAAGGAGCACTTGCACCTAATACACTCGGAAGTTCAGCTCCCGGAGCAAGCATACCCTTTGTATCTCTGCGATACCAGTCGAACACCATATTCAGCCTGTTATCCAATAGTCCCAAGTCAAAACCAAAATCAATGGTCGTCACCTTTTCCCAGGTAAAGCTATTGCTCACCAAAGAAGCAGGTTTCAGAGTAGTCACTTTGATACCGGAGACGGTCCAGTAAGCCTGTTCGGCATCCATTCCGGGAATATATGCATAAGGAGTGATACTCTGATTACCAATATTACCCCAGGAACCACGCAACTTCAGGTTAGACAAAACAGTGTTCAGCGGTTGCATAAATGCTTCTTCACTGATACGCCATCCGGCAGAAACCGAAGGGAAGAAACCAAAACGGCTGTTCTTCGGGAATTTGGAAGAACCGTCATAACGTCCGTTCGTTTCAAGCAAATACTTGCCGGCGAACGAATAGTTGATACGATAGAACAGACCTCTTACTGTATAACGCTCGAATTTATCCTTAGCAAAATAATCCCCCGTCGCTTGTGAAATAGAAGGCAAATCCTCATTAATCATGTTCATGCGCGACATTTCAGCATACCGGTAATCACTACTTTCCTGATTGAAACCTCCCATTACAGTAACATCATGCTTGCCCCACGAATTATTATAATTAGCATAAAAGTTCAATGCATTATAATCAGTAATACCATTGGAATATTCGTACTTGGAATTTGCTGTAGAAACTTCTTTTACAAAGTTACCACCATGGGCATAATAGAATTTCTTATCAAACTTCGTTTTCTCGTTGCTCAAATGATTGAATGTATATTCACCTATCAACTTCACATTCTTCATAGGAGTAATCGTCACTTTTCCGAAAATACGAAGATTATTCTTTTGAATGGTTGTCGGATATGCCAGATTAATCAAATTACGGGGAGTATTAATCGGTAAATCTTCACCGTCAATATTCATTGTTCCGGTAGGAAAATAAGAAGGAAATGCTACCGCTGCTCCCCATATGCCATATCCACCGGAAGTTTCAGGTAATGAAGAGTTAGAGTTCGTATATTTTATATCCAGTTCAGGAGTAATCCACGAGAACACATCTGAACGAAGATAAGAAGAAACATTATATCGTTTATATGTATCCTTATCCGAATTTAAGACACCATTCTCATTTACCATACCGAAAGAGAAACGATAAGAAATATCTTTCGTACCACCGCCTACCGAGATATTGTGAGTTTGCTGGAAGCCTGTCTCCATCATATCATCAAAAAGATTTGTTTCCGCCAAGCTATACCGGAGTCCGCCTACCATCGCATAACCGTCCGGATAAGCAGACGGATTGGCATTATACTCCTTCAATAAATCCAGCCAGGTATCCACATTCTGCCCGCTTTGATAATTGATTGTTCCCATATCTTTATAAGCTTGTACCGTTTGAAGCGGAGTAGCCTTATGTGGCATATTGGCAGGTCTGCTAAATGAGAAGTTATTTGAATAATTGATAGAAAGCTTAGTGGCGTCCGAGCCTTTCTTGGTAGTAATAAGAATCACACCAAACGCTGCACGAGCCCCATAAATAGCAGAAGAGGCTGCATCTTTCAGAACCGTTACCGATTCGATATCGTTCGGATCGAGCATATTAATATCCATCTCCACGTTATCCACCAGCACCAGCGGTTTTCCATTCTTATCCAAGCTATTGACACCGCGGATATTGAAACTCATTTCTTCACCGGGTCTTCCTGAATTACCGGTAATCTGCAAACCGGGCATCGCTCCTTTCAAAGCATCACTAACGGAAACTACCGGACGGTCACCCAATACATCATCCATCTTCACACTACTAACCGCCCCTGTCAGATTTGCTTTCTTTTGCACACCGTAACCGACAACCACTACCTCGTCTATCAAACGGGTATCTTCTTTCAGGGTTACATTCAGAGGACGCTGGTCTTTCACCGTCACTTCCTGAGTAGCATATCCGATATAAGAAACAGACAGACGGGCATTCAAGGTAACCATCAATGAGAAATTACCGTCCATATCCGTAATCGTACCTTCTGTAGAATTCAGCACTTTCACATTCGCGCCAATCACTCCCTCCCCCGCAGGATCGGTAATCCGACCTTTCAAAACAAATGATTTTTCCTGTTCATTCTGAGGAGTTACTGCATGGAACATGATTACTCTGCTTCCGTTCACTTCATAACTGACATTCATACCTGTCAGCAACTGTCCCATTACATCATTAATCGTACCGTTACTTATATCTACAGAAACCTTTCTATTCAAATCAATGTCATTATTGCGAATCAGAAAAGAATAGTTTCCGGACTTCTTTATGACCTCAATGGCTTCTTTTAAAGTAACGTTATCTACTTTTACGTTGAATCTCTTGCTTTGTTCCTGCGCTGACAACTGGTAGCCAGCCAAAACGTTTCCGACAGACAAAAGCAGAAGCATTAATAATATCTTCTTTACTATTAATCTCATATTTTTCACTATTAAAGGTTAACTAATATCTTTCTATATATCGACGAACCGCCCGTATATCTACCGGTCATGTTCCCAATCATATACTATATTTTCTTTTATTTTACCTCCTTTTTTTATCCGTTATAAAGATTGTGTCGCCACTCACTTTCCATGTATATTGCTTTTCAACGTTGATTTCTTCCAATATATCATCGATACTTTGATTGCTGTTGAAGCATCCTGAGAAATGTTCCTCACCCAGACGTTCACTCTCAATTCTAATCTTCACCTGGAATTTACGTTCCAGTCGATGCGCAATATCCTCAAACGAGACATTCTCAAAGGTCAAGCCACCGTCCAGCCAGTCGCAGGCGGTACTTGCATTTGATTTCATCTTTTCCATACGTCCCGTATTCTTTTTATACAAAGCCTGTTCGCTAGGGAATAACTTCATCTCAGAACCGGACAAAGCGGATAAATTGACACGACCTTCCAACAGTGATACCATCACATAGTCATCGTCATCATAAGCACGGACATTGAACACAGTTCCCACTACCCGCACTTGCACACCATTCGTATTAACGAAGAAAGGAATTTTCTCATTTTTTGCCACCTTAAAATATCCTTCACCATCTAAAGTGACATCACGTCCACGAATGCCGAATCCCCGATAATAGCGCAAAACAGAACCTGCATTCAAAGAAACTTCCGTTCCATCGGGAAGCACAATATTCGTCCGCGAACCGGCAGGCACCTTAATTTCATAAGGAGAATCCGCTTTTGTATATACTTCCGTTAGATTTTCAGTATAAGTGTACCAAAAATAATTGCAACCTAACAACAAAATAATTGCGGCAGCCACCTTCAGCCAAACAGGGATCAACTTTCGTGTTCGGATAGTTTTCACTTCAGAAGCGGCAATTTCTTCTTTTATATGTGATAGATTAATATCTTCATCCTTTGCAAATGCGGGAACAGAAGAGACAGCCCATACGGCAGACATTTCCCGGAAAGTATTGGCAGCATCCTCATTGGACGCCAAAAAGGCAAGTAGAGTTTCTTTTTCTTCCTCCGTGCAACTACCGGACAGATAATTGCTGATCCGTAATTCCAACTCCTCTATATCATAAAACTTATTCATAAAGCGTATTTTTTCTATGAGTGTATATAACTAGATACGCAAAAGAAAAAAATACGTTTAAAAGAAATGCGATTTTTTTTAGAGAAACATCAAAATTGCTATCATATATGGTGTACCAAGTGATTCGCGCAGCTTAGTCAATGCAATTTTCATCTGTACTCTAACAGTCGCGACATTGATATTCTGCTCCTCTGCGATTTCACTGTACGATTTTCCTTCATACAGGCTTGCTTTAAATATAGCACGGCATCTGGCAGGAAGTTCTTCCACCTTCTTCATAATGATTGTGTTCATTTCGCTATGTTCCAAAGCCTGCAGAGGATTATCAGAAGAAAGAATATGATTTTCAAGAAAAGCCCATATTTCCTCCATCTGTTCCGTCATCTGTTTCTCATTAAAATAAGAAGAACGAAGATAGCTGATACTTGCATTCTGAATGGCACGCCTCAAATACGGAAGCACCGGATGAGTAATATGATGACGATTCTGCCAAAAAGCGACAAAGACATCATTCACTATTTCTCCTGCCACACGCTTGTCATGTACATAATAAACAGCTATTGCACACAAGTACAAATAGTACGTATGATAGATTTTATCAAATGCCTTAATATTACCATGATTTAATTGTTCTATTAGCTTTTCAGAGACTTCCGGTAAATTCATTCGTTGTTTTTCTTAAAAGAACGATTACAAATATAGGAAATAATTCAGAAATAAAAAATTCCAGCTGATTAAACTGGAACTTTGCCATCCATCTTTGTATTATAGCCCTACCGGTATCTTCAGTAAATACCAGACGATAAACAGTAACGTCCAGGCAAACAAGATAGCCAATGAATATCTCCAGGTATATTTAAGTAATGTACCATACGTAATCTGCTTATCATACTGCCGCATATAAGTCAGCACCAAAGGCATATAAAATAAGAAAGGAGTAATGGCATTTGTCGAGCTATCTCCGATACGGAAAGCACATTGCGCTACGTCCGGTGAGATTCCCATCTGCGCAAACATAGGAATAAAGATGAAAGACATAAAAGCCCATTTGGAAGTAGCAGATACCATAATCAGATTGATAAATGCCGTAAACAGGATAAACAAGACCAAAGCCGTCAATGGAGCCGGCTCAAAAGAAGAAAGTAACTCGGCACCCATTATGGCAAGACATTTGTCCAAATGAGAATACTCAAAACAGGCGAACATCTGAGCGGCAAAGAAAGCAATTACGAAATAGACGCCTAGAAGTTTCATGGGCTGTGTCAACCCTTCAATCACATCATTGTCCGTGCGATAACGACCGGAACTAAAGCCATACGCCATCCCCGTAATGCCCGCTCCCAAAGAGAGAAGGAACAAGATACCGGCAATGAAAGGTGAATGCATCAGACCGCCGTTCACACCACGCAAAATGCCATAAGAGGAAAAAGTAAGCCATAAAACAAGGACTACATAAATAGCTGCTACAATGATAGAAATCATAATTGCACGCCTCTCTTTACGCGATAGAGGACGATAACCTTCCACTTTTACACTTCCTTCATATTTACCTAACCTGGGAAGAAGCCATTTCTGGGTCACCCAATAAACAATAGCAGTAATTACTACCGTCGAAGCACTCATAAAGAAGTAATTGCAAAGAGGTTCCGTATTACCCTGGTAGCCTGTTTGAGCCAACGCAGCTTCCTGCGTGGTATGAGCCAATAGCGGATCCATCGTACTCAACACAATATTGGCACTATACCCGCACGCCACGGAGACATAAGCCGTCACAATTCCCGCAATCGGATGAAGTCCCACCCACTGAAACAACATGGCGGCAATAGGCAGCAAGATAATATATCCACCGTCACCAATAGCATTCGACAGCAATCCGAGAACAATCACCCACAAGATAATTTTCCTCTTCTCCTTACGGTTACCCACCCCCATACGGATACATGCATCAATAAAACCTGAGTGCTGAGCAACTCCTAATCCGAACATGGCAATAATCACCATGCCCAACGGAGCAAATCCCGTAAAGTTCTTAATAGCGTTCCTCAACCACCAGCGGATTCCTTCCGGACTCAGCAAGCTTTGTACACGAATATCTTCGCCGGTCTGCGGCAATGTCACCTTCAATCCATAGATATCACATATCCATGAAAGAAAGACCACTGCCATTGTCAGCAGCATGAACATCGTAGCAGGATGGGGCATGCGCCATTTTGTCTTCATCGCTTTTCAGGTTTATTCTTCGTCAGTTTCCCTTTGTCTATTCCTCGTCGGCTTCCAAATTATCCAAATCAATAATACGTAATTCCAATGCACGGACAGCCAATCGGGTAGCATTCACTCCCACCCGTTCTCCATTTGGGAAAAGACGTCCGATAAGGTCATTTTGCCTTTTTTCCAATGATTTCACACCGAAGGGCATACCTTTCAGATTCGCAATCATCTCTTTCGTATATCCCAATGCCAGATGGCGGAGAAAACGCTCGTCATATTCGTCGATATCATAACTGATTACCGCTTCCTGACGCTTCGCATCATTGGCAACCGACTTTTTGAAACGCTCTACAATCTTTTCCAAAATCGGATAGTTGAAAACCAGTTTCTTACCATCCATCACAGCCTGTACATCTGTTTTGGTCAATAATTCTCCTGTCTTGAGGATAATTCCGTCGGCACCGGCATTCAGTACATCCACCCACAACTTCTCATTCAGAATTTCACCGGTGAAAATCAGTACACGGACATCTTTATAGCGTTTGAATATATTCCGGCAAATATCCACCCCGATAGTAGTAGAACCACCCAGTCCCAAATCCAGCAATACCAAATCAGGGAGTTGTGCCTCCATTAACGGCCAAAATTCGCTCTCAGTCATGGCAGTGCCAATCACTTCCGCATTCGGTATTTCGTGGCGGAATATCTCTTCTGTACCTTTTAACTCCAGTTTTACATCCTCTACAATAATAACTTTAAACTTCTGTTCTTCCATTTCCTTATCTAATAACTTTTATGTGTTTTCTTTTTTATCTGCGCGGAACAGTGAAATAAACCGTGAATCCTCCACCCGCAGCAGGCTCGGCATTAATGCAGCATCCCCTGCGTCCCGCAAATTCGTCATGGTCACGGATAATCTGCTTGCATACCAGGTATTCCGTACCGCGCAACTCCCCTTTTTCACCGGAAGTCATGCGTGCCAGATTCGGGTAAAACAATTGGTTCAACTCCTCTACACTCTTCTCACGTCTCTTATCCGTAAAGAGAAAACGAATATACTCATCATCCCTGCGAGCCTGCAAACGAAGCACACCGTCTTCACGAACCGTCAACGCTTCGTCAATCAGATTTTCCAACAAAAAACGCAACTGATTCACATCTCCTATTACTCTTGCCTCCACCGGCTCCATCTCCAACTCTATCCTCTCCGTCCGGTTCTTCATTACCTTCCTGAAATATTTTCCGGCAGCATCAAAAAGCTCCTGCACCGGAATCACCGTCCGCCGGAAAGTAACCTCTTCCAACTGACGGGAAGCACACGAACTCAAGATAGTGAAGATACCCTTATAATATTCTATCAATTCCGTCATAGTATCCACCGCTTCGCGCTCTTCCTTTTCCGAAAGATTCTGTACGTTCAGCCGTCCTACAATCTGTTTGATTTTATTCGGATAATAAATCGTCTCATGTTTAATCGTAGACAAACAGTTGTCGAGCACCATATTCTGTACATGCAACATACTATCTTCCCAAGAAGCCCGGCGCGTCTCTTCGTGTGCCGACTCAATATCCCGGTATTTCGTAGCCAACTTCACTACTGCGTTAAATACTACAATAGCCACATAACGAGCCACCAACTCAAACAGCAAACGGTCTGTTTCCTGCTCCGAACCTTCCCTACGCTCCAAATACAACACACCGACACATTGATGTTCTCCCCCCGCTTCCACTCTCAATGGGATAGCCAGAAGATGTTGATTGGCAAGATACTCACCGGAATCAAAACACAGCTGCACCATTTCCGGCATTTCCTGTCCGGGACGCGAAGCATATTCCAACCGATGCGTCGTTTCATTATATACCGCGATTCCCATCCGGTCAATTGCCAGCAATTCATTCACGGAACCGAACGCTTCATCCACAATACGCTGCGGTATTTCCTTGAGTGTACTTTCCTCACGTTGAAGCGCTTCCGCATCCTCCTGTTCCTGAGGCCTGACTAAAGATGCCGCAAATACCTTCTGATTTATTTCGAGCACCTGCTCAAGATTCAACCGGTTCTGCAACCGCTTCCTCATATACAAAAAATAATACCCGACCAAAGAAACAACCAGCAAGACAAAGCACAAGATAATTCCTACCGTCTTATTGGTGTTCGAACGTTCCAACTGTCTGCAGTATGCTTCCAATGTCTGGTCTTCTCCCTGCAACTTATACAAATCCGTAAAAGCCGAATTATTATAACTGTATGCATCCAGTTGTTTCAAGGCCAAAAAAGCAACCGCTGCTTCATTTCTTATGTCCAGAATCACATGATAATCCGAATCAAACAATTCGTTCCACCAACTGATTTCAGCAGGTATTCCCGTACCTACAAGTTTCATATAACGATGCGGACGTCCGGGACGCGCATATTTCTCATAATGCTCGTTCAGCAACAACATGGCAGAATCCACATATTGCAAAGCAAGCTCGTAATTCTCATCTACATTGGCAAAATACGCTGCATTGGCATAGTCCGACGCAGCATCCAGCAAATCCTCATAAATAGAGTCCGTAGCTACCACTATCGAATCTTCCCCCTGCAACGTAGGCTGAATCGGATCATGCTGGCAAGATACCATTCCCATAGGAAGCAACAGGCAAAGCAATATCCCGAGCACCTTACGCACTCCCAAAGGCAAACGGAAATAAAAACGGCTTCCCTTTCCTAGTTCACTTTCCACATTAAAAGTACACACCCGGAACAGTTCATTGGTTTTCTTATATTTCTCAATGATTCCCTTACAATTCATCAATCCGAAACCACTGCCTTTATTTTCTTTTAATTCTTCCGGATTCTCCGCATTCTTGATGCCAATCACACGCGAGTCATATACTTTCTCACCTATGATACACGCCACATCTTCTTCCGAAATTCCTCTTCCGTTATCTTCCACAGAAATCTCCACATATGTATCCGTAGTATGTGCATAAACTTTAATAATACCTCCTTCCGGAGTATATTTACGGGCATTCTCCGCCAGCGTATTAATCATAAACAGAGTCAGTGCCCGGTCTGCTTTCACCATAACGGCGGTCGGCTCAATCTCCAGCGTCTGCTTTTTCATCTCAAAGGAACGCCGTCCTTTTCCCAGCAACTCAAACAGTTCGTCAAGGCTGAACGTTTCGATATTCAAGCTCAGCGTTCCCTGCTTCATCTTAATCCATAGAGCCAGGATATCATTATACTCATTAATCGTAGTGACCAATTCGTCAATATACTGATATTTCTCCTTCTTTATCTTTTCATCATCAATATATCCTTTCTCCGTGAGCTTGTGCACCTCGTTCAAAATACGGTCGATATAAGGATTGATACCATTGACAATAGCCATACAAGCTTTCTTTATCAGATTCTGACGCTTATTTCCCGCAATGTGCTGCTCATAGATATACCGTTGTTTTTCCAACTTCATCCGTTCGTCACTCAATGCTTCCACCATCTGTTCATTGTCGACCGCCCAAATAATATAAGGTTCCAACACATGCACCAAAGCCTTTTCATCGCGATTCAGCCGATGCATAGGAACAAGCGCCGCTTTGCCCTCTTCGGGGATATCCAGTCTCATCCGCCCTTTCCCGAACAATTGGTCTATCCCTTCCTGAATCAACGGAACATTCATCGGAATAGAAGAAGTAATATCCCGGCAAAGTCCCAGAATCTGTTGCAAACGTTCCACGTCAACCTGATTTCTTATTTTGGAACGCTTATTGAAAAACCACCAAAGAATAACCACCAGCACCAACCCGACAATCACCAAAAAAAGAACAAGTGTCATCTGCCGTGAACCGGCTTCCAGTGAGACATAACGACTTTCCAACTCCTTGTCCTGACGGGTAAAATTCAGAATATCCAAGTATATATTCCGGTTGTAATCAGATGCATACTTCATTCCCAAACCTGCATACGACACACTCAGTTGTTCCCGGATTCTCGAAATCCATTCGGGGACAGTCTTTACGTTCTCCTGCATAATCCACGGTACACCCGTGTAAGTCGTATCCCCTTCGGCAAACGTATATAACTTATCCAATGTATCCGTCTCGTTATGATAATAGAGCATATGATGCCGGTTCACACAATTTAATGCTTTCGTCAATGTATCCAGCGCTTCCGAATACCGGCCATGTACATTCAGATACTTTCCGATAGACACATAAGCCCCGGCAATCTGATATAAATCATTATATTCGCGGAATTTTTCGAGCGCAAGTTGTGCCAGGCGTAAAGGTAAAAGTGAATCTATCGAAAAGTCAAACTGTTCTAACGCATGTGTCCGTCTTGTTTGAAAAAAATCGAAGTTATTGGAAGAAATCATTAGGTTGGCAAGCCCCTGCAGACCATTTCCCTCAAAATAAGGATGATTGCTCCGAACAGCCATCCGCCACGTATAATAAAGATGATCGAACTCACGGAGTTTTCTATCTTCCGGTTTGTCAGCTTCCACCAAAGAAGCCGAACCCTTGATATAATGATAATAAAGCAACTGGTTCGTGTCTGCCAACGCTTCATCTTCCGGTATCCGATTGAGCGAGGCAACCGCTTCCTGCCGTTGCTGAAGATAATAGTAATAAATGGAAGAAACGATGAAGAACTCCGTAAAAGCATAATCCAGGCGAAGCTTCTCATGCCTGTCGGCGAACAAGTCACTTTCCTCACGGATACGCTTCATACGCTTCAACGCACTGTTCCGGTAATCATAAAATTCTTTGTTCATTGCCGTTCGCTGGCAAATTTTCATCAGCCCGATGTCGGCAATCAGGAGTTCGAGTTCGTTTTTAGTCAGTTTGTACACCTCTTTGTGCAAGGCTTCGGCACGATCGAAATCCATGTTCATATAAGCCCAGAATCCCAGGTTATTTGAAGCTTCAGCTTTCCCCGATTTATAGAAGTTTACCTGACGATAAGCCTGTTCGGCATATCTATAGGAAGAATCAAGATTCCGGTAACGAAAAGCATACGCTTTCCCGTTCAGTGAATCAATCAGACGCACTTCTTTGGTCGGCACCATATCAGTGCACGAAAAGAAAGAGGCGAACAACACTACACCTATTATATATAAAGGAAAGCGTGAACTCATTTTATTATCGGATAATTAACAACGGATAATGGATATTCTCCATTATTTATTGCAAATCTACAAATATTTCCGATAAGATTGGAGAGAAAAATATTTTTTATACAATAAGTCCTTCTAAATAATAAGAGAAATTCCTACCTTTGCAGGCAAATTAACAAATAGGTAACATCTATTACAAAATGAGCGAAAAAGCACCCTTTATGGTATTCTCGGGAACGAACTCGAGATATCTTGCAGAAAAAATCTGCGCAAGCCTGAATTGCCCTTTGGGAAATATGAACATAACCCATTTTGCCGATGGTGAATTTGCGGTTTCATACGAGGAGTCAATTCGTGGCGCACACGTATTCCTGGTTCAATCCACTTTCCCAAACTCAGACAACTTAATGGAACTTCTCCTGATGATTGACGCTGCAAAGCGTGCATCTGCAAAGAGCGTTGTTGCCGTAATCCCTTATTTCGGATGGGCTCGTCAGGACAGAAAAGACAAACCACGTGTATCCATCGGAGCTAAGTTGGTAGCCGACCTGCTTTCTGTTGCAGGTATCGACCGACTGATTACCATGGATTTGCATGCAGACCAGATTCAGGGATTCTTCAATATCCCGGTAGATCACCTGTATGCATCAGCAGTGTTCCTCCCCTACATCCAGTCATTGCAATTGGAAGAACTGGTGATTGCCACACCGGACGTAGGTGGTTCAAAACGTGCCAGCACTTTCTCCAAATACCTTGGTGTGCCATTGGTACTCTGTAACAAATCACGCGAGAAAGCGAATGAAGTTGCTTCCATGCAAATCATTGGTGATGTAAAAGGCAAGAATGTTGTCTTGGTTGACGATATTGTAGACACAGCAGGAACAATCACCAAAGCTGCCAACATCATGATGGAAGCCGGTGCAGCATCTGTACGTGCCATTGCCAGCCACTGTGTGATGTCCGATCCGGCATCTTTCCGTGTGCAAGAGTCCGGTCTGACGGAAATGGTATTTACCGACAGTATCCCTTACACTAAGAAATGCGCGAAAGTAAAACAGTTGAGTATTGCCGACATGTTTGCTGAAACAATTAAACGCGTTATGAATAACGAATCTATCAGTTCACAATACATAATCTAAGCGAACAAATTTCGTTAATAAAAAAACGGTGAACAAGTCTTGCATAGCGCAACTTGTTCACCGTTTTCTTTACTTTATATCTTTTATTGCAGTCTTCCTAATTTATAGGTTCCTTTCTTGATGACCTTTCCGTCCTTATCAGTCTCTACAAAAGGACCGTCCTTCTTTCCTTGTTTGAAAAATCCGTCAAAGCGGTTGCCATCTTTGTCGACCTGCACCCCCTGCCCCTCTTCCAATCCATCAACAAAACCACCTTTATATTGCATACCTGCGACAGTCTTTAAAGTACCTTGACCATTCGGACGGTTGTCCTTCCAGTCACCTTCATAAACATCACCATTACTCCATTTGTAGACACCCTTTCCGTCACGCCTGTTATTTTTCCAGTCACCTTCGTACACAGCCCCATTCGCCCAGGTAAAAGTACCTTTGCCATCTTGCATACCGTCTTTGAAATTTCCCACGTATTTGTCACCGTTGGCATGATAATAAACACCTTCGCCGGTACGTTCGCCTAAAAGATAAGACCCTTCATAACGGTCGCCCGTATGGAAGAAGTACGTACCTTTGCCATGTTGGATATCATCCGCCCAGTCACCCTCGTATTTATCTCCGTTGGTATACTCAAATACCCCCTTGCCGTGGCGGACATCATCTTTCCAGTCACCTTCATACTTACAGCCATCATCCCAGTTCATGGTACCTTTACCGTTTTTCTTGTCGTTCTTCCAATGACCCGTATATTTTGCTCCATTCGCCCAAGTATAAGTACCTTTACCTTCACGTTTATCATTCTCCCAGTTACCTACATACAAGTCGCCATTATGATAATACATTGTACCTTCACCATGCTGATAGTCCTGAAACCACATACCGTCATAACGGTTATTATTCATGAAATAATAAATACCTTTTCCATGCTGCTGGTCTTGAAACCATTGCCCTTCGTATTTTTCTCCGTCGGGAAACAGATAGATACCGTAACCTTCACGTTTTCCCTTTATATATTCTCCTTCATAGACATCACCGTTTTTAAAGACCGTCTTTCCTTTTCCATTCGGCTTGCGTCCTTTCATTTCACCTGTATAGACGCTACCATCCTTAAAAGTATAGTTGCCAATCTTTATATCAGTAGAGAATGTATCCTTTATTTTTCCGAAAAATCCGCCTTTTTTTCCTTCATTTTCTTGTGCCATTGCTCCCGCTTGTGTAAGGAGAGCCAATAAAAGTGTAGTATATAGATATTTCCTCATTTATTTTAGTAGTTACTCTTTTTAGATTTACAATTTGGACAAAGATACAATTTCTCTCCCATAAATCCCCCTACCGGAAAGCAAATTATGACAACTTTTTACCTGCGATGACCTCTTTTAATGTCTCTTTGCACAAATAACGCTGTGCCAAATCCTGTATTTCCGCAGGTGTAATCTCATTTACCGCATGCAGAGAACGTGAGAAATAATCATCATCCAAACCGGAAGTAGCAATAAATATCCATGCGTCCGAGAGTGAGAAAGGCGACTCGTAGCTACGGCACATCTCACCCAACATATAGTTACGCACCATCGTCAGTTCCTCAACCGACACCAGTTCCTGATGTAACCGGTCTATCTCGTGATACACTTCCTGTATCAAAGGCTCCACATATTCATTATCCGTTTCCGTCGAAACAATCAACACCCCACTATCCGGATAAAACATGATACCAGCCGAAATACCATAAGTATACCCCTTTTCTTCGCGGATATTAGACATCAGACGGCTACCGAAATAACCGCCGAACAAAGTCATCAGCACCCGCAGTTTCGGATAATCCGGATGTTCACGAGTGACAGTGGTACATCCCATTTTCACCGCACTCTGCATAGCATCTTCACGCTCTGTAAAAATCCTCTTTTCGGGAACGGCAGCAAAAGGAAAACTTACTTTCGGCATCTGTAATTGATGCTGTCCGAACGGAACTCCGAAAGTATCCGTTACCCGACGGATAATATCTTCCGTCACCTTGCCGGAAAGAAAAATAGAGCAATTGCCCGAATGATAATACCTCTCATAGAAATCACGAAGAACATCCGGAGTAATGGTATGGTAATCCCCCTCCATTACTATTTTTCCACATGGATGATGTTCCCCGTAAAGAGACTTCAACAGACTGCGATGCGCCAGGAAATCTACTTTGGATGTATTAACCAGATACTGTTGGATATTCGTATCCAAGATAGTCCGCAGTTCTTTTTCAGGAAAGAGTGGTTCTTTAATCATGGATTCCACTACTTCTAACGTTCTCGCCAAATACTTATTCAGCGAATAAACCGTAATATAAGCATACTCCGAAGAGCTGGACAGTTCAAGCCACGAGCCATAATAATCCAGTTTCCCGGCAATGGTAGCTGCCATATATTTCGCAGTACCTTCGCGAAGCATCCGGTTGGTAAACAAAGCTTGCAGTTTCTGCGACTGCTGCCAACGACCTCCGGCAAAAAGTATGTCCATACGTACCACATCCTGCTCACCGGCATTGATAACGGTCAGCGGAATACCATTCGGCAAAGAAGTCCGAACAGGAGTAAGTATCTGGAAATTTTTCAGAGTTTGTATTTCAGGCTGTATCGTTCGATTCATAAGATTATCCCCTGTTCTTCAAAAATTCCTCTGCACGTTCCAAGTCCTGAGGAGTGTCAATTCCAATCGTTTCCACATCACTGATACCGACCTTTATCTTGTATCCGTTTTCCAGCCAGCGAAGCTGTTCCAATGATTCGGCTATTTCAAGAGAAGATTGCGGCAGATCGGTAATCTCTTTCAACACCTCCGTGCGATAAGCATACAAACCGATATGTTTATAATAAGTATGTCCTTTCAGCCAATCCTGTTTTTCAGCATTACGTTGATAAGGGATAATAGAACGGCTGAAGTAAAGTGCGTTCCAGTTTGTATTGACTACCACTTTCGGTGAATTCACATTTTCGAGTACGGCAAACGGTTCATCGGCAGTGAAAGGTTTCACCAATGTAGCAATTTGCGTAGTCGGGTCTTCAAAGCAAACTTTTACAGCATTCAACTGCGAAGGCTGGACAAAAGGCTCGTCTCCCTGTATATTGACTACGACATCAAAATCACCACCAATCTTGGTACAGGCTTCGTAACAACGGTCCGTACCGCTTTTATGATGGACAGAAGTCATAACTACCTTACCGCCGAAAGCTTTTACTGCCGCTTCAATCCGCTCATCGTCAGTGGCTACATAAGCATCATCCAAGACACCTGCTACTTGTTCATATACACGTTGTATCACTGTTTTCCCACCCAGGATAGCCAACGGTTTCGCTGGGAAACGCGTGGATGCATAACGGGCAGGTATTATTCCGAGAAATTTCATATCTGAATCTATTTTAATTCTTCTAATCCCTTCAAGATATACTCCCTTTTCAGGTCTTCGGGTTTCAGCACCCGGTCGTCAAAAGTAAGCAAATCAATATCCAGGCAAACTTTTTCTTCTTTCTTATCTCCCGGACGACGGCCGGCAGACTGTTCGATCGCTTTCAGTTCCTTCCTCACTTTCTCTTCCTCTGCTTCGGAAAAGAACTGCGCTACCTGATTGGAAAACAACGCCGGACTTTTGAAAAACAAAGGTTGTGTTTCCTGCTCGGACGTGAAGCGAATGGAAGGAAACAAATCCGCTAACTTTTGCCGTGCAAAAAGCAGATTTTCCTTCCGGTTATAGTTACTTCCAATACAGATGATACACTTATGCATGATTGGAAACGAAGATTAGTTAAACAAATCATCCAATCCAATTTCTTCCACTTCACCATTTGAAGTTTCCGAACCGGCACAAGGATCAAATCCCTCAGGAAGTTTAAATTTTTCCTGCTGGTCATATCCCAAAGTCGGATCATCATATACTTTCTTCATATAAATTGCCCAAATAGGCAGTGCGGCAGCAGCTCCCTGACCATATGTCATTCTACCGAAGTGGATATCGCGTTCATCCCCCCCTACCCAACAGCCGGATACCAGCGAAGGCGTGAATCCCATAAACCAAGCATCGGAATTGTCATTGGTTGTTCCTGTCTTTCCACCCATATCAGCAATGATACCATAGCGACGCACACGTCCGCCCGTTCCTTCATTGATAACGGCACGAAGCATAACAAGCATTTTGTAGGCACTCGAAACACTGATCACTTCTTCCATTTGGGGGGCAAATGTAGAAATCACATTCCCGTCACTGTCTTCGATACGAGTGACAAATAACGGAGCTACACGAATCCCCTTATTGGCAAAAGCAGTATAAGCACTCACCATTTCGCCGACAGAAATTTCACAAGGACCGAGACAAAGAGAAACAACCGGATCGATAGCTTTATTACGTACACCAAAACTATGAATCAGTCTCACCAAATTATATGGATTCAGCTTACCCATCAAGTAAGCAGAAATCCAGTTATCGGAATTAGCCAATCCCCATTTCAAAGTTACCATTTCTCCATAACGCTTGTTGTTGGCATTACGTGGTGACCATGGAGTTCCGTTTTCATCAATCAATGTCTGCTCTACGTGACGCACCAAGTCGCAAGGAGAGAAATTATTCTCCATAGCCAAAGTGTACAAATAAGGTTTGATAGTAGATCCCACCTGACGGCGTCCTACCATAGCCATATCATACTGGAAATACACATAATTCGGTCCTCCCACATAAGCCTTCACATGTCCGTTCATCGGGTCCATTGACATAAATCCTGTACGCAGGAAAGACTTGTAATAACGGATGGAATCCATCGGGCTCATAATCGTATCCTTATCCCCTTTCCATGAAAAGACAGTCATCTCTTCCGGTTTGTCGAATGCTTTCCGAATCTCCTGTTCCGAAGCTCCCGCTTCCTTCATCAAACGGTAACGGTCAGTCTGCTTCATTGCCTTAGTCAGTAATTCTTCCACCCGTTTCTCCGGCAACGATCTTGCATAAGGAGCATTCTTGCTTCCCTCTTTTTCCTTGAAGAATACCGGTTGCAGATAATCCCCCAAATGCTCTTTTACGGCATCCTCAGCATACTGCTGCATACGTGAGTTAATGGTGGTATAAATCTTCAAACCATCAGTATAGATATTATAGTTCGTTCCGTCCTTCTTCTTGTTTTTCGCACACCATCCATACAACGGATTTGTTTCCCAAGAAAGAGAATCTTCGTAGAATTTCTGCATTTGCCAACCACGATAATCGCTTTTTACCGGTTTTGGTGCAGTCATTACCCCACGAAGATATTCGCGGAAGTAAGTAGCCAACCCCTCTTTATGGTCTACACGATTATAAGTCAACTTCAACGGAAGAGCCTGTAACGAATCACGTTCAGCTTCTGTGATATATCCTGCTTTGCGCATCTGTTCGAGCACCACATTACGACGTCCGCGAGCACGTTCGTTGAAGCGTACCGGATTATAAAGCGATGGATTTTTGCACATACCGACCAAAGTCGCCGCTTCTTCCAGTTTCAAATCTTTCGGTTCGCAGCCAAAGTAAGTGTGTGCAGCCGTCTTGATACCAACAGCATTATTCAGGAAGTCAAACTTATTAAGATACATGCTCAGAATTTCCTCTTTGGTATAATACCGTTCAAGTTTCACGGCAATCACCCATTCAATCGGTTTCTGAAAAAGGCGCTGAAGAGTATTCCTGGCAACATTTTCCGTAAACAACTGCTTGGCAAGCTGCTGAGACAGAGTACTACCCCCACCCGCATTTTTCTGAAACATCAAACCACGCTTTACAAATGCACGGAACAATGCTTTGGCATCAATACCCGAATGTTCGACGAAACGAACATCTTCCGTAGCAATCAATGCATTAATTATATTTGGAGAGAGTTCCTTATAAGCAGTATATACGCGATTTTCCTTACTGTAAGACCAAGTACCCAGCACTTTGTCATCCTCAGAGAAAATCTCCGTCGCAAACTTATAACTCGGATTCTCCAACTCCTCGACAGGCGGCATATATCCTATCCAACCTTTCGAGATGGAAACAAATATAGTGACCACAGCCACTACTCCAATTGCCAATAAAATCCAAAGAGCTTTTATTATTTTTCGAATCATGTTTTTTTCTAGCTTAAAAACGCATTAAATTAAGGTGCAAAGGTAGATAAAATCCAGTACTCAGCCAACGAGTTTGATTATTATTTCAGTTTTGTTAAATACCACATTCCTCTAAAATCAATGGAACATATTCAAAACCAGTATCAGCCCAAATCGCTCAATTTATGATCGAGATCAAAACGCAAAACATAAAAAACACCATTTATGGTATTTCCAAAGCAACGGATTTTCTGGTCAATACGGAATTTATGAACACCAGCACGCCATTCATCATCAGAGAAATAAATACCTGTTTTTTTATTCTTACTGAATTCCTTATAATCCAGTCCGTCATCAGTAACTATCTGCTGCCATGACAAACTTTCAAATTTATTAAAAGCAGATTTAAACAAACCGATATTTTCACTTGAAACAAGATTAAATCCATTTTTTGCATCCAAACTGTCAAAATTCAGTTTGCTAAACCTTATGTTACTACAATAAGACTCAAATGAGATGTCGCCCCTTTGCAAAAGAGTCTCTCCAAGCTGGCCACCTTCCCACACATTCGGAACACTGTCCGTTGTATTATCTTCTTTAATCTTAACATCAAACTCATCAGACAAAAACTCAGATTTGGCAAACGATATCAAACAAGCCCGTCTTGCTTGTGCCTCCGCCACCGATGTCAAAGTAACCTCCGTATCATCAGACCCCTTCCTTACCAAAAGATATATTTTAGTCACATCATGCTGTACATCCTCATCCCAAAATGGCTCGTTCTGCAGTTTTGCCAGCTGGCTTTTCATACGCCTCATGCTGTCATTTACCTTGGCAGCCCGACTAAATATTATACTGTAAAAAGTCTCATTAGAGGTTACATTACTATTATAAAAATCACTCTTCTTATAAAGTAGATCTATCCCCAAAACAGACATATCATGAAGCACAGCAGACAATGGCTTCACTCCCGACTTTTCAAAATCGTCAATGTCCTTATATTGCCCGTTTAATGATAGTTCATTCAATATACAATCCATGTCCTATCAACTTAATATATCATCAAGATCCTTGTCAAATTGCTCAAACATGCCAGGAATATAATTCTGTATTCCCCCTTGTTGGCTGAGGACCACTCGTTCCCCTTTTGTCAATCCATCCTTCCCCCGTATAAAATGGAAAACACGGACATCCTCCAATGAAATCTCGTTTTTGTGTAACAAGCGACGGATGCCATTAAACAAATGATCACTATGAGATTCTACAATCACCTGACGACCGGACTTTGCTACCATTGCCAGAAAATCAATCAAATCGGCTTGTGCCGACGGATGGAGATGAATCTCCGGATTCTCAATAATAACAATACTGTCCTCCGGAAGAGCCAGACAAACAATGATAACCTCAGTTATGAAACTGATGCCTGTGCCGACATGGTATGGAAAAAGTTGCTTTCCACCGATTGTCTCAAACTTCACTCTATATTGTGTACCCTCAAAATCAACAATTAGACGATATCCCGTCAGTTTGTTCAGCCACAGATTTACCTGCCCTTCTAAAGTCTTCGTTTCCTTTCCTGCCCACAGAGATTCCGGTAAGAGCTGCGTCCGATTGTTCTGGTAAAAGTCAATCACGAACTCACCGTTAAGTCCCAGCGGATTTTGTTCCGCATTCGGATTAATGGTAGAATTATCCAAACGCCCGGTTCTCATAGCAGGCAAATAGAATAAAGCATTATGCAACATTGAATATAAACGCTCTGACGGCTTCTTATCCTGTTCGACATTTATGCTTTTAAACGCATCATCACCTGGTGTAAAGACTATATTAACCTCATTTCCTTCTTCTAAGAAATCTATCTCGTAACTTTTAGCATTTGTAATAAAATTGCGGGTCTCATTGAAAGTGACAACCGGAGTATGACGTGCTACCGCCCGATGGCTTTGAGGTTCTTCACGAAGATTGTCTGCTGCATTCAGCAATGCCTGTATGGCCGAGGACTTTCCTGCTGAATTAGCACCAGAATAAAGATTCAACCTGCCTAAATCAAAATTATTCTCTTCAAATGACTTGTATTCTCTGATTTTATACCCGTTCAACATTTTGTTCGTTTTTACGTAAATAACTATTTATCATCTCGTAACGCAAATGAGTCTGTTTGCGGCTGTCAACTGAATATGTGAGTGAATCCACATATTCAGTGTTACCCAGCATCAAAGAATATGCCTTACAGATTCCATCCTTATTTATATTGTCCATTTTTGCTATCAAATAGCTAAAGCTCTCAAAAAAAGCCATATTTATAGGCCTTTTTTGCCTTCCCTCATCTGATGGAAGCCTGAAACCGCCAAGAGGTATTACATATTCGGCCGCATGGCACATACACTCATCGAATATAACTTTCAACCTCCCTATCAATTCGTCCTGATATTTGAGTCCATTGAGAAAAGACATCGTCTTGCCTAGGAAATCCTCCAAATTACTCTTATATTCCAGACTTTGACCAGCTTCAATATCTACAGACAGATGTTCGTTCCATAAATAGAAAGCCAAAAAACGAATAACGAGATATCGGTCCTTCATGTGCTTGGAAGGAATCGTATATTCTGTGGCACGCAAAAAATTATCATTCTCCGCCAATTCATCAATCAATCTGGTAGAAGTACCTTGGTATAGAGCATTCCGCATTTCTTGATTATTCAAATTCGTACCGCCCCTATTCACACGGTCAAAAAGGTCAAATGTAACCCGATCGCTTGTAGGAGCCTTAATGACATTGATTGTCAAAGTATAGTCCTCTATTTTATTCTGTTCGATAGGTGAAAGATCTGAGAAATAACGCTTGACATGGTTCTTTAATATGGACAATTTTTCCAATTTGAATTTATTGTCAATAAAATCAAAAAGCGTCCCCAAACGTTGTTTTCCATCTACAACCACATATACGCCCTCCGGATTCTCCTTTACATAAAAAGCCGGTAATGGTATTCCCATAATGATGGATTCTATCAGTTCACTTTTCTGCTTGGGAGACCAAACCATATTGCGTTGAAATGGAGGTGTCAAATCCAGCATAGACGGTTCTTTTTCCCAGCGACGCTTCAATTGAAAGACAGATGCCGTTTCGCGGGCAATGTTCAATACAGCGTCCGGATATATGTCATCAACGTTTTCATCAGTTGTTTCCAAAGAAGGATTTAACGTTTCGTCCCCTTCAAAATCGACCTTCATATCTTCAGGTATTTCCATATCCATTTATCTATTACATCTATATCTCTGTAATTTGCAAAGATAGCTAATAATTTGCATAAGTCAGCAGAATAAATTCGCAAAATAAATAAGATCCTTATCAACTACACATTATTTATCTTCTTATCAAAACACAAAACAGGCGGGATTTTTCCCGCCTGTCATTCATACCTAATTATATCTTAACTACAAGATACCTACTACATCGTTGCCGCCTGTACACCAATCACTCCGGCAATCGCACCGGCAACAGCAATAATCACTTTCAAAATCATACTCCAAGTTCTTTTCATAGACATTCTACTTTTAAAATTAAACATTAAACAAACTACCAGACAGCCAATTGTGAGTTGCCAATTAATCAAGCGGCCGGGTCAGGTGTTTCTCCGTCATCTCCCCCATCGTCGCCACCACCTTCATCACCACCATCATCCGGATCTTCCGGTGCTACAGTAACACTGATTTTCTTCAGATATTCATCCAGACTGATCAAGTCCAGCTTCTCATCTGCCCGCGTTGCAGTCTTTGTGACACGCAGTTCCTTATTCGCTTGAAAAAAGATACGAACACTCTCCACACTTTTAGCAGTGATATCCTTTGCCAGCTCCGCACCTTTCGAACGGGCAGCCAACATAAATACTCCTAAACCTTCGATATTCACCGACTTACCTTCCAGCAACTGTTCCTTCATCTTATCCACGAAGTTCTGAATCACACTCTTGATATCACCGACAGAAAGAGAAGAACGATCCTTCATCTTCTCTGCGAGATATCTCAAATTGACAGACTGGCCTAAAGTAATCAGATGCGGATAAAATCTCTTGGGAGAATTAGGGACACGCGGATCTGTCGGTCGCGTAATGACTTTGTAAATTACACTCATACTACGTTTTTTTAAAGATTCAAATTCAAGTTATTTATTCACGTTTCGTTGATCAACGATGCAAAGGTGCGGCTTTTATTTCGTATAGAAAAGGAAAAAGCCCCTTGCGGAGCTCTTTTTATTCGATCAAGTGCATAATAGACTATTAATCAACAATATATTTCTTTTAGAACCTCTTACATCTATTTTTCTGAGTATCAATAATCACTTCACAGACAGTTGTAAATGAAAAAGCAATAACTTATGTACATTGAATTTGATAAGGAATATCTGAGGGAACTTTATGAACAAGGACGCACATAAGTAACCATTACAAATTATGGAAACAAAGAAAATATATGCCCCGGATGAGCTTATACCTTCGGAACCTATACATCCTGGAGAAATGCTCAAAGATGAGTTACAAGCACGCGGAATATCGCAACGTAAATTTGCCGAACTTATAGGTGTGTCCTATTCAGTTTTGAATGAAGTATTGAACGGCAAGCGACCGATAACAACAGAGTACGCACTAAAAATAGAGGCAGCAACCGGTACTAAAGCATACATGTGGGTGAATATGCAAACTGCATATAATATGCAAACTGCCCGCCGTGACAATCGACTTTCAGCCATATTAGATCAAATACGCAAAGCGGTCGCAATGCTTTAAAGTAGCTCCAAACATTATTTATCTTCTTCGTTAAAACACAAAACAGGCGGGGAAAATCCCGCCTGTTTTGTGTTTTAACACTTTATTCACTGCTTAATTATTATTTATTCTTCTAATCCCTCATGCATTAAAGCAGGATATTATGTATTTTCAAGCATGCTGTTGCCATTTTCTTCTTTTTTATATACTATCCAATTTCATCATGCCACTCTCACTCAGCAAAAAATCATCAGGACAAGAAATACCTGAAAAACGAAGATGTATCTTTTCTAAAGATTCCTGTATCAATTCCAGCGTATGGTATGCGATCAAAATGTCATACATAAATGCCTTCCTTCAGCATCTTCTCACGCAAAAACGAATCATCTTGTCACGCAATCGTACAATATCCACTTTGCAACCCAGCAAGTCTTCCAACTCCTGCTTAATACCAGCCAAAGCAAAAAAGCCATGGAGTTGCCCTTCTATATAAATATCGACATCGCTTGTAGCAGTATGTTCATTGCGAGCTACCGAACCAAATATTCCCATACGCAGAATTCCATATTTAGATGCATTTTGTTTTGTTGCATATAGTGGTGCAATAAGCTGACATATTCTGATAATGTTTTCATTTCTATATCTCTTTAATGGCTCTGAGTTACTTATCTACGCTATTTATACCACAAATATAATAAGTAAATTCGAGAATATAATACTAAGCCATAATCTTCACAGAGAAAAGATATATCACCACATTCAAACCATTTATTTCACTACAATAGGAATCATTTTACTATCCATGCGATTATCCCATATATATGCGATATAAATAACAGAATCTTCTATAAAATAAATTATACGATGATGAGGATACTCTAATAAAGAACGGTATTGCTTCTCTCTACCTACCAATAGTTCTTCTACCTTACCTAATTGAGGATTAGACTGTAAAATACGAACAGCATTCAATATGCCATTTCGAAACTTATCTGCAGCTTTCTGACCTAAATTCTTCTTATACCACTGAAATATAGCCTTGAAAACATCTAAAGCTTCTTCATCCCATTCAACTTGAAACTCTACCACGACATTATTCTCTTTAAGGCTTCTTCATTACACACCTTTTTTCCCTGAGAAAAATTCTTTTCTACACGGTCTAAAATTGTATGAAGTTCATCTATTGAACAACAACCTGGTATAGATGTAGAACTTGAATAAGCTCCATATTCAGAGGTTGGTTCTGACACATGTGAAAGATATTCTTTCTTCTCTTCTATATCATGAGATTCTTTCTTTTTCATTTTATGAAT
>ENA-UEPG01000643-UEPG01000643.1-human-gut-metagenome-genome-assembly--contig:-NODE-643-length-33240-cov-7.669240_pt1 | contig 33240 bp, 24 predicted proteins | sample MGYA00242893_ERZ507902 | MGnify/ENA primary metagenome ERZ507902 (study PRJEB26167, sample SAMN06115491) | human gut metagenome | host: Homo sapiens | place: China:Gansu | collected 2015-04-23 | study...
AGTTAAGCTCACTAACGCCGATGGTACTGCGGTTTTCCCGTGGGAGAGTAGGTAGCCGCCTCTTCAAGGTCAGATCGAAAGGTCTGACCTTTTTTTATGCCCTACTTTGAGGTGCGGCCTCTCCTTGCTGAAAGACTGCATTTCTTCAACCCCGCTCCTGTATCCAGGGCCGGGGTTTTTGGTGTTTACCGGAGGGAAGGGTGTCGCTACTTTGTTTCCCGATGCCACGGCAAGAGCCGCCTAACGCCTCTGGAACTAATGGGCTTGCCATAAGATAATTCCGGGATGATTGGGATTTTGGCCTTTGATTGTTATCTTTGTTCAAAATCCAGGCTTATGATCGAAATCCCCGAATCGAAAACCGTTGCGCGACAGGTGCGTGAAACCTTGACAGGGCGTACTATAACCGATGTGTTCAACGCTACGCATCCGCACAAATTCACTTGGTATGCGGGTGATCCGCTCGAATATCCGAAGTTGCTGACTGGACGGAAGATCGTAGGCGCGGAAGGTTTTGGTGCATATGTCGAGATACTTCTTGAGGACGATATGCGCCTTGCCGTGTCGGATGGGGTGAACCTGCGGCTTTACAGGCCCGAGGCTGAGATCCCGGCCAAATACCAGTTGCTTCTCACGCTCGACGACGGAAGCTTTCTGGTATTCACCGTCGCGATGTATGGCGGCATTATCGCTTTTCGGGGCATTTTCGAGAATCCCTATTACCTGGGTGCGAAGACGAAGCGGTCGCCGCTCGATGCGGAGTTCGACGCCGAATACTTCCGGGGCATGCTCGCTGGCGTGAAACAAAACCTCTCGGCCAAGGCTTTCCTGGCTACCGAACAACGTATTCCGGGGCTTGGCAACGGTGTGTTGCAGGACATCCTGTTCCGGGCTGGGATACATCCTAAGCGCAAACTCGCCGCATTGGGCGACGGGGACGCCGAACGGCTTTTCGGGACGGTAAAAAGCCTCCTGACGGAGATGACCGGCCGGAACGGGCGCGATACGGAGAAGGACCTTTTCGGGAATTACGGAGAATATGCCGTGTTGCTTTCACGCAATACCTGTGCGGAGCCTTGTCCGGTCTGCGGCGGATCAATCGTCAAAGAGGCTTATTTGGGCGGCGCAGTCTACTATTGTCCCTGTTGCCAGCCGTTGAAATAGTCCTTACTCTTCATTCGAAAAATACCGCCAGGTGTGCCACCGGCTGTGCAGCCCGCAATGGGAACAATAGAGTTTGTAAAGCCCCTTGCTGTGTTTGCGCACACGCAGGTTGCGGGTGTGGCACTGCGGACAGCGGGAAGTGTTGAGCCTGTGCTCGTAACACTGGAAAATCACGAGGTTGAACAGGCTCAACAGGATGCAGACGAATCCGATTCCCTCTTCATCGCCGAGGAAGATCGGAAAGAGACAGCCGACCAGTACGATGATCAGTACGACGAGGCCGATGCCTTGGATGACTTCATTGGGAAGATTGCGTACCCGCCACATCGGACGTGTGACGAGGATGCCTGCAACGGCAGGCACAAAGCAGATTGCAAAAAGCAGGACGTGGGCTTTCATAGATGTATGTACGCCTGTCCCGCAGCGTCTGGGAAATTAAGTTCGAATTCAGTCCGGGGAAATAAAAAACGTGGGACAAAACTCTGATTTGCTTTCTGAGGCTCTGGAATAACCTGTGCAACCAAATACAGAATGAAGCCCACGTTAGAAACGTGAGCGTCAAACTTCATTCCTTGGTTGCTCTTAAAATTTTCCAGATTTTCAGAAAGCAAGGTACAAAGCTAACGCTTTTTATATGTGTGCGCCGTCGCTTTTCGTGCGGATTCGGCGCTTTTTATTGTATTACTGTGACTTTATGGATTATTCCATAGGCAATTCAGTTGTTAGTGACGCACAAATATATAAAAAACATCCGGAATTCCGGATGTTTTTTTGTCGTGTATTTGTCATGTTGTGTGCGGGAGGCCTTCTCCGGGAACCGGTTGCCGCCGGGTGTAGCCGGGGGAACAGGCCCCTGCGGCTATTGATTCTGTTGTGCAGCCGAGTAGGCGTCGGCTTTCTCCTTCATGCGGGCTGCCCGTTTTTCGCTGTCGGGGTGTGAGGAAAACATCTTCTGTACGGTAGAGGCTTTTGCGCCCTTGGAGAGTTCAACCAACTTGCTGAGCGAATTGGCCATGCCGTAGGGGCTGAATCCATGTTTTACGCAAAATTCGAAACCGTGCTCGTCCGCTTCGTACTCCTGTTTCTGTGAGAACTGTGCGTCGGTGAAGGCCGTTACGATCTCGCCCAACTGCGATTCGCTGAGCTTGGCCAATGTACTGCCTTGGGCGGCTCCGGCGGCATTGCGGGCAGCGGAGGCGAGGTAAGCGTTCTTGATGGCGTGTTTCGTGTCGGCATGTACGACATGGCCGATCTCGTGACCGATGATGGCCATCAGTTCATCGTCGTCCATCAGGTCCATCAGGGCGGCGAATACACGGATCGAACCGTCGCCGCAGGCGAAAGCGTTGACATCCGTCACGAGGTAAACCTTGAAGTTCAGCGGCAGTCCTTCGGCATCGGTGATACCCTCGGTCAAGCGTTTGAGGCGCGCTCCGTAGGTCGTCGTGTCGGCGGCAACGGGGTTGTGGGCGTCCATCCATTCGACGGATTCGCGGCTCAGGCGGGCAATGTCCTCGTCGCTGAGCGTAATGGCCGTAGCTACGTCTTTTCCGGCGTTGAGCAATTTTCCGGCGTCGATTTTCTTACCGCCGATCTTGAACTGTGCGAAAGCCCCTGCAGGGCAGGCTACGGCGATAACTGCCGCAGCAAATAAAAAGAAAAGTTTCTTCATGTTAATCCTGTTTTCAGTGTGGCAAAAATAATAAAAACATCCGGATTCGGAGCGTTTACTGCTCGCGGAACATGCGTTTGACGCTTCGCCAGTCTCCGTCGTTCGGCGCGGGTTCGATGCCCAGCAGGCGGCAAAGGATAAGGTAGATGTTCTGATTCTGGAACGATTGCTGGCGGAACCCGGTGCGGAATGCCGGTCCGGAACCGTAAAAGACCATGCGCATGTCGCGGTCGCGGTTGTCGAATCCGTGTGTGCCGCGTTTGCGGACAGGTCGGTCCTGGGGGGCGTAGTCGAGTGTCCAGCCCGTTTCGGGGATCAGGACGAGGTTTGTGAGCCTTGAGGGGTGTCGGCCGTAACAGAAGCGGCGGGGCATCTTTTCGCGTTCCCAGACGCCGATGTGTCCCGTCCGGCGCAGGATGCGCAAGGCTTCGCGGACATACTCTTTGCGGACCTCGATGCCGAAGGGCGTTCCCGGGACAGTACGTACGACTTGTGTGGAGTCCAACAGCCCATAGAGGTTCAGATAGCGTTCGGGTGCGAGTTCGGCCATGCCGTGATCGGCCGTGACGATGAAATTGATGCGGTCGAAGACGGGCGAACGGCGGATTTCGCGGAAGAAGTAGCGCAGCACGGAGTCGATGCGTTCGGCCTGCGCCACGGCCTCGGGCGATTCGGGACCGTAGGTGTGCATCGCAGCGTCGGGCTGTTCGAAATACCACATCACCAGTTCCGGGATTTCGGCTTCGGGGCGTGTCATGGCGTCGATGACCCAGTCAGCGCGCTGGTAGTAGGAGGGCTTCGACGAATAGCGGGTCCAGACTGTCGCCTGGCGGCCGTTGACAGGCACTTCGCTGCCGGGCCACATGAAAATGTTCGCCGTGAGACCCTGCCGCTCGGCGGTGTTCCAGATCGGTTCTCCGCCCCAGAATCCCGGGATTTTCACATCTTCGGCATCGAAAACCGAGAGTTTTCGGCCCTGCATCTTGTCGAAGAACGAGTTGTTGACCACGCCGTGGTGGTCGGGGTGCAGTCCCGTCGCCATGGCGTAGTGGCTCGGGAACGTGTTCGACGGATAGACCGGGAAAACCTCGGCGTACGAGCCGACACGCGCCAGCGAGTCGAGCGTCGGGGTGTGGCTGCGCGAAGCGAGGTCCCAGCGGAAGGCGTCCATCGAGAGGATGACGACATATTGTTTCTCCTGCGGCGCAGCCGAAGCGGGGTAGCGGCCCGGCGTGCGGGTTGCGGCGCAGCTCCCTGCCGTGAGCGCTGCCATAAGGAGAATATAACTGTAATTTTTCATCGTTCGATGGATTTCCCCTGTTTCCGGACAGGGCGTTCCGTCCGGAAATCATGCATTTACATATAGTCGGATACGGTTTGTTTTTTCTTACCCTTGGCATCCTGTTTTTCCTGCTTTGCTCGTTGTTTGGTAAGCCAGGGCGATGCCGGTTCGATTCCCGTGTAGATCGTGTAGTTATAGATGTTGTAAGATATGTCTTGCGTTTGGGCAATGGCTTTGTCCTTGTCCGAGGTCGCTTTTATTTCCTGGGTATGGACGCTCAGCTCGATCGTAAACCCCTCGAAATTGAATTGGTACTTTTGCAGATTGTGCGAATTCGTTTCGACCAGGTTTTCTCCGTGATTCTTGGCGAAGGCGAGCAGTTCGTGAAAAGTGTCGTCTTTGTAGAAAAGTACATCGATAAATGCAATGCCGTCCGTTCCGTTCTGGATCGTAATCTGGTAGTTGTCTTCCTGGGGACGGTAATTTCTGGACATATTGTTCAGGGCGACCAGCGTGGCCTCGGTTTTGTCGAGAACAAAGCCCCTGCCCAGGACCCATTGATTTTTGTTGCTGTTGTATTTGAATCGGTTTTCGCTCAATTGCTCATCCGACCAAGAGAGGAATTTTGAATAGGGGAATACCGTTTGCGCCAGAACCGGGATGCAGAACAAACACGGCAGAATTGCGATGAGTAGTTTTTTCATGGAGAAGTCAGTTTAGGCCGGTGAGTAATAAAACAAATATAGTTAAATATAATGTATAAAAAAAGTCTGTTTTATTAAAACAGACTTTTTTACGAATAGCATCGGGCTGATTATTTCATGTACCCTTTGATGTAGTGGTGATGCTCGCCCCAGCGCTCGAAAGCCGCACGGTCCAGTTCTTCCTGTGCCGAGGGGTGTGCGATCGAAATCAGCAGGCGTGCGCGTTCCTGAAGGGTCTTGCCGTAGAGATCGACGGCGCCGAACTCCGTTACAAACCAATGGATGTGGTTGCGGGTCGTCACGACGCCGGCTCCGTCCAACAGCGTCGGGCAGATTTTCGATACACCCTTGTTGGTAATCGAAGGCATGGCGATGATGGCCTTGCCGCCCTTCGACAGCGAAGCACCGTAAACGAAGTCGATCTGACCGCCTACGCCCGACCAGAATTTCGTGCCCAGCGAGTCGGCGCACACCTGGCCCGTCAGATCGACCTGAAGTGCCGAGTTGATGGCCGTCATGCGGTCGTTCTGCGAGATGATATAGGGATCGTTCGTGTAGCCCACGTCCATCATCAGCACGCCGGGGTTGTCGTCGATGAAGTCGTAAACTTCTTTCGAACCCATCAGGAAGGTCGAGACCATCTTGCCCGGGTCGGTCTTTTTGGCTTCGCCGTTGATTACGCCCGAACGTACCAGCGGCAGTACGCCGTCGGCGAACATTTCGGTGTGGATACCGAGGTTCTTGTGGCCGCCCAATTGTGCCAGCACGGCGTTGGGAATGGCGCCGATACCCATTTGGAGCGTTGCCCCGTCCTCGATCAGCGCGGCACAATGCTTACCGATGGCCGTCTCGACTTCGTTCGGCTCAGAGAATTTGGCCTCGATGAGCGGGGTGTCGTCCTGGACGAAGAGGTCGATCTTCGACATGGGGATCATGGCCTGACCGAAGGCACGCGGAACGTGTTTGTTTACCACGGCGATCACGTGGTCGGCGCACTCCACGGCAGCCAGCGTTGCGTCTACCGAGGTGCCGAGCGATACATAGCCGTGTTTGTCGGGCGGGCAGACCTGGATCATCGCCACGTTGCACGGTACGGCTCCGCAGCGGTACAGACGCTGCGTCTCGCTCAGGAAGATGGGAATGTAATCGGCATAGCCGCTCTGCGTTACCTTGCGGACGTTCGAGCCTACGAAAAACGAGTCGAGCTGGAAGACGCCTTCGAACTTGGGATCGGCGTAAGGTGCGGGACCTTCCGTGTGCAGGTGATGGACGTGTACGTCTTTCAGTTCACCGGCCTCGCCGCGTTTGCACATGGCGTTGATCAGGCACTGAGGAGCCGATGCCACCGAACTCAGGTGAACGTGGTCGCCCGACTTGATGACCTTGACGGCCTCTTCCGCAGTTGTAAAATGGATTGGGTTAGTCATTACTGCCAAAAAATTGTAAGTAGTTAGTTTTATGTGTTACTTGCGTTTTACTTCCACCTGTTCGTATCCCTCGACGATATCGCCGACGCGGATGTCGTTGAAAGATTCGATGTTCAGACCGCAGTCCTGGCCGATCACGACCTCTTTCACGTCGTCCTTGAAACGCTTGAGCGAACCCAGCTTGCCGGTGTAGATAACGATACCGTCGCGGATGACGCGGATCGGGGTCGAGCGTTGCAGCTTGCCTTCGCGGACCATACATCCGGCGACGGTTCCGACCTTCGTGATCTTGAAGATTTCGAGTACTTCGACCGAAGCGACGATCTCCTCCTTCATCACAGGTTCCAGCATGCCTTCGATAGCGTCCTTGATGTCGTTGATGGCGTCGTAGATGATCGAGTAGAGGCGGATTTCGATCTCCTCCTTCTCGGCCAGTCTGCGGGCCGAAGCCGACGGACGTACCTGGAAGCCGACGATGATGGCGTTCGAAGCGGCGGCCAGCAGCACGTCGGACTCCGAAATCTGTCCCACGGCGGCGTGGATGACGTTGACCTGTACGGTCTCCTTCGATAGCTTGATCAGCGAGCCGGACATAGCTTCGATCGATCCGTCCACGTCGCCCTTGACGATGATGTTCAGTTCCTTGAACGAACCGATGGCGATGCGGCGGCCGATTTCGTCGAGCGTCACGTGCTTCTGGGTCATGATGCCCTGCATGCGGGCCAACTGTTCGCGCTTGTTGGCGATTTCGCGGGCCGAACGGTCGTCGTCCATGACGTTGAACGTATCGCCGGCCTGCGGGGCGCCGTTCAGGCCCAATACCTGTACGGGCGTCGAGGGTCCTGCTTCGTCCACCTTCTTGCCGTTCTCGTTGAACATGGCCTTCACGCGGCCCGTGTAGGTTCCCGAGAGGATCACGTCGCCGACGCGGAGCGTGCCGCTCTGCACCAGGATCGTCGATACGTAGCCGCGGCCCTTGTCGAGCGTCGACTCGATGACCGTACCCTGCGCCTTCTTGTTGGGGTTGGCTTTCAGGTCGAGCATCTCGGCCTCCAGCAGCACTTTTTCGAGCAGTTTGTCGAGGTTCATGCCCTTCTTGGCCGAAACCTCCTGGTCCTGGTATTTACCGCCCCACGACTCCACGAGGTAGTTCATCTGCGAAAGCTGCTCCTTGATGTGGTCGGGGTTGGCGTTGGGTTTGTCGATCTTGTTGATGGCGAAAACCATCGGCACGCCTGCGGCCTGCGCGTGGTTGATCGCCTCGATGGTCTGCGGCATGACGCTGTCGTCGGCCGCAACGATGATGATGGCAACGTCCGTAACGGCGGCGCCGCGTGCACGCATGGCCGTGAAGGCTTCGTGGCCCGGGGTGTCGAGGAAGGTGATCTTCTGTCCGTTCAGCACCACGCTGTAAGCGCCGATGTGCTGGGTGATACCGCCGGCCTCGCCTTCGATGACGTTGGTTTTGCGGATGTTGTCCAGCAGCGAGGTTTTACCGTGGTCGACGTGTCCCATGACCGTTACGATCGGCGGACGCGGAACGAGGTCCTCCTCCTTGTCTTCGGTTTCGTCGGCGATAGCCTCCTGAATCTCCACGGAGACGAATTCGGTCTTGTAACCGAACTCTTCGGCAACGACCACGAGCGCTTCGGCATCGAGGCGCTGGTTGATCGACACCATCAGTCCGAGGTTCATGCAGGCCATGATGACCTCCGTCGGCGAGACGTTCATCATCGTCGCCAACTCGCTGACGGTCACGAATTCCGTGACCTTGAGCGTCGAACGTTCCATTTCTTCGCGTTCGAATTCCTCGTTCATGCGCTCGGCGACGGCTTCGCGCTTGTCCTTGCGGTATTTCGAACTCTTGCTCTTGGCTCCCTTGGCCGTCAGGCGCGCCAAGGTATCCTTTACCTGCTTCGAAACCTCTTCGTCGCTCACTTCGGGGCGCACGATGGGCTTCGGCGGCAGGTTCTTGCCTTTGTTGCGGCGGCCTTCGCCCGGACGGGGCTGGTTCTGGCCCTGTCCGCCGCGGTTCTGGCCGGGGCCTCCCGGGCGGTTGCCGTTGTTGTTCTGTCCGCCCGGACCTCCCTGGCCCTGACGGTTGCCGCCGCCCTGCGCATTGCCCTTCGGGGCTTTGCTGACATCGACTTTCTCCTTCTGGAGACGTTTGCGTTTGTGCTTGCCGCCTGCAACGAAGCCCGACACGTCCATCGTGCCGAGCACCTGCGGACCTGCGAGGGTCACGGTCTGGGGGCGGAAGATATTGTCTTTCGGAGCCTCGGCCTTCGGCTCTTCGGCAGCGGGCGCGGATGCTGTCTGCACGGCCGGAGCCGCCTGCTGAGCGGGCTTGGGAGCGGGGGCTGCGGGAGCCTCTGCGGCCTTGGGCTGCGGGGCCGGGGCGGGAACTTCCGCCTTCGGAGCCTCCTGCGCGGGGGCCGGGGCCTTCACGGAAGCCGGAGTTTCGGCCACTGCGGGTTTCGGGGCCTCGGCAGGCCTGGGCTGGGGAGCCGGAGCGGGCGCCGGTTTCACGGCTTCGGGGGCTTTCGGAGCCTCCTCCTTCACGGCCGGGGCCGGAGCGACCGGCTGGGGCGCAGGCTTCACAGCCTCGGGTTCGGGTTTCGGCTGGGGAGCCGGAGCGGCCTTGGGTTTGGGCGAGAGGTCGATCTTGCCGAGGAATTTCGGCTGCTGGATTTCGTCCTTGACGCTGATGACGTTGCTTTTGATGACAACCTCTTTCTCTTCCTCGCGCTCCTGCTTCTTGGCTTCTTCGAGGGTTACGGTCGTCTGCTTCAGGGAGATGCGTTCGCGGATCGAATCGCGTGCGCCGGCAGCGCTGCGATTTGCCCCGAATTCCTTCTCCAGAACGGCATAAGTGTCCGTGTCGACCAGTGTGTTGGGCGACCCGTCGCTCTTGATGCCCTTCTTTTGCAGGAAGTCCGTGATGGTGTTCAGACCAACGTTAAACTCCTTTGCAACCTGAATGAGCCTTAATTTTCTTTCATTACCCATATCTGTCTCTTTTCCTTTCTTGTCTTGCGGTTTTGATTATTCGAACTCGGCCTTCAGGATGTCGATGACCTTCTGTGCCTGCTCCTGCTCCAGATCGGCGCGGGCGGCAACCTCCTCGACGGAGAGTTCCAGCACGCTCTTGGCGGTGTCGCAGCCGGCGGCCTTCAGGGCGTCGATTACCCATCCGTCGATTTCGTCGGCGAACTCCGTGAGGGCTACGTCCTCCTCCTCGACCTCGCGGTAAACGTCGATGTCGTAGCCGGTGAGCATCTTCGAGAGGCGGATGTTGAGACCGCCCTTGCCGATGGCCAGCGAAACCTGGTCGGGCTTGAGGTAGACCGAAGCGGTCATCTTCTCCTCGTCGATGGTGATCGACGAAACCTTTGCGGGGTTCAACGAACGCTGGATCATCAGCGTCGGGTTGGCCGTGTAGTTCACCACGTCGATGTTCTCGTTGCGCAGCTCCTTGACGATCGAGTAGATGCGCGAACCCTTCATGCCGACGCATGCGCCTACCGGGTCGATGCGCTCGTCGTAGGACTCCACGGCGACTTTGGCGCGTTCGCCCGGGATGCGGACGATCTTCTTGATGGTGATCAGCCCGTCGAAGATCTCGGGAACCTCCTGTTCGAAGAGGCGTTCGAGGAACTGGTTGGCCGTGCGCGAAAGGATGATACGCGGCTGGTTATTGTTCATCTCGACCGACTTGACGATAGCCTTGATGGTGTCCCCCTTGCGGTAGAAGTCGTTGGGAATCTGCTCCGCCTTGGGCAGGATCAGCTCGTTCTCCTCGTCGTCGAGGATCAGCACCTCCTTTTTCCACACCTGGTAAACTTCGCCGGTGACAATCTCGCCGACCTTCTCCGAATATTTCTCGTAGAGGCTGGCCTTCTCCAGGTCGAGGATACGCGATGCCAGGTTCTGGCGCAGCGACAACACGGCGCGGCGGCCGAACGAGGCGAGTTTGATCTCGTCGGCATATTCGTCGCCGATCTCGTAGGTCGGGTCGATGGCCTTGACCTCCGACACGGCGATCTGCGTATTGGGATTCTCGACGGCGCCGTCCTCGACGACGGTGCGGTTACGCCAGATTTCCAGGTCGCCCTTCTCGGGGTTGATGATGACGTCGAAATTCTCGTCCGTCTCGTACTGTTTCTGCAGTGCGTGGCGGAAAACGTCCTCCAGCACACCGATCATCGTGCTCTTGTCGATGTTCTTCAGCTCTTTGAACTCGGCAAAGTTGCTGATAAGATTGAGATTGTCCATTGTGTCGTTTATCTTGTTTTCAGTTTATGCTTGTTTTTGCCTGCGGTTCCCCGCAGTTTGTCCGGGGTTGTCCGGCGCGAGTGCCTATTTGAAATCCAGCCACTCCCGCGCGGACTTGATTTCGCCGAACCCGTAGCGGCGCGTCACCGTCACCAGTTGCTTGCGTTTCTTGCCTTCGACGGCCTGCTTCTCCTCGTAGGAGAGGGTGATGCCCTGGTCATCGGCCGCGTCGAGTTTCGCCAGCACCTTGATGCCCGAGGTGAGCAGCACCTCGACCGTGTTGCCGACCAGCTTGCGGTACTGGCGCAGGCTTTTGAGCTCCGACCCGATGCCGGCCGAAGCCACCGTCAGCGAGAAATCCTCCTCGTCGCGATCCAATTCCTCCTCGATCGAGCGGCTGAGCCTGACGCAGGCGTCGATGGCCACCGAGGTGTCGCTGTCGATGAGCAGCTCGATGTCGTTGCCGGGCGTGCAGGTGCATCCCACGACGAACATGTCCGTCCCCTGCAGGTTGCGCTCCGCCGCCTCGATTATCTTTTTTGTGTCGATCATAGCTGAATACCGGTCGTGAATATGTATAAAATAAGGGGACTCCCCGTCCCCTTACCACTTGCTTTGTCTTTCGACATTGCAAATATAGTGAAAATTTCTAATATACCAATATTTATACGGAAATTTTACTCCTCTTTCGATACGCTTTCGTAGGGCTTGATGATGCCGCGCTTCGATTCGCGGATGAACCTCACCAGCTCGTCGCGCTCCTTGCTTCGGGGTATCTGCTTCTCGACCTCCTCGCAACCCGACATGTAGTTCAGACCGCTCTGGAAGAGGATGCGGCAGGCGTCGTGGATCTCGCCGATGCGCTCGGGGGTGAAGCCGCGGCGCGAGAGTCCGATCTTGTTGATGCCCGCGAAGCGCATCGTGTCGTTGCGTACGATGACGAACGGAGGGGCGTCCTGCCCCAGCAGCGCCCCGCCCTGGATCATGGCGTGGTCGCCGATGCGCGTCCACTGGTGTATGGCGGCATGGCCGCCGATCACCACCCAGTCGCCGATCTCGACCTCGCCGGCCAGCGACACGCGGTTGGCGATGACGCAGTTGCTGCCCACCACGTCGTCGTGGGCGATGTGGACGTAGGCCATGAGCAGGTTGTGGTCGCCCACGACCGTCTTGCCGCGCGACGCCGTGCCGCGGCTGATCGTGACATACTCGCGGATGTCGTTGTAGTCGCCGATCTCGGCCGTCGTGACCTCGCCTGCGAATTTCAGATCCTGCGGCAGGCAGGAGACGGAGGCTGCGGTATGTATCCTGCATCCTTTGCCGATGCGCGCCCCGTCGTGGATCACGGCGCCGGGCCCGATCCAGCAGTCGTCGCCGATCACGACGTCGCCGGCGATATAGGCGAACGGTTCCACCGTAACATTGTTCCCGATTTTGGCGTCGGGATGGATGTATGCCAGATTGCTGATCATCGCTTACTTGTTGTTTTTGTTTTTAACGACCTGGGCCATCAGGACGGCTTCGCATGCGAGGGTTTCGCCTACGAAGGCCTTCGCCTCCACGACGGCCACGCCGCGGCGGATAGGCTCCATGAGGTGGATTTCGAACTGGAGCGTGTCGCCGGGGACGACCTTGCGCTTGAATTTCACGCCGTCGATCTTCATGAAATAGGTCGAGTAGTTCTCCGGGTCGGGCACGTCGCCCAGCACCAGGATGCCGCTGCACTGCGCCATCGCTTCGACGATCAGCACGCCCGGCATGACGGGCTCTTCGGGGAAATGCCCCACGAAGAAGGGTTCGTTCATCGTGACGTTCTTGATACCGGCCACGTCCGTCGCGTCGCGGTGGAAGATGCGGTCTACCAGCAGGAACGGCGGGCGGTGGGGCAGCATGTGGCGGATGTCGTTGATGTCGTGGAGCGGCGGCTTGCGGCAGTCGTACTGGAAACGGGGTTTCTCGCCGGCTTTGCGGATGGTGTGCTTGAGTTGCTTCATGAACTCGGTGTTGGCGAAATGCCCGGGGCGGGTGGCCCAGACGCGGCCCTTGATGCGGACGCCCAGCAGTGCGAAGTCGCCCAGCAGGTCGAGCAGCTTGTGGCGCGCCAGTTCGTTGTTGCAGCGCAGTTCGAGGTTATTGAGGTAGCCCGCCTTGATCTCGATGTCGGGCTTGTCGAAGATCTTTTTCAGGTGCTCCAGCTGGTCGGCCGGGACGGGGTTTTCGACCACGACGATGGCGTTGTCCAGGTCGCCGCCCTTGATGAGGTTCATCTTGATGAGCGGCTCCAGTTCGTGCAGGAAGACGAATGTGCGGCAGGGCGAGATTTTCTCGGCGTAGTTGTCGCCCGGGTTGAAGGTGGCGTACTGGTTGCCGATGACCTTCGAGTTGTAGTCCACGTGTACCGAGACGGAAAACTCGTCGTCGGGGTAGAGGATGATGGCCACGCCCTTCTCGGGGATCGTATAGACCATCTTTTCGGTCACGTGGTAGAATTTGCGTTCGGCGTCCTGGTCGACGACGCCCGCTTCGGTGATGGCCTTGGCATAGGCGCAGGCCGAACCGTCCATGATGGGGGTCTCGGGGGCGTCGATGTCGATGACGGCGTTGTCCACGCCCAGCGTCCAGAGCGCCGACATGATGTGTTCGATGGTGCTTACGCGGTGGCCGCCCGATTCGATGGTCGTGCCGCGCGAAGTGTCTACGACGTAGTCGCAGAGTGCGGGGATTATGGGTTGCCCTTCGATGTCGGTGCGGCGGAATACGATCCCCGTGTCGACTTCGGCGGGATTGACGGTCATGGTTACCTTGACGCCCGTATGGAGGCCCTTGCCGGAGAATGAGATCGGGGCCTTCAGCGTTTGTTGTTTTGTTGACATAAGCAGTGTTTCCGATTATTTACGCGCAAAGATAAAAATTTTTTCTTAATAAAAAGTACGTATGCGGTTATTATAAAAAGTAAGGGTTTATAGCGACATCGCCGCGGGCGGGGGTGGATATTTCGGAAAAAAACAGTATTTTTGTGCGGAAAAAACAGGAAACACGCCATGCCGACGCCGGAACCGGAAAAACGAGTCAAACGCCCCCGCCTGCGCCTGCCTTTCGAGAAACGGAAGCAGGATGCCGGTTCGTGGACGTACGACCACCGCATCGGGTTGTGCGTGACGCTCATCGCCTACCTGGTGCTGATGATCGCCTTCGTTTCGTCGAAGATCGTCGTCGGCCGCAAGCCCCATACCCAGGGGATGTATATCGACCTGCAGACGCTGGCCGAGCTGGAACAGGAGCGCGACAGGCTGGAACGGCTGGCGCGCGAACGGCAGGAGAAAGACCCGATCGACTGGCGGAGCATCCAGAACCAGGTTTCGAACGAAAACGCGCTGAACGAAAAGCTCAGGGACGACCGCGGTACCAATGCCGCGGCGCTCAACGATGCCGCAGCTGCGGCCGAGGAGCGCATGCGTGCCAACCGCGAGGCTTACGAACAGGGGCTCGCCGAGGAGCGCGCCATCCGCCAGCGCCGCGGCGCCGGGGAGGATTCCGAGCACCAGGATCGCAAGGTCAAGGGGCGCGTCACGGTTTCCTTTTCGCTGACCGACCCGGTGCGGACGTCCCGCTACCTGGCCGTCCCGGCCTACAAATGCGAAGGCGGCGGCGAAGTGGTGGTCGAGATTACGGTCAACCGTGCGGGCGACGTGACGAACGCCCGGGTGGTCGAAGGCGGGGACGAGTGCATGCGCTCTTCGGCGCTCGGTTCGGCCCGCAGGTCGCGTTTCAACATCGACGACTCCGCCCCGGCACGCCAGCAAGGGACGATTACGTATATTTTTATCCCCCAATAAGTTCTTTTTGCCCTGCAGAGGCGTGATGTTTGCCGGATTTTTTTTATCTTTGTTGCCGATCGAAATTCAGGCATGCGTAAAATCGCGATCATACTGTCGGGCTTGCTGTGTTGCCTGTTCTACGAAACGGGCGGCAGGGGGATTCCTGCGTCCGTTGCGGAGCATGCCGCCGTCACGATTTCGGTCGACCGCGCTTCCCACGACCAATGGCGTTGCGAGCGCGAGTACAATGCCGACCTGAATTTACCCCGCGTGGCGGGGGAAGTATCTCCTGCCCCGGTCGTGCCCGTTTCCCAGCGCGGCGGATCCGGAACCGGCCAGAACGCCGACCGTTTTGCGGCGAACCGGTTCGAGGCGGGTGTCGTGAAAGTAACCTCGGAATTCAAATCTTCTGACCTGTCCGTCGGCCTGCATGCCGTAGACTACTACGTCTACCGGCTGCGCCGGCTCATTATTTAGCGTGTTGTATTTTACCGGTTTACAAAGGAAATACAAACGATTAATAATGAAAAAGATATGGATAGGAATAAAATTTGCGAGGCGATGTACGCCTTGCCCGGGGGCGTTGTGGTAAAACGCCGCAAGTCCCAGTTGCGCGCTGCCGTGCTGTTCATCGCCGGCGTTGCGTTGGTGGTAGTGAACAATATGTACGGGGCGGAGCTCACGAACAACATGCGTTCGGCGATCGTTTTCATCGGCGGGCTGCTGATCCTCTCGGGGATGGTCATGGCTGCGATCCAGCTCTTCGGCTCGGGGGGCGTGCCCTTCCACAAGGACAAGCATTGCTACCTCGTTTTCGAGGAGCTCTACTTCGACCGGGGCGTCCGTGCCGATGTGGTGCAGTCGGTGGAGAACGGCGCCGTAGACCGGCTGCTCGGCCTGGCACGCGCGAATGTCCCGGCGCTCACGGTGGCCCTCTACCGTACGCCCGACAACAGTTTTGCAGCCATGCAGGCGTTCGAGTACGCCGACCTGGAGTACAAGCCGCTGACCAGGCTGAACATAGTAGATAAAGCATAACGTAACATAAACGGAGAAGAATGATAGACATCAGTGGTGAAAATGTAGTATTGGTAGGCGCATTGCTGCTCTTCGTGGCGGTGATGGCCGGTAAGGTCGCGTATCGTTTCGGGGCCCCCGCGCTGTTGCTGTTCCTCGGGGTGGGCATGTTGTTCGGTTTGAATTTCATCTCGTACCGTTCGGTCGAGATGACCCAGTTCGTGGGTATGATCGCCTTGTGTATTATCCTCTTCACGGGCGGTATGGACACGAAGTTCTCGGAGATAAAACCCATCATCGGCCCGGGCGTCGTACTTGCTACGGTCGGTGTGGTCATGACGGCGTTCGTGCTGGCCGGTTTCGTGTGGCTGGTGGCTCCGTGGCTGGGGATCGAAATACCGTTCGCGCTGGCACTGCTGCTGGCCTCCACGATGTCCTCGACCGACTCGGCGTCGGTTTTCTCGATCCTGCGAAGCAAGAAACAGGGGCTCAAACAAAACCTGCGCCCGCTGCTGGAGCTGGAGAGCGGTTCGAACGACCCGATGGCATACATGATGACCATCCTGCTCATCAGCGTCGTGTCGAATACCTCGTCCGGCGTCGGCCTGGGTATGAGTGTAGTCTTTTTCGTGGTGCAGATGGTCGTGGGCGCCCTGTCCGGGTACCTGATCGGGCGGCTGGCCGTATGGACGATCAACCGCATCAAGCTGGCCAACCATTCGCTCTACTCGGTGCTCCTGCTGGCATTCATCTTCTTCTCGTTCGCCTTCACCGACCTGATCAAGGGTAACGGCTACCTGGCCGTCTACCTTTCGGGTCTGGTTATCGGCAACCATAAACTCGAACAGAAACGGCCGCTGACCGTCTTTTTCGACGGGTTCACGTGGCTCATGCAGATCGTGATGTTCCTCACGCTGGGCCTGTTCGTGAACAGCAACGAACTGCTCGAACCCCGGGTGCTGATCCTCGGCGGGCTGGTCGGGGCGTTCATGATCCTTGTGGCGCGTCCGCTGACGGTCTTCACCTGCCTGCTCCCGTTCCGCAAGTTTACGACCAAGGCGCGGCTTTACGTGTCGTGGGTCGGGTTGCGCGGCGCCGTGCCTATCCTTTTCGCCATCTATCCGCTGATGGCGCATGTGGAGAATGCCGGGCTGCTGTTCAACGTGGTTTTCCTGGGGACGATCATTTCGCTGCTGGTGCAGGGCACTACGGTGAGCGGCATGGCCAACCTTCTGGGGCTGGCCTATGAGGAGCGCGAGTCGGCCTTCAGCGTCGACATGCACCAGGACATGAAGTCGGCGCTTACGGAGGTCGAGGTCAACGAGACGATGCTCGAAAGCGGGCATACACTCAAGGACATCACCCTCCCCGAGAATACGCTGGTGATGATGGTCTGCCGCGACGGCGAGTATTTCGTGCCGCAGGGTAAGACGGAACTCAAGCTGGGCGACAAGCTGCTGGTCATTTCCGACCGCAGCGAGGAGCTGGCAACCACCTATAAGGACATGGGCATCGACGATGTCATGAAGTTAGGGTAGGCTTCCTGCGGAGGAGGTTCCCTGTTCCGTCGGGAATTCAGGATCCGTTCCGCAAATCCCTTTCAGAGGGACAGATATGTCCGGTATCCGGTGACTTGGAGCCTGCCGGACAGAGGCAGATCCCGGCGATTCGCTCGCCGGGATTTTGTTTCGCTTTGCCGGACGAAAAGCCGGACGGCGATTTGCACCGTCCGGGATTTTTTCCTATATTCGATGTGCCGTATCGGAGGCTGCCCCGATCTCCGTATCTCTATGAAAACCGAACGAATGAAAATAGGGCTGTTTGCCGCACAGCTTGTCTTGCCCGCCGTGCCGGGCCTTTATGTCATCCTGTTCCGTCCCGGGGTGTCGCTGCTTACGCCCCGGATGCTTATTCCCTCCATGCTGTGCATCAACCTGCTGGCTATCCTCTTAGGGTGGCGCAGGCTCGGGTGGTCGCGCAATGAACGGCTCGATGCAGCCATGCTGCTGGTGATGTTCGCCCTGTTTCCCTGGCTGGAATACCGGGTGCTGCCCGTCGGGGCGTTCGAGGGGAATTTGTGGGCGCAGGTCGGGTGTTACTGCGCGGGACAGGCGATCGGGTATGTCTCGGTCGTGCTGGCGCCCGACTGGTTGGGAAGGCTCAGACAGCGGCGTTATGAAGAGCGGGTCTTGTCGGGGCGGGAAAAGTTCCGATCCCGCAAGGAGGTGCTGGAACAGCGGGCCGAAGCGCAGGAGGCGCAGCGCAGGGCGAAAGAGTTGCGCAGGGCGAAGAAATAAAAACATCCCGCACATCATATGTGCGGGATGTTTGTTTTTCGGACGTGTGCCCAGGCCTTTTCCCTCGGCTGGCAGTCTGCCTGCCCATCAGCCCATCGGTTCATCGGTCTGCCAGTCCGCCGACTCATCAATCCTTCTGTCTGTCTGCCAACCCGTCAGCTCATCGGTCTGCCAGTCCTCCGACTCATTTGCCCGTCAGCCCGTCAGTCCGCCGCTTCGCCCGCAGAGTGCCCGGAATTACAGCCCGCTGCCGTTTTACAGGGAGCGCCGGATGTTGAGCATCCAGGGGTTCTCGATGTTGCGGATGCCTTTCTGGGAGATTAGCTGCGCCAGCGTCAGCCCCATCTGGCGGAAGTCGGTCGAGAGGGTGGTGATCCCGCCCGCGAGGATCTCCTTGAGCGGCGTGTCGTTGTACGAAATGATGCCGAATTCGCGGCCGGGCGTCATCTGCTGCCGCTCGGCCTGCTTGAGCAGCGTCACCAGGTCGCGGTCGCTGACGAGGATGAACAGGTCGCCTTCGCGGATTTCGCGGTCGCGGATCGAGGCGAGGTATTCGTGCCCGAACCCGTGTTCCGCACAGAAGCGCACCAGTCCGTCGTAGCGCTCCTGCGGCTCCTTTTTTTCGTGCTGCACCATCAGCAGCCGTTCGTATTTGCGGATATGCCGCAGCCCGTGGCAGAGCGCCTCGTAGGTGTCCTTTTCGAAGTTTTGCGCCACGGACGAATACCTGCCCAGCAGTTCGGGGTGGAAGTGGTCGAGCAGGAACACCCGCCCCGAGAGGCTTTCGAGCAGCGGCCCGATGCCGGTGAACTTGCCCGGCATGATGATATAGGTGGTGTATTTGCCGTTGGCGTCGGTCACCAGCGCGTCGAAGACCCTGCGGTTGTAGTTGTGGAAATAGAGGTCTACGCTTACGCCTTTGCCGACGTGCTCCATGAACGAGTTGTAGAGGTCTTCCTTGAATTCGTTGAATTCGTTGAAGAGCAGGAAAATATTCTGTTCCGAGGGGATTCGCGCCGAGGCGATGTAGTAGCCCACGCCGGGCGTCGAGGCGATGATGCCGCGCGATTTGAGTTCGCTCAGCCCGGCGAAGACCGTGTCGCGCGAGAGGTGGTAATTCTCGCGGAATTCGTTGATCGAGGGTATCCAGTCCCCCTTCTGGAGCTTCCCTTCGGCGATGCCGTCGATGACGAAGTTGACGACCTGTTTGTATTTCGATTCGTTGTTTTTCATGGCTTTGCACACGCAATGTCGTGCAAATATACGTAAAATCGGGTAATATCGGTACGAACCGGTACGAAAAATAAAAAAAAAATCATACCAGTTCGTACCAGTATGACGAAATTTTATTTATATTTGCCCAAAAGATCACACAGCGCAATGGAGAAAGGGATCGTTTTCAGCATCGAGGAGTTCGCCATACACGACGGGCCGGGTATCCGCACCACCGTTTTCCTGAAAGGGTGCCCGCTTCGCTGTGCCTGGTGCCACAATCCCGAGGGCATTTCCCCCGAGCCGCAGTATATGGATCGCCGCGACGGCCGCACGATGTGCGGGTACGCGATCTGCTCGGGGGAGCTGGCCGGCAAACTGCTGCGCAACAAGGCGGTATATGCCATGAACCGCGGCGGTGTGACGCTCACGGGCGGCGAGCCGCTTCTGCAGGCCGCATTTGCGGCAGAGGTGCTTGCCGCGTTGCAGGCCGTGGGGGTGCATACGGCCGTCGAGACGAGCGGCTATGCCGCGCCGGATGTTTTCCGCCGGGTGGCGGGGCACGCCGATCTGGTGCTGTTCGACGTGAAACACGCCGACCCGGTGCAGCACCGCCGCTGGACGGGGGTGGACAATGCCCCCATCCTGCGCAACCTGGCATGGCTGTGCACTTCGGGCCGGCCGTTCGTCGTCCGCATCCCGCTGATCCCCGGGGTGAACGATACGCGGGAGAACATGTTGCAGACCTGCCTGCTGATCAAGGATGCCCCGGGGCTGGAGCGGGTCGAGATCCTGCGCTACCACAAGACCGCCGGGGCGAAGTACGCCATGATCGGCCGGACGTATGCCCCCGGTTTCGATACCGGGGCGGAGCCCCGTGTCCACGACGTTTTCAGCGACTACAATCTTAAAACACTCATACAATGAATCCCAGAATCGAAAACCTGCGCGGCTATATCCTCCGCAAAGAGCACCATGTCCTGCGCCGTACCCCGGCCCGGCTCGGGCTGGACAACCTCAATATCGGGTTTGCAGCGGCCGGAATGCCGCCCGTGAGGCGCTCGGCGGAGATGCTCGCCGCCCTGATGCGTGCCGAACAGCCCGTGATCCTGCCGGGCGAGAAGATCGTATTCACCCGCACCGTTACCGAAGTGCCCGAAATCTTCACCCCGCAGGAGTGGGACGGGATCAAGGCGTCGCACTACATCCACGAGCGCGGGACGGTCTGCAACATATCGCCCGACTACGAAACCACCATCCGCCTTGGGCTCGATGCCCGGAAGGCCGAAATCGCTTCCCGCCTGGCGGACGATTCGCTCGACCAGGAACAGCGTATCTTCCTGGGGTCGGTGGCGCTCTGCATCGAGGCCGTGCAGGAGCTTACGGGGCGTTACGCCGCTCATGCCCGCGAGGCGGGGCAGGCGGATACGGCCCAAGTGCTCGAGGCCGTGCGTACGCGCGGCGCCCGGTCGCTGCGCGAGGCGCTGCAACTGCTGCGCATCCTCCATTTCGCGATCTGGGAGGCCGGCAATTACCACAATACGCTGGGGCGTTTCGACCAGTACATGTACCCCTATTTCCGCCATGACATCGACAGCGGCGTGCTGACCGAGGAGGAGGCGTTCGACCTGGTGGAAGAGTTCTTCCTCGCATGCAACAAGGACAGCGACCTCTATCCCGGTATGCAGCAGGGCGACAACGGCCAGAGCATGGTGCTGGGCGGCCGCGCCGCAAACGGCGACTACCTTTTCAACCGCCTCTCGGAGATGTGCCTGCGGGCCAGCTGCGAACTGGAGCTGATCGACCCCAAGATCAACATCCGCGTCGACGCGGATACGCCCGACGAAATCTTCTTCCTGGGGTCGCAGCTCACCCGCAAGGGGCTGGGATTCCCGCAGTACAGCAACGACGACGTGATCGTCCCGGGGCTCATGAAGAAAGGGTACTCGGAGCAGGACGCCCGCAATTATGTCGTGGCCGCCTGCTGGGAGTTCATCATCCCCAACCATGCGATGGACATCCCCAACATCGACGCCGTGTCGCTCATCGGCTGCGTGCGCGAGGTGTTGCCCGAACTGGAGCAATGCCCCGATTATGCGGCCTTCTACGGCCGTGTAGAGCGGAAGATCGCCGAAAAGGCCGACGCCATCTGCCGCAAGCACCGCAACCTCTACATCGCCCCCGCACCGATGATGTCGCTGTTGATGGACGGCACCATAGAACGGGCGCAGGACATTTCGCTCGGCTCGCGCTACAACAACTACGGCCTGCACGGCACGGGCATTGCCACGGCGGCCGACTCGCTGGCGGCGCTGCGCAAATTCTACTTCGAGGAGCGCCGTTTCGATGCCCCGACGCTGCTCTCGGCGCTGGAGGACGACTTCCGCGGCGCACCCGAATTACAACGCCTGCTGCGGCGGGAGGCTCCCAAGATGGGGCAGGACGACGACTATGCCGATTCCATCGGGCGCGACCTGCTCGCATCGTTCGCACGTGCGCTCGAAGGGCGCCGCAACGAGCGGGGCGGCATCTACCGCGCCGGCACCGGTACGGCCATGTACTATGTTTTTCATGCCGCAGGCCTCGGTGCCACGCCCGACGGCCGCAGTGCCGGGGAGATGATCCCCGCCAACTATTCGCCGAGCCTGTTCATCGACCAGCGCGGGCCCGTATCGGTCATCAAATCCTTCACCAAACCGCGTCTGGAGGATGTGGTCAACGGCGGGCCGCTGACCCTCGAGTTCGACCAGTCGGTCTTCAACAACGAGGAGAGCGTCCGCAAACTGGGAATGCTCGTCAAGACCTACATCGCCCTGGGCGGCCACCAGTTGCAGCTCAATACCGTCAGCCGCGAAAAGCTGCTCGACGCCAAGGTGCATCCCGAGCGGCACCGCAACCTGATCGTGCGCGTCTGGGGCTGGAGCGGCTATTTCGTCGAACTGGACGAATGTTACCAGAACCATGTGATCAACCGGATCGAATTCGGCCTCTGAACCGGCGTGAACCGAAACTGAAAACCAACTAATCCGACCTGATATGAAAACATCCGTTAAAGGCTTCATGTTTTATGTCGCCTTCGTCGCTTCGCTCGGCGGCCTTTTGTTCGGCTTCGACACGGCCGTGATCTCCGGTGCCGAAAAGGCGATCCAGGGGATCTATGCGCTCTCGGACTTCGCGCACGGCTTCACGATCGCCACGGCGCTTATCGGCACCATCGTCGGCGCCCTGGTCTGCGGCGGCCCAGCCGAACGCTACGGGCGCCTGCGCTCGCTGAAAGTGATCGCGTGGCTCTACCTGATCTCGGCCGTGGGCAGTGCCGTGATCGTCAACTGGTATTCGTTCATGTTCTTCCGCTTCCTGGGCGGGCTGGCCGTCGGCGCCTCGTCGGTCGTGGGGCCGATGTATATCGCCGAGATCTCCCCGTCGCACTGGCGCGGGCGTTTCGTGGCCTTCTTCCAGTTCAACATCGTGCTGGGCATCGTCATCGCCTACCTGACCAATTACTGGATCGTGGGGATTCCCCACGACTGGCAGTGGATGCTGGGCATCGAGGCCGTCCCGGCACTGGCCTTCGGCCTGTTGCTGATGACCGTGCCCGAAAGCCCTCGCTGGCTGCTTATCCGCAGCCGTGACGCCGAGGCGCGCCGTGTACTCGAACGCACCACGCGCGAGAATGTCGAAGCCGAAATGGCCGAGATCCGCGCCTCGCTCGCCGGGGCGGGCGATACAGGCGAGCGGCTTTTCCGGAAAAAATATTTCATCCCCATCCTGCTGGCGTTCCTCATCTCGACGTTCAACCAGCTCACGGGGATCAACGCCATCCTCTACTATGCGCCGCGCCTGTTCGAGATGTCGGGCGTCTTCCGCGAGGGGGCGATGATGCAGTCGATCATGATCGGCATCACCAACCTCACGTTCACCATGCTGGGCATGTTCCTCATCGACAAGGTGGGGCGGAAGAAGCTCATCGGCGTAGGTGCCGTGGGGATGTTCGTCTCGCTGGTGCTCGTGGCGCGCGGGTTCTGGCTCGAACGCTTCGAAGGTTACTACATGCTCGTCTGCCTGATGGGCTACATCGCCTTCTTCGCCGTGTCGCTGGGCGCTACGATCTGGGTGGTCATTTCCGAGGTCTTCCCCAATTCGGTGCGTGCCAAGGGGCAGGTGCTGGGCAGCATGACCCACTGGGTGTGGTCGGCGCTGTTGTCGTGGTTCTTCCCCGTCTTCCTTTCGGTCGGCGGCACCTATATCTTCGGATTTTTCGCGCTTATTGCCCTCGGCAGCCTTATCTTTGCGATAAAGCTCCCCGAGACCAAGGACAAATCGCTCGAACAGATACAGAAAGAACTGGTAAAATAAAAACCCGGACATATGAACCGTTCCCTGAAAAAAATTCCCCTTGCGGCCTTGTGTGCCGCCATGGCCGCCGCCTGTGCGGGCGGCGCAACGGACGCCACGATCACGGTCGATGCGTCGAAAGTCGAGGGCAGCGTCACCCCCTGGCTTTACGGGGCCTGCATCGAAGACGTCAACCACGAGATTTACGGAGGCCTTTACGACCAGCGGATCTTCGGCGAGAGTTTCGAGGAGCCCGTGCCCAACCCCCTTTTCGATGACTGCTCGGCCTACGAAGGGGAGTGGCAGGTTGCCGGCGACGAGCTGCTCTGTGCCGCTCATGCGGGTGCCAAGCTGGTCTATGACCCGCTGGAGATGGCTGCGGGCGAGGTCGAGACCGAACTGAAATTCACCCGCGGCGGCGGTGGCGACAATGCCGGTCTGCTGGCCGGGGTTTCGGAGCCGGGCAACGGCGCCGACAATTTCCACGGCTACGAGATAAGCCTTGCGGCCGACGGCCGTAAGGTCGTGCTGGGCAAGCATAAGAACAATTTCACGCCGATCGCCGATGCTGCCGTGTCGTGCGACCCCGCACAATGGAACAGGCTGGGATTCAAGACCGACGGCCGCACGTTGCAGGTTTTCCTGAACGGGGCTTGCGTGCTCCGTGCCGAGGACGACGATCCCGTGCTGGCCAGGGGCAGGGTCGCCCTGCGTACGTGGAATTCCGAGGCACGGTTCCGCAACGTGAAGGTTACGGCCGACGGTGCGTCGCGCAAACTCGTGTTCCGCACGACGCCGGCCGTGCAGGTCAGCCGGCAGTGGGACGCCTTTTCGACGGGCGGTGCCGTGGCTGCCTACCGCCACGAGGCGGGGGACGCCTATAACGGCGCATGCTCGCAGAGCGTGGAATTCGTCTCCGGGACGGGAACCGTCGGCATCGCCAATGCCGGACTGAACCGCTGGGGCATTGCCGTGCGCAAGGGGCAGATGTTCGAAGGGCGCCTCTACCTGCGCGGGTCGGGCGATGTGGTCGTGGCGTTGCAGAGTGCCGACGGCACGAAGGAATATGCCTCGCAGCGTATCACGGGCATCGGTGCGGCCTGGAAGAAATTTCCGTTCGAACTGACTGCCGCCGCAGCGGACGGGGATGCCCGCTTCGCCCTCTACCTCGACCGCCCCGGCAGGGTGCAGGCCGATCAGGTGACGCTGATGTCCACGGGCGAAGACCGCTTCCGCAGCCTGCCGCTGCGGGGTGACATCGGGCAGGCGATGGTCGACCAGGGGCTGACCTTCCTGCGTTACGGCGGTACGATGATCAACATTTCCGGTTACCGCTTCAAGAAGATGATCGGCGACCGTGACAAGCGGCCGCCCTACCACGGGCACTGGTACCGCTGGTCGACCAACGGCTTCGGCATCGAGGATTTCCTGCAATTCTGCGAGAAGGCGGGCTTCACGGCGGCCTTTGCGGTCAATATCGAAGAGACGCCCCAGGATATGGCCGACATGATCGAGTACCTGAACGGCCCGGTGACGTCGGAGTGGGGGCGCCGGCGTGCCGAGAACGGCCACCCCGAGCCTTACGGCGTGAAATATATCGGCATCGGCAACGAGGAGGTGCTCTTCAACGGCGACCGTGCCGACGAATACGACCACTATGTCGAGCGCTTCAACCTGCTGCACGACGCCATCAAGGGTAAAGACCCGTCGGTGAAACTGATCTCCACGGCGTGGTGGCGTGCCGATTCGCCGAGCATGGAACGGACGTTCCGTGCCCTGGACGGCAAAGCCGACTATTGGGACTACCATCCGTGGGCCGACCAGCTCGCCAGCGGCCGGGAGGTCGAGGCCGAACTGCGCCGTATGCGCGAGCTGTTCCTCAGGTGGAACCCCTCCACCACGATGAAATGCGCCATCTTCGAGGAGAACGGCAACCGCCACGACATGCAGCGCGTGCTGGGACACGTCACGCTTCAGAACGCCGTGCGCCGCATGGGCGACTTCGTGCTGACCTCCTGCGCGGCCAATGCCCTGCAACCCTACCGGCAAAACGACAACGGCTGGGATCAGGGGCAGGTTTTCTTCACCCCGTCCCAGGTGTGGGGGATGCCCCCCTATTATGCGCAGCAGATGGCTGCGGCACACCACCGTCCCCTGACGGTCGGCTGCGGGGTCGAGGGCGCCGACGGGGTGCTCGACGTGACGGCAACCCGCAGCCGCGAGGCGGGGAGCGTCGTGCTCCATATCGCCAATACGGGTGCCGAGCCGCTGCGTGTGGGCCTGCGTGTGGACGGGATGGGGAAGGTTTCCCAAGCCCGCATGGTTTCGCTCTCGGGCGACCTCGACGCGGTGAACACCCCCGAAGAGCCGCGCCGCATCGCCCCCGTCGGGCGGGAACTGCCGGCCCGGGCTGCGCAGACTGTCGACATAGCGCCCTATTCCTATACGATCGTGGTGCTGGATGAATAACCCTGAAAAACCGAAGACTATGAATCTGAAAAGAACCATGCTGGCGGCGCTCGTGGCCGCCGTGCTGATCCCCGGCGGGCTTTGGGCGCGCGGGAAAACGGGCAATGCCCGAATCAAGGTCGACATCGAACGCCAAAAGGGCGAAATCGACCGGAATATCTACGGCAACTTCGTCGAGCACCTCGGCCGCTGCATCTACGGCGGGCTTTACGAGCCCGGATCGCCCCTTTCGGACGAGAAGGGCTACCGCCGGGACGTGCTCGAAGCGACGCGGGCGCTTCGCACATCGCTGGTGCGCTGGCCGGGCGGCAACTTCGTCTCGGGCTACCACTGGGAGGACGGCATCGGCCCGCAGGCCGGGCGCCCGACGCGCATCGACCTGGCATGGGGCTTCCGCGAGAGCAACGCGTTCGGCACCGATGAGTTCGTCGAGTGGTGCCGCCGTGCCGACACCGAGCCCTATTTCTGCGTGAACCTCGGCACGGGGACGATGGACGAAGCCCGCAACTGGGTCGAGTACTGCAATGTCGAGAAAGGCACCTACTGGTCCGACCTGCGCCGCCGTAACGGCTACGAGAAACCCCACAAGGTGAAATACTGGGCCCTGGGCAACGAGATGGACGGCCAGTGGCAGATGGGGCACAAGAACGCCGAGGATTACGGCAAGTTCGCCCTCGAGACGGCCAAACTGATGAAGTGGATCGACCGGGACATCAAACTTGTCGTGGCCGGGTCGAGCGACTACAACGGCAACTGGATCGACTGGAACCGTACCGTGCTGGAGTACCTGAAGAATCACGCCGACTACATCGCCCTGCACAACTACGTCGAGAACCGGAGCAACGATTATTACAAGTTCATGGCCACGACGCGCTTCGCCGAGAAGGCTATCCGCATCACCGAGGGGCTGATCGCCGAGGCGATGACCAAGGCCGAACGCAAGGATCCGATCTACATCGCCTTCGACGAGTACAACGTATGGTACCGCGCCAAGGGCGAGGAGGGCAACGAGGAGGTCTACAACCTCGAAGATGCGCTGGTGGTATCGACTTTCCTCAACATCTTCGTCCGCAACGCCCATGTGGTCAAGATGGCCAACATGGCGCAGCTGGTCAACGTCATCGCCCCGATCTTCTCCACCAAGGATGGTTCGTGGTACCAGACGATCTTCTACCCGTTGCAGCTCTTCGCCACGCATTGCCACGGCACGTCTCTCGACACCTTCGTCGACTGCGACACCTATGCGCTGGGCAGGGAGCGGATCCCTTACCTCGACGTATCGGCGGCCTATGACAACGAGGCCGGCGAAGTGATCGTGAACGTCACCAACCGCCACCGGGAGCAGGCCATCACGACCGACATCCTCTGCCAGACAGGACGTTTCGACGGCAAGGCGACGGTATACGAGGTCAACGGCCCCGACATCAAGGCCGAGAACTCGATGACCCGTCAGGCCGTGAAAACCGTGACCAAAGAGGCGCAGGCGCGGGGCGACCGGTTCACCTATGCCTTCCCGGCGCACTCGTTCACGCTGATCCGCATCCCCGTCGTAACCGACTGACAGCACCCTGCCCGGCGGCAGGCGCCGTCGGCCCCGGGCGGGGGCTCCCGAACCCGAATAAAATGAAACAGAACTTATTAATCGTATTTTTTATGGCAGGAATGCTTTCCGGATGCGGCTCCGCGCGGCATTCGCAGGTCTCGCGTGCCGCCTTCCGCTCCACGGTGGACGGCAAGGCGACCGACCTTTACACGTTGAGGAATGCCCGCGGGCTGGAGATGACGGTGACCAATTTCGGCGGCCGCGTCGTCGAATTATGGGTGCCCGACCGCGACGGCAATTTCGCGGACATCGTGCTGGGGCACGACAATCTCGGCGCTTACGTCGATCAAACCGGAGAGCGGTTCCTCGGCGCCACCATCGGCCGTTACGGCAATCGTATCGCCGCAGGGCGCTTTACGCTCGACGGGAAGGAGTATACGCTGCCCCTGAACGACGGCCCCAACAGCCTGCACGGCGGTGCCAAGGGCTTCGACATGGTTGTGTGGGATGTCGTCGAGGTGACGCCGCAGAAGATCGTATTGGCCTGCCTCTCGCCCGACGGCGATCAGGGATATCCCGGGAACCTGAAGGTTACGATGACCTACGAGCTAACCGACGACAACAGCTTCGTCGTCACACACGAGGCCACGACCGACCGCCGTACGGTCGTCAACCTCACGCACCACTCGTTCTTCAACCTGCACGGGGCGGGCGGGCCGCCGATCAACGACCATGAGCTGATGATCGCAGCCGATTTCTTCACGCCCGTCGATTCGACGCTCATCCCCACCGGCCGCCTGATGCCCGTCGAAGGCACGCCTATGGATTTCCGCCGTCCGGCACCGATCGGGTCGCGCCTCGATGCCGATTTCGAACAGCTCCGCCACGGCCACGGCTACGACCACAATTGGGTGCTGTCGCGCAGGAGCGCCCATGACCTGGAGCTGGCGGCTACGGTCTATGAACCCGCTGCGGGGCGTTATATGGAGGTTTGGACGACCGAACCGGGCATTCAGTTCTACGGCGGTAATTTCTTCGACGGCTCCCTGGTCGGCAAGGGCGGCAAATCCTACGGCCGCCGCGCTTCGCTGGCGCTCGAGACCCAGCACTTCCCCGACAGCCCCAACCATCCCGGCTTCCCCTCGACGGTGCTCGGCCCTGGCCAGCGCTACCACCATGTCTGTGTCTACAAGTTCAGTACCCGGTAGGTATATCCCGATCGCTGAAACACCCGGGTTCGTCTTGCGGGCCCGGGTGGCTTTTTACATGGACGAGCAGGTTGCCGTCTAAATGGTAGACATATTTGTACAGTCTGTCGCCGTGTACCGCTCGAAGCTCCGTATGTTCCCGTTCAGGCCGTGATTCAGGTCGCGTTCGACCCGGGCGGGTATAATAGAACCGCTCCGGAGGCTGTGAAAGTATCCGGAGCAGTTAAGCAGACGGACTGACCGGAAAATATTTCTCCGCAAGGGGGTCTATCGAGTTGAACTGTGCGTTCATACCCTGCAATCTGGCCTGCGAGTCGTATAGGTCGACGCAGAACCTGGACAGGAACTCTTTTCCGTTGTACCTGAATTCGTTTGCATCAGATGTTGCCAAAGAACTGTTTTTATGCTGCATGCCGTATGGCATGTAGTCGTATTCAACTGTAACGACCCCGTTCTGGTTTACGATCGCCCTCACGCTCCCCAGATGGTCGTTCAGGAAATAGCGGGTATCGTATTCTTCACCCAGTCTGCCGATGCGTCCCATGGCAAAGGGAGCGCTCTCGAATGCGGGCTTTGCCCCCTCCAGTTCATAACGGACGCTTCCGATATACAAGTATCCGTTACCCCGGACGTCAGTCGAGGCGACCTTCTCGCCATTCCAAAGATAACAATAATTTGCTCATTATCCCATTGACATACTCTATCAACGGGATAATGAGCATGAAACTAAAATTTCTTTATCGGGAGAAATCCCTATATATTGTACTGATTGCCGGATTTTTTCTATCATAGGCTATTGTGCATGTATCCCCAATGATTATGGGTCTGCTTGAAAATGTAGGTTTTCGTCTTTGATATAGTATATTATTTTGAAATAATTGACCATTTATAGAGTATTCAAAATAAACATAATATTTACTTTTAGGGCCTGATTCTATTTTCAGCACTATAGCCTTTGTATATTCCGCATTCTTTTTAAGGGAGTTATACTCTTTCCATCCATTATAATATACAATGCCTATAAAAAGAATACATGAAACCGAGAGAACACCAGCTAAACTATTTTTTACTTTATTTTTCATTTTACTTTTATTTTATACTCTGGTTTATATACCTGTAAAGCATCCGCCCGTATTATTTCATGTGTTTGCGGCATGGAAGTTTGCTTCATACCTCCAAATGGAATAGCACTAAGCTGTCCATTGATTAATCCTGCCGTGAAATTAGCAATAACATTTGTTCCGATCTGAAAACCATCACTATTAACTATTGTCTGCATCTGCATCAACGAAGATTTTATCTCTTTAGAAAGTGTCGCCGACGCTTTTGATGATAAATCTGAAACTATTGCCTTTTCCAATCCAGACGTAACTCCCCTTGCCACTTTCCCCGGTACTAATGAAGCGGCAGCGTCGAGAGCAGCCTTTCCTGGCGTTTTACCTTCTCCAATATATTCTAAGCCTTTATTTTCACTGTAATCAACTGCCACATCAACAGCAATAACACTTGCGGTAGTAACTTTAGCCGCTGTAGACATTCCGGGAGACAATAAGGCAGATGTCATGAACGACGCCCCGATACTGGTATAATCAATGTTTGATAGTGCTTCAAAGAAACCTTGGTCATCAGCCATAGCAACGGAAACTTGGGCTGTGGCATCTACAACTGCGCCGACTGCTCCCTTTATTAGGGGGAGCAAGATTGGATATTCCCCGTCGTAGTCAATCCTATTTATTGGATTGTCGGCACAATAGGCGTAGGGGCTTATGTCAGTCATCTCTTCCGCTCGCGGATCTATCGAGTTGAACCGTGCGTTCATACCCTGCAATCTGGCCTGCGAGTCGTATAGGTCGACGCAGAACCTGGACAGGAACTCTTTTCCGTTGTACCTGAATTCGTTTGCATCAGATGTTGCCAAAGAACTGTTTTTATGCTGCATGCCGTATGGCATGTAGTCGTATTCAACTGTAACGACCCCGTTCTGGTTTACGATCGCCCTCACGCTCCCCAGATGGTCGTTCAGGAAATAGCGGGTATCGTATTCTTCACCCAGTCTGCCGATGCGTCCCATGGCAAAGGGAGCGCTCTCGAATGCGGGCTTTGCCCCCTCCAGTTCATAACGGACGCTTCCGATATACAAGTATCCGTTACCCCGGACGTCAGTCGAGGCGACCTTCTCGCCATTCCAAAGATAACAATAATTTGCTAAAAACAGTTCTCCCGCCTGCGAATGCAGCTCCGCAGGTGCGATTTTTTCCGGCAGGTTGAGGAAATCGTATGAGATTTTCAGTTGATTCTGACCGTCATATACCAGATTTCCCATCGTGTCGTATTCGAAGGGATTGTCTACCTCCTCAATGCCGAAGGCTACCTTTCCCTCCGAGTCTTTTGTGCCGGGATCGCGTTTTACACGGACGAGCTGGTTGCCGTCGAGGAGGTATTTATACTTGAGAATTTCATCGCCGTTGTAGCGTTCGAAACTCCGCATGTTCCCGTTCAGGTCGTATTCCATCCTGCGCTCGGTAAAGGTGTTGTCCCTGAGCGGGGAAAATCCGGGGAAATTTTCGGACGGTTCGCGTTTATACAACTCGGCATCGGTCAGGCGCCCCAGCATGTCGTACGAATAAGCATAGGTGTTATCCCCCATGACGTCACGTCCCCGGTTCCAGGATATTTCCGCGATATTTCCCGAATACAGGGGTTTGGCGGCTTGCGGTTTGAAATAATTGAGTTGTTCGGTGAAGATAATGTTGCGAATCCAGAGCGTATCCCCGGTTTGCAGGTTTACCGATGGGGCTTTGATTCTGTGCGTGATTCCCGAGAGCCAGCCCTGGATGTTGTATTTGTGTTCGGTCTCCAAGCCGTTTCCGGCGGTTTTTGTTTGCAGGCGTCCCAACTCGTCGTATGCGGACGCAACGTCGGCGCAGACCTTGCCGTTTATGGAAACTACCTCGCGCAGTTGTCTGCCCCGCCCGTCGTAGGTGTAGGCATAACGGAGATTCAGAGGTTCGCCTTCGGAAATATTATGTTGCTCGTCGCGGATCAGGATATTTCCCGAATAGTCGTATTTGTAGCTGATGCGCAAACCGTAACCGAGCGGGGTGGTTTCGACCGACTGGATTACCCGGTTGCGGGCATCGTAGTAGAATGTCCGGCGTGCGGACAGGGGGGCTTTCCTGGCCGGGGAGAATACGGATTTGTCGAATGTTTCGAAAATCTCCTCATGCGTTTTCAGCCCGCGGACGTTTGTACTGCGGATGGTTTCGTCGGTCACCTCGGCGACGGGAAGGAACGCATGTGTGCCGAATGCCGGAGAATCCAGCCGGTATTCGTCGTAAATATAACGTTCGGTATCGTGCGGTTCGGTGACGCCGAAAGCGAGGTTTGTGACGGCCGGATCATATGTTACGGGGCGGTAAGGCTCTTCGGGGTTGACCGGGAGGAGCGGGGCTTCGGGATCGACAGGGAGTACCGGATCTATGGGAACAGGGTCGGGGGTGACTGGGTCTGGCGGGCCTTCAGGATCCGAAGGGGTTGAAAACCTATGAGAAACTCGCCGTGCTGGGTGACGATGCCGGGGAACCCCGGTATGTGGAGCGCACTTATTTCTACGATTATAAAAAGAGGCTCATGCAGGTCGTCGAACGTAATCCCGAAGGCGGGATTTCCCGTACGTCCTACGATTACGATCTTGTGGGAAATGTCGTGCGCTACAAAGAACTTCGCCAGCCTTATGCCGGTGCCGATGAAGATATGGTGACTGCCTCATATGTCTATGACAACCGCAGGCGCTTGATCCGTGAAGTCAGAGCTTTAAATTACGAGAATTCCGTGGCTGTGGATTATGAGTATGACGACCTTGGGAAATTGGTCGGCAAAACAACGCGTAACGGAGGTTTGAATACGACGATGGCATATAATCTTCAGGGGTGGCAGACGGATATGCAGGTCACGGACAGCGGCAGCCCGCTGTTCGATACGCATCTGCGCTATTATGATCCTCAGTATGGAGAGACTACGCCCAGCTACGCGGGTAATATTTCGGAATGGACATGGCGGCAGGGTGGAGAGTCCGACGAAAACACGTATGCCTTCACCTATGATAGCCATTCCCGCCTGACGGATACCAAACAATATATCAATGGAATGCCCGATAATCAATTTATTGAAACAGGTTTTTCATATGATTTGAATAGTAATATCAAGGCGCTCAAACGCTATGATAAAGGAATTTTAAAAGATTCGTATAATTATAATTATTTGGGGAATCAATTGCTGGCAATCTATGTCCGTCCTGTTTCCTCCCGCAATGCCGTGCCGCAGTCTGTGGACTTTGCTGCCGCCGTCCCGGTTGACTCCGCAGGACTGGTTATCCGCGATCCGCTCGATCCGGGTGTTATCATTCCCCCTGTCGATCCGAACAATCCCTTTGACCCGACCGATCCGACCGGCCCGATCAAGCCGGTTAATCCCGGCGATCCCGATGATCCGGGGCCGGGCATTACCGTTCCTCCTGGCTTAGTCGTCGATCCGACCGACCCCGGGAAGTATGATCCGACTATCCCCGTCTTCCCCGCAACCCCCGACGAAAACGAAGGTGATATCCCCGATCCTATCCCCGATCCCGCCGTGCCTATTATCCCTCGCGACACGATTTACAACGGTGTAGGGTATGTCTACGATTCCGCGGGCAATGTGCTTTACGATTCCCATGCGGGTTTGAACCTCCGCTATAATGACCTGAACCTGATCGAAAAAGTAATGCGTGGCGATACGATTGTTGCAAAATATTCGTATCTTTCGGATGGTACCAAGTT
>ENA-UEPG01000652-UEPG01000652.1-human-gut-metagenome-genome-assembly--contig:-NODE-652-length-32933-cov-4.723034_pt1 | contig 32933 bp, 15 predicted proteins | sample MGYA00242893_ERZ507902 | MGnify/ENA primary metagenome ERZ507902 (study PRJEB26167, sample SAMN06115491) | human gut metagenome | host: Homo sapiens | place: China:Gansu | collected 2015-04-23 | study...
TGGAAATAGAAAAGAGCCTGAAAGAGAAAGAATACACAGAGAACAAGGCAAACTCGGAACTGTATGTGGCGTATTCCCGTCTGGAAAAGGCTATGGAACTTTATCAATCAGCAGACGATGACTTGGAAAAGAACTTCAACCGGCTGCTTGAAGGGGTGAACGAGAATTTCCGTAAGCGTAATATCAGTATGCTGGAATTTGTCGATTATTACGAGAGTTATAAGGAAACGAGTTTACAATTGTATGAGACCCGGAAAGATGTTTTTCTGGCCATGGAGAACTTGAATACGGTAGTAGGACGAAATATATTTAATTACTAAGCAATGGATATGAGCAGGATTTTACAGATTTTTATAGGTGCAGTACTATTCTTGAGCAGTTGCTCGACAAAAGATAATAATGAAACTTCAGTATCTCCGGAGATGTGTCTGACAGATAGTTTGATGCAAGTTGTCAGTATAGATACCGTACATACACGTATTTTAATCGACGAGTTGACACTGAACGGTCGTGTGACGTTTAATCAGGAGCAAGTGGTACAGGTTTTTCCAATGTTCGGTGGACGGGTGATTGCTGTGAATGCCGAGGTGGGAGACTACGTACATAAAGGGGAAGTGCTTGCTGTGGTCAAGAGTGGTGAAGTGGCGGAATATGAGAAACAGCTGAAGGATGCGGAACAACAAGTGGCCGTAACCCGCCGTAACTGGGATGTTGCGCAAGATATGTACAATGCCGGCATGGCTTCGGCCCGCGACACATTGCAGGCCCGTCAGGAATTGGTGAGTGCCGTGACGGAGGAAAGACGCCTGAAGGAAGTCCATTCCATCTATAATCTGTCCGATGAATCCAGATATGAGATTAAATCACCGATAACGGGCTTTGTGGTGGAGAAGCATGTGAATAAAGATATGCAGATACGCTCCGACCAGGGTGAAGAACTATTCACGGTATCCGGTCTGGATAATGTCTGGATTATGGGCGATGTATATGAGAGTGATATCCGCAAAGTAAAAGAAGGTGCTCCTGTCCGTATTACGGCATTGGCCTATCCCGGCAGAGAGTTTACAGGGGTTATTGATAAGGTTTACCACATCCTCGATGAAGAAAGTAAAACCATGAGCGTGAGAATTAAACTTCGTAATGCGGATTATCTGTTGAAACCCGGCATGTTTACCAATGTATATGTACAATGCGAATCAACGGATGATACGATGCCCTGCATTGATTTACATGCCCTGATCTTTGAGAATGGAAAGAATTATGTAGTGACGGCAAACGAAGACGGCAAGCTGCAAGTAAAGGAAGTGGAAGTGTATAAACAGTTAAGGAATCGGTGCTATATACAATCCGGCTTGCAGGAGGGCGACCGTATCTTGAATAGAAACACATTGCTGGTATATAACGCATTGAATGCTGATTAACAGATAAAGAATTTGATATGCATAAGTTCATAGATAACATCATAGCTTTCTCTTTGAAGAATAAGTTCTTCATATTCTTTTTTACGGTACTTGCGGTTATTGCAGGAATTGTCTCTTTCAAGCATACCCCGATAGATGCCTTTCCGGATGTAACCAACACCAAAGTAACTATTATTACCCAATGGCCCGGGCGGAGTGCCGAAGAGATGGAGAAGTTCATTACCATCCCTATTGAAATAGCAATGAACTCCGTACAAAAGAAGACGGACATACGCTCTACCACCTTGTTCGGACTATCGGTGGTGAATGTAATGTTTGAAGATCATGTAGACGATTTTACAGCCCGTCAACAGGTCTATAATCTATTGAATGATGCTGACTTGCCGGAAGGCGTTACTCCGGAAGTACAGCCTTTGTATGGTCCTACGGGAGAAATCTTCCGCTATACGTTGAGAAGTGAGAAGAAATCGGTTCGTGAACTGAAGACCATTCAAGACTGGGTGATCGAGCGGAATTTACGTTCCGTATCCGGTGTGGCCGATATTGTAAGTTTCGGTGGAGAGGTGAAAACCTTTGAGGTCAGTGTGAATCCCAACCAATTGAGGAATTACGATATCTCCTCTCTGGAATTGTTTGAAGCCATAGAGAAAAGTAATATCAATGTCGGTGGTGATGTGATCACAAAAAGCTCCCAAGCCTATGTTGTCCGGGGTATCGGACTGATTAACGATGTGGAAGAAATCGGAAATATCGTTGTGAAAAATGTGAAAGGTACTCCTATTCTGGTGAAACACCTGGCAGATGTGCACGAGTCCTGTTTACCCCGCCTCGGACAAGTAGGCCGAATGGATGAAGACGATGTCGTGCAAGGCATTGTTGTGATGCGTAAGGGGGAGAATCCCGGTGAAGTGATTAAAGCCCTGAAAGAAAAAATAGCCTATATCAATAAAGAAGTGCTGCCATTGGATGTACAGATCGTACCTTTCTATGATCGTGAGAATCTGGTAGATCTGGCTGTGAGCACAGTGACGCGCAACCTGATAGAAGGCATCCTGTTTGTGACTTTCATTGTGTTGATATTTATGGCGGATTGGCGGACTACCGTGGTGGTGGCAGTGGTCATTCCATTAGCATTATTATTTGCTTTCATTTGCCTGCGTATAATGGGTATGTCCGCCAATCTGTTGTCCATGGGAGCCATTGATTTCGGTATTATTATAGACGGTGCGGTGGTGATGGTCGAGGGTATCTTTGTAGTTCTTGACAAGAAAGCTCGTGAAGTGGGAATGCCGGCATTCAATGTCATGTCAAAGATGGGATTGATCCGTAATGCTGCCAAAGATAAGGCGAAAGCGGTCTTTTTCTCCAAACTGATTATCATTACGGCGCTGATTCCTATTTTCTCTTTCCAGAAAGTAGAGGGGAAGATGTTTTCACCGCTTGCTTTTACGCTGGGTTTTGCCTTGTTGGGGGCATTGGTGTTCACCTTGACCCTGGTACCCGTACTTTCGGCCATGCTGCTAAAGAAGAATGTGCGCGAAAAGAATAACAGGTTCCTCCGCTTTGTTAATGAGAAATCATCCGCCTTGTTTGATGTCTGCTATACTTATCGCAAGGTGACGATTACGATTGCTACGCTTGTGGCAGTGGTGGGACTGTATGCATTTTCTTTTCTCGGAACGGAATTTCTTCCCCAGTTGAATGAAGGTTCTATTTATATCCGTGCCACTTTACCGCAAAGTATAGCTCTGGATGAGTCTGTCAATCTCGCAAACAAGATGCGGGCGAAGTTGAGAAGCTTCCCTGAAGTGAAGCAGGTGATGTCTCAGACCGGACGCCCCAATGACGGAACCGATGCCACCGGGTTTTATAATATCGAGTTTCATGTAGATATTTATCCGGAAAAGGACTGGGAAAGTGGCTTTACCAAACTGGAACTGATTGACAAAATGCAGCATGAACTGGAGATTTATCCGGGTATAGACTTTAACTTCTCCCAGCCAATTACGGATAATGTGGAAGAAGCGGCTTCCGGTGTAAAGGGATCTATAGCTGTGAAAGTCTTCGGTAAAGATCTGTATGAGTCCGAGAAAAAAGCCGTAGAGATTTATAAGATCTTGGGAACCGTGGACGGCATCGAAGATTTGGGAGTAATACGGAATATCGGACAGCCGGAATTGCGCATAGAACTGGATGAGAATAAGCTCGCACGCTATGGAGTGGCTAAAGAAGATGTACAGTCCATTATCGAAATGGCGATTGGAGGTAAGTCGGCTTCCTTGCTTTACGAAGATGAGAAGAAGTTCAATATCATGGTGCGTTATAAAGAGGAATTCAGATGCAACGAAGATGAGATAGGAAAAATACTGGTGCCCGCTATGGATGGTACGATGGTGCCGATTAAGGAACTGTCGGAGATAAAGACTATCACCGGCCCCTTGCTTATCTTCCGTGATAATCATGCCCGTTTCTGTGCCGTGAAATTTTCGGTCCGGGGTAGAGATATGGGAACTGCCGTTGCTGAGGCTCAGAAGAAAGTGAATGCCGCAGTGCATTTGCCCGAAGGATATACTTTGAAGTGGACCGGAGATTTTGAAAACCAGCAACGTGCTACTCAACGTTTGGCGCAGGTGGTTCCTGTCAGCATTATCATCATCTTTATTATTCTTTTCATCCTGTTTTCCAATGCACGGGATGCAGGTTTGGTATTGCTGAATGTACCTTTTGCCGCTGTGGGTGGTATTGCTGCCTTGCTCATAACCCGCTTTAATTTTTCGATCTCTGCCGGTATCGGGTTCATTGCTCTTTTTGGTATCTGTATCCAAAATGGAGTGATTATGATATCCGATATCAAACACAATCTGCAGGCGAGGTTGGCGTTGCCCGATGCTGTAAAAACCAGTGTGCGTTCCAGGGTTCGGCCCGTGCTGATGACGGCTGCAATGGCGGCTATCGGCCTGATGCCTGCGGCGCTGAGTCATGGAATCGGTTCCGAATCGCAGCGACCGTTGGCCATTGTTATTATCGGAGGTCTGATCGGGGCTACTTTCTTCGCTTTGTTTGTTTTCCCGTTGATTGTCGAGATCGTTTATGGTAAAATGTTATATGATAAAGACGGTAGATTGAAGCAGAAAAAACTATAAAACGTATATTTGTGCTTTCTTTAAGTTTTAAAAACTATGGCAAAGATACTGTTGGTAGAAGATGAAGTCAATATAGCCTCTTTCATAGAACGGGGATTGCAGGAATTCGGGCATACGGTTTCTGTAGCTTATAATGGTGCGGATGGTTGGCAGCTGGCTCAGGACGAACCTTTTGACTTACTTGTTCTGGATATAATCATGCCCAAGATGAACGGACTGGACCTATGCAGGCAGTACCGCCAACTCTATGGATACGATTCCCCCGTCATTATGCTTACGGCCTTGGGTACAACAGATGATATTGTAAAAGGACTCTACGCAGGTGCCGATGATTATTTGGTGAAGCCTTTCAGCTTTCAGGAGTTGGAAGCGCGTATCACCGCTTTGCTGCGCAGGAGCAAGGAGAAAAGAACTTCGGAGCTTGTTTGTGGTGACCTTATCCTCGATTGCAATACCAGGCGTGCCCGTCGTGGTGACCGTGAAATGGAACTGACGGTAAAAGAATACCGACTTTTAGAGCACTTCATGAATAACCAGGGTGTTGTGCTCTCTCGGGTGAATCTCCTGAAACATGTATGGGATAAGAATTTTGATACGAATACCAATGTAGTAGATGTGTATGTGAACTACCTGCGTACTAAGATTGATAAAGATTATGAAAACAAACTTATCCATACGGTGGTAGGTTTGGGCTATATTATGGAATCTCATTAAACGGAGAATCGTAGTGAAGATAGGAAGTAAAATAGCGTTGTTCTATACGGGTATCACAATATGTATGCTTACCTGTATCATGGTTGTTTTCTATTTTTTCATTTATAACTATATCAATAGGCTGTACGATTCTTACCTGGCAGATAAAGCCTATCTTACTGCCCAGAAACATTGGGAAAAGGATGAAGTAGACGAGAGCAGTTATGAAATTATCCGTCAGGAATATGAAGGGCTTCTTCCCCAGGCTAAGGAAATTTTACTGAATACCGATAGCATGGAGACTGTGAAAGATACACTTGATAAGTATCTGAACAAAGAGCAGCAGAAGCGACTATTCATGGAAGAGCCGGTTTCATTCCGTTATAAAAAAGAGGTGGGTGCGGCATTGTATTACCCGGATAATGAAGGTAATTTTATAGTTCTGATACTTGCCCGGAACAACTATGGAACGGAGATACAGAATCATGTGCTTATTCTGATACTTCTTTTGTTCATTTTCAGTTCCATATCGGTTTATTTCATTGGAAGGTTTTATGCCAATCGAATGTTGGCACCGGTGAAGCGTATTTTGAAAGAGCTGCGGCGCATCCGGGGGAATAATCTGAATATCAGGATTAAGACAGCCGGTAACCATGACGAACTGGACGATCTGATCACTTCTATCAATGGTATGCTCGACCGCATAGACGCGGCTTTCAAGTCCGAAAAATCTTTCGTAAGCAGTGCTTCCCATGAACTTAATAATCCGCTGACGGCCATTCAGGGAGAGTGTGAAATCAGCTTGCTGAAAGAACGTTCGCCACAAGAATATATCAAGGCTTTGAACCGTATTTCGGATGAAAGCAAAAGAATCAGCTTGTTGATAAAATCCCTCCTTTTCCTTTCGCATCAGGATGAAGAACTTCTGAAGAATAATATGGAAGAAGTGGACCTGGCAGAACTTCTGATCATACTGTGTGCCGAGAATGAGCGGATGCAGTTCAGTAATACATTTCAGAAAGAGAACCTGCCAGTGGTAAGGGCTAATTTGCATTTGCTGAAAATAGCAATCCGTAATATACTGAACAATGCCTGTAAATATTCCGGAAAACAACCTGTAGCCGTGCGGCTGTATCCTAAGGAAGGGAACACTATTTTGGAAATAGAAGACAAAGGTATTGGCATTCCTGAAGATGAAATACAGCTTATTTTCCAGGCATTCTATCGTGCAACCAATACAAGGGAATATTCAGGTCATGGTATTGGGCTGGGACTTTCTTTGAAGATATTATCTATTTATGGAGCGAGGATGGAGATTTTATCCAAACTAAATACGTATACGAGAGTGTTGATAATCTTTAAGTGACTAATCATTAGACTTTGGTTTTAAAATAAAATGTATCTTTGTGTCGGTCAAAAATGCTATGGAGTATATTTAATATAGATATTATGAAAAAGAAAAACACTCTTTTACTTTTTTTGTGCTTGTTCAGTCTGTGGGCAGTGGCACAAGAAAAGAAACCTGTAAAGATTGCCTGTGTTGGAAACAGTATCACTTATGGCTCAGGAATTAAAAATCAGTTTCAGAACAGTTATCCGGGGTTGCTTTCCCAGCTTTTGGGTGAAGGGTACGATGTCCGCAATTTCGGAATTAGTGCCCGTGTATTGTTGAATAAGGGAGATCATCCTTATATGCACGAACAGAAGTTTCGTGATCTTTTGGCATTTCAGCCGGATATCGTTACCATTAAATTGGGAACGAATGACAGTAAACCCTGGAATTGGCGTTATGGAAAAGATTTTAAGAAGGATTTGACGGAAATGCTGGATATTCTTCAGGAATTGCCTTCCAAACCTAAGATATATCTTTGTCTGCCTGTTCCTGCCGTAAAACGGAATTTTGGTATTAACGATAGCGTAATTACAAACGGTATTATTCCTGTAATACGCAGTGTAGCGAAGAAACGTCATCTGCCCGTTGTGGATCTTTATGCACTGCTGAAGCCATATCCTGATTACTATACAGATGGTATCCACCCCAATGAACAAGGAGCTGCATTGATTGCCGGTGAACTTTATCGTACACTGACCGGTAATGAGGCGCCTGCAATTGTCACTGATCAACCTTTCCCCGGTAAGAAGTCGCAATGGGAAGGGTTCGATCGTTATGATTTTATTTGTAATGCACGCCGCGCTATCGTTGTTGCCCCCCGCAAGGTAGCGGAAGGGCGTCCCTGGATATGGCGTCCTGCATTTTTCGGAGCTTTCCCTTCGGTAGATAAGGCTTTGTTGGAAAAAGGTTTTCATGTGGTGTATTATGATTTGACTCATCTTTATGGAAGTCCGCGTGCGCAACGTCTGGGCACTGATTTCTATGAAGTCATGCGCAGATATTATCGTCTTTCTCCCAAAGTGACGTTAGAAGGCTTCAGTCGTGGCGGATTATTCGCATTTAACTGGGCGGCAAATAATCCTGATAAAGTGGCCTGTATCTATGTGGACGCTCCTGTATGCGATATGCTCTATTTCTCCGAGAACTGGGAACGTGATTTCTGGAAAGGCTTCCTTGCAGAATGGGGATTGACTGAAGAAAATGCCAAAGATTTCAAAGGAAATCCGATTGATAACCTGGCTCCATTAGCGGCTGCCGGTATTCCAGTGATGGGCGTTTGTGGTGATAGTGACAAGATTGTGCCGTATGAAAAGCACATGAAGATTGCTGCTGAACGTTATCGTGCTTTGGGAGGTAATGTCGAAATCATATTGAAACCCGGTTGCGATCATCATCCCCATAGTTTAGATAATGCTGAACCAGTTGTTGATTTTATAATCCGTAACCAACCGGATTATCAGAAGAAACAAGTGATCCATCAACGTGGTAGCCTTACTAACTCTTATCTGAAGTTTGCGGAAGAGAAAAAAGGTTGTGTCGCTTTTCTGGGTGGTTCCATTACCGAAATGCGTGGTTGGCGGAATATGATACAGGAAGATTTGAAACAGCGTTTCCCGGAAACTGAATTTACGTTCATTGATGCCGGAATACCTTCTACCGGAAGCACTCCTCATGCTTTCCGTTTTGAAAATGATGTGTTGCAGAAAGGAATGCCTGATCTATTATTTGTTGAGGCAGCGGTAAATGATGATACAAACGGATTCGATTATATCCGGCAGACGCGCGGTATGGAGGGTATTATTCGTCATGCCCGTACTGTCAGTCCGGAAATGGATATTGTCATGCTTCACTTTATTTACGATCCATTCATACCTTTGTTGGACAAGGGTATACAACCCCAGGTTATTATGAATCATGAAAGTGTAGCCAATCATTATTATGTTTCCTCTATCAATCTGGCGGAAGAAGTGGCGCAGCGTATGCGCGATGGTGAGTTTGATTGGAAAGAATTTGGTGGCACACATCCTGCTTGGAATGGTCATACATATTATGCTGCCGCTATTAACCGTCTCTTCGACCTTGAATGGAGTGGCGACGTGGTAAAGAAAACCGTCCGGGCACATGAGGTGCCGGAAAAACCGATAGATTCCTATTCTTATGATAAAGGTGTATTTGCGGATATCCGTTCCGCCAAGCAACTGAATGGTTGGAAAGTGGTGGATGACTGGACGCCTACAGTGAAAGGGAATACCCGTAAAGGTTTCGTACATGTTCCTATGTTGGTGGCTGACCGTGCCGGAGCCAGTCTTTCATTCTCTTTTGAAGGACGCGCTGTAGGTATCTTCTGCGCAGCCGGTCCGCAAGCCTGTGTGCTGGAATACAGTGTGGATGGCGCTCCGTTCAAGAAGCTGGATACATTTACTGATTGGAGCCGGAACTTATATATTCCATGGGTGTATATGCTGGAAACAGAACTGGTTTCCGGTCGGCATACCTTGCGTTTGCGTATAGCCAAAGGTGAGAGAACCGGGTGTCAGATACGTAATTTCGTGGTGAATCAGTAAGTCATTATCCCCTTCACAGTACCTCTGTGAGGGGGATAAAAACAAATTGTACCTTTATTAGTAACATTTCAGGAGCAAGGATTAACCAATCTGTCTCCTCTTCATAACATTCTTTTCAAAGTCTTTCAACTTCATTCCATACATTTGTCGTGGTTTCTTTTGTAAACGAAAAAGAACACAATAAAATCTTTGATATTAACTATTAAACAATGTACAATGAGAAAAACATTCTTGGAAAAGTGCATAAATTTGCATTTATGCCGTGTTGCATTGGTACTGCTACTTCTGGTACCTGCAATCAGTAGTCTTCAGGCTATCCCTTCTCAAAGCAAAACCATTTCGGGAGTTGTGACATCTGCCACGGACAATGAGCCGTTGATTGGTGTCAGCGTCCAGGTGAAAGAGACTTCCACCGGTGGAATAACCGATATGGACGGTAAATATTCCGTAACAGCCCAAACCGGGCAAACGCTGGTATTCTCTTATATCGGCTACAAATCTCAGGAATTTAAAGTAGGTGATTCTTCGGTTATCAATGTTTCATTAAAAGAAGATACCGAAATGCTGGATGAAGTAGTCGTGGTAGGTTATGGCGTTCAGAAGAAGAAGCTGGTAACCGGTGCTACAGTTCAGGTGAAGGGTGAAAACATTGCTAAACTGAACACGACGAACCCTCTCTCTGCTTTGCAGGGACAAACACCCGGTGTGAACATTGTCTCTACTTCCGGACAGCCGGGTGCCAGCATGAGTGTAACCATTCGTGGATTGGGTACGGTGGGTAATTCTCAGCCTCTCTATCTTATCGATGGTGTGGGTGGCGACATTTCTACTTTGAATCCTGCTGATATTGAAAGTATCGATGTATTGAAAGATGCAGCTTCGGCTGCTATTTATGGTGCGCAGGCTGCCAATGGTGTAGTGTTGGTTACTACTAAAAGTGGTAAGGAAGGTACTTGCAGAATCAGCTATGATGGTTTTGCCGGTTGGCAGACGATAGGTCGCAAATACAGTATGCTCAATGCTTCAGAGTATATGAGTATTATGGATGAAGCCCGTCTCAATTCAGGCATGTCGCCGGTGGATTGGGCTTCGCTTAGCTCCATACATGATGCCAGGGGGAATATATATGATACTGACTGGATTGACCAGGCTATTGAAGATGGTGGATTAACTACCAGCCACAACCTCTCGTTCACAGGTGGTTCCAAAACTTCTACTTATGCTATTTCAGGTGGCTACACTGGTCAGGATGGCCTGATTGGTGGCTCAGATGTTTCTTATTATAAAAGATATAACTTCCGCGTCAACTCTGAACATAAGATGTGGAACGGACTGGTGACTGTGGGCGAACATGTGGGTTTTGTCTGGAAAGACACACGAGGCATGGGTACGGGAAACATCTGGAATAACAACCTGCGCAGTGCTTTCTCCGCATCTCCTATTATTCCCGTTTATGATGCTGATGGCAACTACAATTCTACGGTAAACTCCGACTGGAATGTAAACGATGGTAATCCTTATGGAAACATGATGGTGAATCGCTATAACAACAGCAAGAATGGTTCGCTCGATGCTAACGTATATGTGCAGATTGAACCCATCAAAAACTTGAGATTTAAAACGGTCTACGGTATCAGCTACGGCGCTTCCGAATACCGTGCCTATACACCGAAGTATCAGTTTACCCCGCAAACGGCCAACACCGTGAGCAAAGTGAATCAAAGTCATGGTCACGGTCTGTCGATGGTGTGGACCAATACTCTCTCTTACGATTTCAATATTGCTACTGAACATAATATCAATGCCTTGATAGGTAGCGAATTGTCTACCTATGATGGTAGTAATACCGAAGGCTCCAATACAGGTCTTATCCCCGGATTCGATGATTGGGATCATGCTTATCTGGTAAATACCAACGGCACAGAAAATAAGACAGTGAAAGGTTCTCCTTACGACTCTACCCGTGGTATGTCATATTTCGCTCGTTTGGGTTGGACATGGAAAGAACGTTATATGGTGAATGCCACCATGCGTGCCGATGGCTCATCGAAGTTTGCCAAAGGTAACCGCTGGGGATATTTTCCTTCAGTATCTGCCGGATGGACTATCTCCGAAGAGAAGTTCATGGAATCGGTGAAATCCTGGTTCGATTTCTTAAAGATACGTGTCAGCTGGGGGCAGGTAGGTAATGCCAATATCAACTGCTATCAATATCTTGCTCCTGTGTCCACCACGAATACCAATTATAACTTTGGTTCCGGTGGAGGTCAGGATGCCTGGGTTACGGGTTCTTATACCAGCCGTCTGGCCAATGAAAAAGTGAAATGGGAGACCTCTGAACAATATAATGTGGGTATCGATGCCCGTTTTCTGAATGGGCGTCTTGCACTTACTGCCGACGGTTATATCAAGAATACCAAGGACTGGTTGGTACAAGCTCCCGTATTGGCAACGGCAGGTACCAGTGGCCCTATTATCAACGGTGGTGATGTGAAAAACCAAGGTGTTGAACTGGGGCTCTCCTGGAATGACCAAATAGGGAAGGATTTCACTTATAGCGTAGGTGCCAACTTAGCATACAACCACAACGAAGTGGGAAGTATCCCTACCGAAGATGGTATTATTCATGGTGCTACCAATCAAATCTATAGTAATGCGGAAGAGTTCTACCGTGCTGAGAATGGTCATGCTATAGGTTACTTCTGGGGCTTCAAAACAGCCGGTATTTTTCAGAACAAACAGGAGATTAATGATTGGATCGCTGCCGGAAACGGTGTGTACCAAAGCAGTGTACAACCCGGTGATGTGAAGTATGTAGATGTGAATCATGATGGTGTCATCGACGCCAAGGATAAAGTAGACTTGGGTAACGGACTTCCTAAATACACATTCGGTTTCAATATTAACTTGGGTTATAAAGGTTTCGATCTTAGTCTGAACGCTACCGGTGCCGCCGGTTTCCAGATAGCTCAATCTTATCGTGACCCAAACTCCTCACAGTCCAATTACAGTCGTCAGATACTGAATCGCTGGACGGGTGAAGGTACCAGTAATCGGATTCCCCGTGTAACCTATGGTGATGTAGGTAACTGGCAATTCTCTGATCTCTATTTGCAGGATGGTGATTACATCCGTTTGCAGAATATTACTCTGGGTTATGACTTCAAACGTCTCATCTCCTGGAAGGGGCTGTCTAAATTGCGCCTCTATGTGCAGGCTCAGAATCTCTTCACACTGACTAAGTATGATGGTATGGATCCTGAAATCGGTTCATACAACGGTACAGACGGTAACAAACAGAATTCAGACGGTACGACCAACCAGACATGGGTGTCGGGAGTAGATATGGGTTACTATCCACACCCCCGCACCTTCATTGTGGGTATTAATCTTGCGTTTTAAATCATGAAAAAGAAAAGTAATATGAATACAAAACATATATTATTAACGAGCGCGCTCGTTGTGTCAGCTTTAGCTTTCACGTCGTGTGAAGACTTCTTTGACACTTCATCAAAAAAGGATTTGAACACTGAAACGGCTTACAGTAATTTGGAATCCGCAGAAATGGCTTTAGTGGGTTGTTATGATGGATGGCAACGTACTATTTCAGATGAAGGAGTAGGTATGTATTTGCTGGCGGAGTTTGCTTCCGAACAGGCTTTTGCAGGTCTTGGCCTTTCTGATGCTAAAAACAACAATGTGATTGACCAGTTCAATCTGGGGATCGCTCCTTCATACAATGATATCTTTAATGTGGATTGGCAGAACTATTATAAAGCTATATTCCGTTGTAATCAGCTCATTGTTCAGGAAGATAATATCGACTGGGCAGGGGACATCAAGGCACAAGGACGAGTGATGGGAGAAGCACATGCCATTCGTGGTATTCTTTACTTCGATCTTGTACGTATGTTTGGAGATGTTCCTTTGCTTACCGCTCCTTCCGAAGAGAATATTCCCCGTTCTCCGGCAAGTGATGTTTATCAGCTCATTTTCGAAGACTTTAAATATGCCATCGAACATATTTCTGCCGATGCTTATCCCTTGGATAATAACGATACTAACGATGGTCGCATCACCAAATATGCGGCAGAGGCATTGATGGCTCGTGCCTATCTTTACCATACCGGTTACTACGGTGCCGAACACCCTTCCTGCACCAAGGCTGAGGCAGTGGCTGCTATCAACGATGTGGTGCAGAATGGAAAATATGAACTGGAGAAAAACTATGCCGACTTCTGGATGCCTGCTTGTACTACTGATGCTTCGAATGGCGACACTTATGCCTGGAATACGACATACGCCGGCAAGTGGTATGACGGCTCCGCTTGGAAAGCCGGACAAGGCAAACTCTCAAGGGAAATAGTGCTCAACCTGAAGATGAATACTACTCATGACTATAACGGTAATGGTGATGGTAATACGTTCTCGGTCTATTTGGGACCACGTAACAGGAATGCTACGAGCGTATGCATTGCCAGCGGCTGGGGTGCTTGTCCGGTGACTCCCACTTTCGTGGAACAATATAAGAATGATCCCCGTTTCAGCGCTTGTGTATGGAGTTGTAGTGAGGCCGGTTTTGATGCTGACATTACCGATTCGTATGAATATACCGGTTATTATACCCGCAAGTATGCGCCGATGTGTTTTGCCGATGGTACACGTCAAGAAGTAGGATTTAAGTTGGGTGAACAGCATCAGAATGTTACTTACTATCAAGATTACACTATCATGCGCTATGCTGATGTATTGCTGATGCATTCCGAGCTCAATGGCAATGCCGACGGATTGAATCAGGTTCACCAGCGTGTATATCCCGGTGAAACACTGGCTTACAGTATTGAAAACATCCGTAAAGAACGTGCTATTGAACTGGCTTTCGAGGGTATTCACTATTGGGACCTGATGCGTTATGAGAAGGATGGTGCATACGCTGCACGTATCATTACTGCTGCACAAAATGGTGCCAAGGTGACAAATGGCGGAAATGAGGCAACCACTTCGTTCTCCGAAAGTAACTTCACTTCGAAGAAAGGTTTGATGCAGATTCCTAATACACAAATCACCCTTTCGGGTAATGTGCTTACTCAAAATGCCGGTTGGTAAATCCATGAAGGCTTAGGTTTATCAAGGAAAAACATTAAAAATAATAAGATATGAAATTGAATCATTATATATATACGCTCATTGCAGGCTTGGTGCTGATGTTGTCGGCCTGTTCACCCGATGAGTATGATATGGGTAAGAAGACCTATGTATCCGATGACTTGGCGGAAGGTATTGCCTACACTGTGACTATCGCAGGAAATCAAGTACGCCTCAAATCAAATATCACTGGTTGTACTCCGTTGTGGGTTACTCCTCAGGGACGTTCGCAGGAAAGTGAACTTGCCATTGAATTGCCTTTCGCAGGTTCGTATGAGCTGACTTTCGGCGTAGAGACGCCCGGTGGTGTCGTGTATGGTGAACCCTATACTTTCAGTTTAGCACAAAACGATTTCTCGTTGCTGGAAGATGAGAAATGGTTCCTGCTGTCCGATAAGAACTTTAAGTCGGGTGATGCTCTGCCTGATGCTGAGACATTGGCTGAAGGGGTTAGTAAGAAATGGTATCCTTGCGATGCGAACTATGGTATCGGTCAGTGTTCGGGGCCTGTGATGTATTTGTCTCCTTACGATCCTGATGGTGACGGTGCCGGCTATACTCAGGATGATGTGGATAACGGAGTTTACAAAGACATCGTCTTCGGTACCGGAAATTGGAAACCCAACTGGGATCCGGGTTTTCAAAGCTGGCTTATCCCTGCAACAGATCCTTACATGGACTCATATATGACTTTCAGCATGGATGCCGTCAACGGCTGTGTGGCTACTATGTATCGTGGTGAATCCGGAGAAAAAGGCTCAAGCACAGGTGCAAACATGAAAGGCAAGTTCAATATGAACCTTACTGAAAAGACTAAACCTACCATCTCGTTCACCGATTGCTACTCCATGCACAACGTGAATGCCGATGATATGTGTGCTAACTACACGCAAGATATACAGATAATAGAACTTACTCCGTATATATTGCAATTAGTAACTAAACGTACCAATTCCGAAGGTAACTGGTATATTGTATGGAACTTTGTTTCTGAAGAAGTGATTGAAACCAAGGGTGAATGCATTCCCAAAGAAGATAGTGGAGAGATTGAGAAAGTAGCCCCCGTGCTTCCCACATTCGATAATCTTCTTGATGACCTCTTCACGACCGAAATCAACGGTGTGACTTATGTCGGTAACCAGATGACATTTAACCTTGATACCGAAGCACCTTACGATTGGTTGTGGTGGAACGGTTCTCCTAACGTACAGAAATGGGAAAGTGTAACGGGAGGTGTGTACAACGACTCATGGGCTCCTGCTGCCGGTGATGAGGTGGAAGATTTTGAACTTATCCTAAGTAAGGCTTCCGATGGCTCTTATAATTATGAATTCGGTGAAGCCAGTGGTAAGGTAAGCGTTGCAAAGGGCGTAATAACCTTCGATAGCGAAATCACCCTTCTTACCGCTTCCAGCGATCAGCGTACGGTTGCTGTTACAAGCAAAGATTTTACGGTACTTGCCATGGAGGCTGGTGAGACATTGGTCATTGGTGTTCCCGAATCAAAAGATGAGAATGGCGTGGTGAATTCTTATCTTGTAGCTAATCTGCTCTATAAGAAGATTAGCGGCGGGACGGAAGGACCCACCGAAATTAAGGTTGATAACAGTAAAGTACAGATTATCTTCGGTGATGGAAATGCAGACCGTCTGCGCTTGCAACTCTACAATCCGTGGGGAGGTGATGTGGAATGGCCCATTGACATCACGAAAGTGAAACTGAAAAAGAATCAGACCTTGAAGATCCAGTATAAGGTGTTGAGTGGCATCACTTGGAATGATGGCGCGAAACCTAAAACGGTCATTATGGACAACAATATCGGAAATTCCTGGGAAGATGCTTGTTACCAGTTGGAGCATGCTGCGTCTTTTGATACTACCGTGGGGGCTACTCAAGTAGTTACCGTAACCAACACTACTGGCGCTACCGTGACTTATGACGGAAGTAGTTGTATCTGTATCGGTATTCAGAACAAAGGGCTTGCCACAGTGGCCGTAACAGAAGACGGACAACCGGATGTGCAGATTGAAGTGATCTCAATGACTATTGAATAACCACACATTAAAGAATTTAGTATATGAAGACAAAGATATATTTAGGTATTCTGTCACTTGCCATGGGGCTTACGTTAGGACTGGCTTCATGTAGTGATGATGACTATGCGATTAACACTACAGCCCTTCTGACCGACTCCTCCGTGGTGACCGGTTCGGCAGATGTGACTGCCACATCGGCAATATTGCATGGAACCGTATCGGGGCTTAAAAGCCAAGCCTCAAGCGCTTATGTCACTGGCTTTAATTATGGTACAGCCTCCGATGCGCTTACTGAGAGAGTTGTTGCTACGGGCGGTGAAGAATTCGCTGCCACCGTGTCCGGTGGCTTAGATCAAACCATCTATTATCAGGCCTATGTCACTTTACAAGGCAAAGTAACTTATAAAGGTGAAGTAAAGAGCCTTGTACTGACTAATGCTCGTGCTACTACCGGCGATGCTACCCAGATAGGTGCTAACAAGGTTACTTTGTCTGGTTCGCTTATTGGCTTTCCTGCGGATGCGGAAGGTGGTATCATTGTGTCGGGTATAGAAGGTACGGAAAATGTGCGTGCCGGTGTACGTATTGCTACTGTTCCTAAGGAAAGCTATACGGTAGATGTAGAAGGCTTGTTGGTCAATACTACTTATTATTATGTGGCTTATCTTGATCTCGGTGCAGGTATGGTCTATGGTGAAGAAAAGTCATTCACTACGACTGGGCATACGTTTGATCTTGATAATGACCTTGTTGACCTTGGGCTTTCTACTAAATGGGCAAAATACAATTTAGGTGCTACCTCAGAAACGGAAATTGGTGGTCTGTTCGGTTTCGGTGATAAGACAGGTTTTAATACCAGTATTGATCCTGCAAGTTATGCTTCTGCCGATATCTACAAAACAGCTAATGACCTTGCCTATAAAGCATTTGAAGGTAAAGTGACCATGCCTACCATTGCCGAGTTTGAAGAACTCTTTGCACTCTGTACCAGAGAGTGGGTGGAAGTGGAAGGTGTTGCTGGCTATAAGTTCACCGGTCCTAACGGAAACTCTATCTTTATGCCTGCCGCAGGTTCGCGCACACAGGGCACTACTACCGGTGTTGGTGTGGAAGGCTGCTATCTTTCCGGTTCCATCAATGTTTCTGATACTCAGTTTGCCATGAGCTATCACTTCAATAGTGCTCTTGCTACTCGTGCCACCACTCCTGTCTATCAAGCTTTGGCTATTCGTGCCGTTTCTACCGCCAAGAATGTTCCGTTTGACCGCTCATTGCTTTATGGTAAATGGTATATTGACAATGGTCAGGATGGTGAACAACATGTATTCGAAGGTCCGTTCACGCAGTGGGGCGAAACGTACGACTGGGCTATAGTATCTAACGGACAGCCCAATATCGGAAAAGAAATTCATTGGGAAATGGGTACTGAGAATGGCTGGATTGGTTATACTTATGGAATTGATTATGGTTACATGGAGTTTTTCGAAGACGGAACTGTCAATATCCATCGTTTGACTGATGACGGTGTAGCTACTGATGAAACCGGTAAATATACCATTGATGAGGCGAACAAAGTGATTGACATTGATATCAATGTACTTTGTGCCAATACTTGGGTGGCGGTAAAGAGTGGTAAGCTGAATATTCTGTCTCTGACGAGTGACGGTTTGCAGATTGCTCTTCCCAATAAAGACGGTTATGCTTACTCGGTCAATTATTACAGTCAGCGCAAGGCGGAAGCCGATACCAAGATTCCTGTTACATTGCTTTGTGCAGGTTCTGATGAGAGTGGTACTTGGGGAACCGAAGTCGGGCGTTTGGCTCCGACTGAGTTGGCTGGTCAGCATACTTTTACATATGAAGGCTCATGCGGCGATGCTATGGTATTTACCCTTGATTTCCCGGACTTGCTGACCAGATATCCTAACGCTTTCGTACGTATTGATGAGATGAAGTGCGATGGCAATGCCATTCAGTTCAATGCCAATAATTTTTTCTATGGAGATATTGAGGGTAAAGGTAATTATCGTGTCGAGTTATTCAACATTTATGGTAAAGGTGCGGCAGACGGCAAAGTGTTGAACAGCGCTTTCAGTAATTCGCAGAATCTGGCTTCAGAACCGGCACTACATTTCAGTAATAGACTGGAAATAACTTGCACAGTCTTTACTGATGGCAATGGGAAAGGTGTATATACCCCAAATTTAGTTACTATTCCTAATTGGGATGGTGCAGGTACATGGGGGTATAATGCCGGAGGTACATTAGAAGTGAAATATGAAAATTTCCAATATAGTCTTGTTGCTCCGCAGTTCGACATCAAGTATGAAGGTACTGGTTGTGCAGCTGGTTCCATTATGACCTTCATTGAAGTGGCAGATCTTTACGGTTTCTTCCCTGGTACGCATGCTGTGTTGGATAATCTCTATCTTGATGGTTCAGAGGTGACGTTTGATGCGACAAAAGTGCTTGATGCCAATGATAGTTCCAAGTATCGTCTGGAACTTTGGAACTGTTATGGGGCAACCAAGAATGCGGGTTGTGCTTTCGGTACACCTGATGGAGATGTAATCAAGGAGCTTGGTTTCAGCACTTCTATGGAAGTGAAATTTACGTTCCATAAGCTTTTTGCTGTTCCTCAATGGTAATAGAGGAGAGGATGTGATACATTCCAGAGTTGGGAATATATATGAATAGGGAGTGGGGAAGGCGAAGATACTTTTCCCGCTCCCTATTCATTTCAAAGAGTAATATTATTAAAGATGCTGTTGTTTAGCATATCATTTTGTATTTTAAACTACGCTTAGAATTCCGTATTTGTAACCAACTGACAACTACCAAGAAAACAAGCGAACAAAAACTTGTATGCTGTTAATTAACAGAACTATATAAAATACGCAACAGTTGAAATAGACTGTTTTCTTCCGGTTTTACCCGTTTCCTTCCATCAATTCGCGCTTGACTATGGCAGAATTCCACTTCCGGCACGAACGATAGATATGTCCTTCGCGCACGACATTAACTTCCTGCGTGAAGGAGCTTAATATCCTTCGCGTCCGATGTATATATCCTTCACGTACGGTATTAATATCGTGCAGTTCTCCGATGCACTTTGCTTCCATAAACGTGTAAAATGTTGCATGAATATTAACTCATTCATGCTCAAAGGAGGCTGTTACGCTTTTTTTATGCGACCTGTATGTTAGCGAGAAGAAAGAAAATTAAGACAAAAGTTTATATATTGTTTGGTTTGCTGAATAAAATGATATATTCAAGAAACAACCTCTTTGTATTTTATACAAAGTACTATTTGTAAAGTAATAGAGAAATCTTTTATTTGCTGCCTGCAAGAAGTTAAGAGTTTGTCAACAAGAAGTTAACTTCCTGTCGACAAACTCTTAACTTCTTGTAAACAGCAAATTGATTATTTGTAATACTTTGATAGTCAACTGTGAAAAATCGGTTATGGAAGTTTGGGTATGAAAATAAATCAGATAAAATTATAATAGGGGACAACTATTCCATATCTTTGTTCCATTAACCCCAATAATATACATATTATGGAAAATAGTTTGGATGCAACAGTGAGTAGCTTTATCGAGTACCAAAACCAATTTAGTTCAATAATAGAAAAGTTAAAGGAAGGGCATCAGAACGGTAGATTTGCAGATTGGAAAGGGGTTATTACCGTAAACGGTCCTGTTATCTATCAACCGGAAATATTGTTTATGGGAATAAATCCGGGACCAGGGCTTTATAATGAAACTAATTATCGGAACAATGATAATAAGGTTCCATTTCGGATATTGACAGGGGATAGTAATCTCTACCGGGATGAGAGTGCATATCCTTTAAGTAAACTTGTTTATCGTTCGGATGGTAAAACGATTGCACTGGACTGGTTTACCAAAAGTAATTATTGCGAAGGAAGCTCATGGTATGAGCTGAAAATAAAGCGGGGGAATGGTTTCGTTGAAAATATGCTTAAAATCATTTGCAAGGTTGCCTTCGGTTTAGGTAAAGGTGAATTTGTGAAAGGCGAAAAGCCAGAATGGTATGATACATTCGGGAAAGAAATAATGTTTATGAATGTATGCCCGTTGGCTACTGATAACTTGAATCAACTCTCACGACTTAAAAAAGAATTGGGAATAAACGAATGGAAAGATATCGTAAAGCCTGTAAGAACCTTGGTTAGAGATAATATTAAACCTAAAATAATTGTATTTGCAGGAATATCCGCATACAACAATTTCATGTGGGAAGATAAAGGCGATCAAATCTTTGATATTCCTGTAGTTATAATAGACAGAAAACGCGGATATAACTCAGAAGCAAACTTATCGAAGATCGCATCTGAAATAGTTGAAAGAATATCCCAATGAATTCTACTTCTTTTAAGCAGTATTTATGTTTCTCAGTGCATTTGAGTAATAGTTCGACGTTACTTAAATTAAATAACTATGAAATACTCAATAACGCACAATCCCCCTGAATAATATGCATTTATTGCATACTTCTTATTTTTGGAAACATTTTACACAGAGTGTTGGTCCTACGCTTGGATGGAATAAGTGGTGGTATATCACAAGTCTACCCGTTTTGTAGCAGGAACCCGGGGGAAAGGCGATAAATGATATGTCGCCTATTGGAAACCTTTCGTCCAGGGGTAATAACAAATTATACCCTTCCATATAACATCCTAAACGCTTTGTGTGGCTGCTTTGCCCTATCTTTGCCAACACGGATTTCTATCCATAACCTAATATTTGAGAACGAAAAACATAATGCTCATGAATAAAATTAAAGCTTATCTGTTGCTGTTGACGATTGCTCTCCCTGCTTTCTCTGCCGCACCGGAAATAACAATTTCCGAAAACATTCTGGCGAATGGAATGAGTTTTTCCAAAGCCGGAGGTACAAACACACTCTCTGTGAAATCGAATGTGACGTTGGAAGTTACCAGTAACCAGGATTGGTGCGTAGTGACTCCGACAGTTTCAGCTTCTGCTACGGTCTTTAAATATACGATAGATGTAAAATCCAATTCAACTACCGATAATCGTACATCTGTTATTACTGTGAAAGGTGGTAACCTGACAGAGACATTCAATGTCATTCAAACAGCTACCGAAGGTCTGGATCTGGAGACTGTCTTGTTTGAAGACATATCGGCAGCGGGTGGTACTATCACTGTGAAAGTGATGACTAACGGTGAACCAACTATAACTATTAATGATAGCTGGATTACCGAGAAAACAGAAACACGCGCTATGGTGGATAAAACGAAGACTTTTATCATCGCTGCCAATACCGGAAAAGAACGTACCGGTACCATTACTTTTATTTTGGGTGACTTGCCGGCAACAACTGTGACCGTGAAGCAGTTGGCGGGAGGTGAGATAAGCTCGAATGAAATAGCAGGTGAAGATCCCTGGACTGTAGCTAAAAGTCTGGGATTGGGTTGGAATCTGGGTAATCAGTTGGATGCGCATAATAGTGGTGTGGCCAATGAAACGGCCTGGGGGAATCAAAAGACGACACAGGCTTTATTTGATAAATTGGCTGCTGCGGGTATTACTACCGTACGTATTCCTGTTACATGGATGGGACATATTGGAGACGCCCCCGGTTATGAAATAGAGAAAGCCTGGATGGATCGTGTTGCCGAGGTAGTAGGATATGCAGAAAATGCCGGACTGAATGCTATTGTCAATATTCATCACGATGGAGCTGATAGTGAATACTGGCTTAGCATTAAAGATGCTGCTCAGGATGAAACTAAAAATACCGCAATTAAAACAGAATTGAAAGCTGTATGGACACAGATAGCCGAACGTTTTAAGGATAAGGGCAACTTTCTGGCATTCGAGTCGATGAATGAAATTCATGATGGCGGTTGGGGCTGGGGCGACAACCGTAATGATGGTGGAAAACAATATTCAATATTGAACGACTGGAATCAGGTGTTTGTAGATGCGGTACGTGCTGTAGGTGGTGGTAATAGCAATCGTTTCCTGGGTGTGCCGGGGTATTGTACCAATGTGGCACTTACGGTGAGCAACTTCAAACTGCCGACTGATAAAGTTCAGAATCGTCTGATGGTATCTGTTCATTTCTATGATCCGAATGAATATACACTGGATGCAAAGTATTCGGAGTGGGGGCATACCGGCGCTGCCGATAAGAAAGCTAACTGGGGAGACGAAGACAATGTGAAAGATGTATTCAATAGTTTGAAGACAACGTATATAGATAAGGGCATTCCGGTATATATTGGTGAAATGGGATGTGTAAGCCGGACGACTGACCGTGCGGAATCTTTCCGCAAGTACTATCTGGAATATGTATGTAAAGCAGCGAAAGAATACGGATTGGCTCCTGTTTATTGGGATAATGGCGGTACAGGTAGTGGAAAGGAAGAATCAGGCTTGTTTAATCATGCTACCGGTGATTATCTGAATAATGCAGCGGAAATAGTAGAAGTAATGAAAAAGGCCATCTTTACAGAAGATACATCTTATACATTGCAATCCGTCTATGACAATGCACCGCAATAGGTTTTCATAAATACCCCTCGTGTATACAGGGATTGTTGTTAATACAGGTTTTTTTTTGATTGGTTTTGGGAAGTAGCTTCTGTGAGGGAAGTTACTTCCTTCTTTTCTGTCCGGGAAACAAATGATGGGGTATGAAATGATAAAAAAACACATTGAAAACCTTGTTTTTACGATTCCTTTTTGTTTCATTTGCAATATGTTAACGATATTCCTATATCTACTACTATGAAGAGATTGATTTTACTTATCGTTTCAGTCGTTGTGGCATGTTTTTCTGCCTTTTCACACGACTTTATGTTCAAACATCTGGAGGTTAAGGACGGAATGCCCAGCAACCAAATCAATGCCATTTATAAAGATTCAAGAGGTTTTATGTGGTTCGGCACCGCTGCCGGACTGGCACGTTATGACGGATATCGTTTCAAGATATTCCGGAGCACTGACAATGGTTCTGCGTCTTTACCTGACAACTATATTGAGAAGATAGTGGAAGACAGTGAAGGACGTTTATGGATACGGACGGGAGAAAACGGATATGTCATTTATAACTGGGATACGGAGAGCTTTGTCTGTGATGTTCGTTCCCGGATGTGGGATATAGGGATAGACGGAACACCCCGCTATGTATTTGTCGACAAGCAAAAGAATACCTGGTTTGCCATAGATGGGAAAGGGTGCTACTGTTATCGTCCCGGTGAAAAGAATGCTGTATCCCTGCCTTTCGGTGAGAAAGGAATACCCGAAGGTGTCATTATAGACATGGCTGAATGTAAAGATGGCATTCTGTTGGTATATGATAATGGGCGTGTAATCTGTATCGACCGTGAGACGGTACGTGTAAAATGGACTTTGACAGATATTGCAGAGCACATGGGAACGCGTACTGATATCTTCTTCCTGTATGTGGATAAGGATGAAGATTTATGGATATATGGTGCCCCGGGTGTATGGGCTTACGATTTGTCTGACAGGAAGTGGCATTCACAATGGAATTTCAGCGATAGAGGTCAGGCGCATATCGTAGCAGTAGCTCAGGATAAGCAGGGACGTATTTGGTTTGGAAAGGACCAGGATGGCATCGATATCTGGAATAAGGCGACTGGTGAAACTGTCTCGCTTACGTATGATGTGGATGACGAACGCGGTTTGCCCAATAATACCATCAATGTGCTTTATGAAGATGAAGGCGGTGTGATGTGGATAGGTACTTATAAGAAAAGTGTGGCTTATTATGATGAGGGCATTTTTAAGTTCGGCATCAACCACTTGGGAGATATTAACTGTCTGGAAGAAAGTAATGACGGTTCGTTGTGGTTAGGTACCAATGACGCCGGGTTGATACGTTGGAATCCGAAGACGGATGAAAAGAAACTGTATGCATATTCACCGGGAGGAAACTCTATTGCTTCGAATGTCATTGTAAGTTTGTTGCAAGCTAAGGACGGCAAACTCTGGATAGGGACATTTTGGGAAGGATTGGATTGTTTCGACGGCAATCGCTTCGTGCATTACCGGAACAGACCGGGAGATGATAATTCGCTGGCTAATAACAATGTCTGGTCATTGGCAGAAGATAAGAACGGAAATATCTGGATTGGAACCTTGGGAGGCGGTTTACAATGTCTGAATCCGGGGACAGGTGAGTTCACCACCTATAAGATAAGTAACTCCGGAATTATTTCCAATCATATAGCCTCTTTATGTATGAGTCGTGATAATCGTCTGATAATCGGTACTTCTTCTACGGGGGTATCCATAATGGATCTGACTACCCGGAAAATAACGAATCTGGTAGGCAACCAGTCGGGAAGTATCCGCTTTTCCAATCAGAGCATTAACCAGGTCTATGAGGATAGCCGGGGATTGATATGGGTGGGAACACGTGAAGGACTGAATCTCTATAATCCGAAGAACGACCATTTACAGGTAGTTCCTCTTTCGCAGAACGATTCTAGGGTATTTATTACCGGTATCGTAGAAGATGATAATAAAAATATGTGGGTGACTACGGCCAATGGTGTAGTGAATGTAATTCCTTCTATCGATACAAAAAACGGAGATTATACTTTCAACTATTATAGGTATGATGATAAGGACGGTTTGCAGGGCTGTGAGTTCAATCAACGTTCCATTAAACGTCTTTCCTCGGGTGAGATTGCAATGGGAGGTATGTATGGATTGAATACTTTCAGACCGGAGAATATCAAATATAACCGGACGTTGCCCAAGGTGATGTTTACCGGCTTCCAGCTTTTCAATGAAGAAGTGGAGGTTGGAAAGGAGTATGGTGGACGTGTTTTGCTGCGTGAGTCGCTGAATAAAGCCAGAGAGGTGAAACTTGATTATAAACAGAATGTCTTCACTGTATTGTTTGCATCGGATAATTACGTCTTGCCTGAGAAAACCCAGTATCTGTATAAACTGGATGTATTTAATGAGGATTGGATGGCAGGTGCGGCTGATATGCACCGCGTTACTTATACGAATTTGGCACCCGGTACTTATACGCTGAAAGTGAAGGCAATCAATAGTGATGGATTTGCCGGAACAGAAGAGTCAAGCCTTAAAATAGTAATCCTACCGCCTTTCTGGATGACCCCCTGGGCGTATGTTCTGTATGCTATGCTATTGATAGGCACATTGCTGCTGGCTCGCAATGCTGTGCTGCGCCGTGAACGCAATAAGTTCAGGATACAACAGATGGAACGTGAAGCGGAGCGGAATGAAGAAGTCAATCAGATGAAATTCCGTTTCTTTACCAATGTGAGCCATGAACTGCGTACACCGCTGACGTTGATCATTTCTCCGTTGGAAGGAATGATGAAAGAAACCCATGATGAACGGAAGCAGGAGCAATTGAAACTGATGCATCGTAATGCATTGCGGTTACTGAATCTTGTGAACCAATTACTTGATTTCCGTAAAAATGAGGTGGCAGGGCTGCATTTGAATCTTTCGGAGGGGGAGGTTGTATCGTATGTTCACTCTATATGCAACTCATTCCTGATGCTTTCGGAAAAGAAAAACGTGCATCTCACTTTTTTCTCGGCAATCGAATCGTTGAATATGTCGTTCGATGAGGATAAAATAGGTAAGATAGTGATGAATCTGCTCTCTAATGCGTTTAAGTTTACTCCGGATGGAGGGCGGGTGGATGTTTCTCTTGAACTGATAAAAGGAACTACGGAAACATTGGAAATCAAAGTATCCGATACGGGGGTAGGTATCAGCGACCTTGATAAAGAACGTATATTCGAACGTTTCTATCAATCGGAGCGTATAGGTGATAGTAACCCCAGTACGGGGAGTGGTATCGGTTTGAGCCTGGTACGTGATTACGTTACGCTGCATGGCGGTGTGGTGCGCGTGTTCGACAATGTGGGTACGGGCAGTGTATTTGTGGTAGATATTCCGGTGAAACATTCGGTGGTGAACGTAGCGACTCCACTCTCGGAAGAAGCTGCAGAAGAGGATGCGGTGGCACTTGCTTCAGTGGAAGAATTGAATGAGGAAGAACGGAAGAAGCCACTTGCATTGATTGTGGATGATAATGAAGATTTTGTTTCTTTCATGCGTTATACGTTGAGTCTGTATTTCCGTATAGAATCTGCCGGAAACGGAAAGATAGCCTGGCAGATGATACCGGAACTGATGCCGGATATCATCGTTTGTGATGTGATGATGCCTGAAATGGACGGGAACGAACTGTGCCGTTGGGTGAAGGCTGACAAGCGTACAAGTAATATTCCTTTTGTGTTGCTTACGGCCAAGCAATCCGTAGAGAATAAGGTGGAAGGTCTGACGATTGGTGCGGATGACTATGTGACGAAACCTTTCAATATGGAGGTACTGATTTTGCGCATGCGTAAACTGATAGATTTGAGCAGCAAAAATAAACTTCGCACCCGTATTGATCCCGAACCGAGTGAAATCGTTATCACTTCAATGGACGAAAAGCTGATTGAGAATGCGATAAAGTATGTGGAGACGCATATTGCCCGTCCCGATTTATCTGTGGAAGAATTGAGTCATGAACTGGGCATGAGCCGGGTGCATCTCTATAAAAAGCTGTTGCAGATTACCGGTAAAACTCCGATAGAATTTATTCGTATTATCCGACTGAAACGTGCGGCACAACTTCTGCGCGAGAGCCAGCAGAATGTGTCGGAGGTTGCCTATCAGGTGGGCTTCAATAACCCCAAATATTTCAGTAAGTATTTCAAGGATGAATTCGGCGTTTTACCTTCTGTATATCAGGAAAAGGAGGGCAAATAACAAAAAGTACCCATTGTTGAAACATCTGATATTTCTATAAATCAAATAAGCCCTTTCCTTTCAACATCGGGAGGGCTTGTTTACTGTATGATTTCCTACTTTTACACTCGGAGAAAATAACTTTAAAAACAAAGATATGAAATTGAAAAACACTTCAGTTTGTTTGCTCGCAGGATGGATGCTGATGGCATGCTCCGGAGGCGGGTATGAGAAGACGAGTAACGGCATTATTGTAAATGTCGAACAACAGCAACCGACGGATGTGCGAAAGGTGAAGGTTGAAGTAATGGGAGAGAAGTTGATTCATGTGTCAGCCACTCCCGAAAAAAACTTTTCAAAGGCGGAAAGCCTGATTATAGTTCCCCAAAAAGATAAGACGGACTTCAGCGTGGAAGAAAGTGGAGATGCCGTTTCGGTAAAAACCTCAGAGGTGTGCGCCATTGTATCCAAAGCTACGGGTGAAGTACGCTTTACCGATGCTTCCGGTAACCTGATTTTGGCGGAAGATGAGAAAGGCAGGAGTTTCAAGCCTATAGAAGTGCAGGGAACAAAGGCGTATACGGTACGTCAGGTATTCCAGTCACCCGATGATGAGGCATTCTACGGACTGGGACAACACCAGGCTGATGAATTCAACTATAAAGGTAAGAACGAGGAACTTTTCCAGTATAATACAAAGGTTTCCGTACCTTTTATCGTTTCCAATAAGAATTACGGTATTTTGTGGGATAGTTATTCGCTTTGCCGTTTCGGCGATCCACGTGATTATGCACAGTTAAGCACAGTTTTCAAACTCTATGATAAGGAGGGTAAGGAAGGTGCTTTGACAGGAACATATGTACCCTCTCAGAAATCAACAGCGGAGACACTGGTACGCCGGGAAGATTCTGTTTATTTTGAACATCTGAAATCGGAAGATTTGTCGAAAGTCGTGAACTTACCAGAAGGATTTCCTTTCATGGGTTCGCAGGTGACGTATGAAGGAGAAATTGAGCCGATGGAGAGTGGTAGGTTCCGTTTTATCCTCTATTATGCAGGATATATGAAGGTATATATTGATGGTGAACTGGTGGTTCCCGAACGTTGGCGTACGGCTTGGAATCCGAACAGTTATAAGTTTGCCGTAGATTTGAAAGCCGGTAAACGTGTTCCATTGAAAATTGAATGGATTCCTGATGGATATGTATCCTATTGCGGTTTGCGTGCATTGTCTCCTGTATCTGCTGAAGAACAGAACAAACAGTCGTGGTGGGGAGAAATGCAGAATGAAATCGATTATTATTTTGTTTATGGCGAGGATATGGACGAGGTAATCAGTGGATATCGTGCTCTGACCGGAAAATCACAAATCATGCCGAAGTGGGCGATGGGATACTGGCAGAGCCGCGAACGTTATAAGACGCAGGAAGAAATACTGGATGCTTTGAAGGAATTCCGTAAACGTCAGATTCCCATTGATAATATTGTGCTCGACTGGAGCTACTGGCCGGAAAATGCCTGGGGTAGTCATGAGTTCGACAAAGCTCGTTTCCCTGATCCGAAAGGAATGGTAGATTCTATTCATGCCCTGAATGCCAAGATGATGATTTCCGTTTGGCCGAAATTCTATATGACTACGGAACATTATAAAGAGTTTGATGAAAAAGGCTGGATGTATCAGCAGGCCGTTAAAGACAGCATTCGTGACTGGATTGGTCCCGGCTACATCGGTTCTTTCTATGATGCTTATGCTGAGGGTGCACGGAAGCTGTTCTGGAAACAGATGGAAGATCATCTTTATCCCCTCGGAATTGATGCCTGGTGGATGGATGCCAGTGAACCGAATGTACGCGACTGTACGGATTTGGCTTACCGGAAAGCTTTGTGTGGTCCGACTGCTCTCGGTCCGTCCGACCAATATTTCAATGCGTATGCGTTGATGAATGCTGAGGCTATTTATGACGGACAACGTGCCGTAGACAATGACAAACGTGTATTCTTGCTGACTCGTTCGGGATTTGCCGGATTGCAACGTTATTCTACCGCAACATGGAGTGGCGATATCGCTACCCGTTGGGAAGATATGAAGGCGCAGATTTCTGCCGGACTGAATTTTGCAGTCAGCGGTATTCCTTACTGGACGATGGACATTGGCGGATTCTGCGTAGAAAAACGCTATGAAGACGGACAAAAGGAATTCAATAAGACCGGAAAAGAGAATGCGGACTATAAGGAATGGCGTGAATTGAATACACGTTGGTATCAGTTTGGCGCATTCTGCCCGTTGTTCCGTGCACATGGACAGTATCCGTTCCGTGAGGTGTGGAATATAGCTCCCGAAGGACATCCGGCTTATAGTTCTATAGTGTATTATACGAAGTTGCGCTATACGATGATGCCTTATATTTATTCATTGGCCGGGATGACTTATTTTGATGATTATACGATTATGCGTCCGCTGGTAATGGACTTTACGGCAGATACAAAGGTGAATAATATCAGTGATCAGTTTATGTTCGGTCCGGCGTTGATGGCGGCTCCGGTGTATGAGTATGGTGCACGCACTCGGGAGGTCTATTTCCCGGCAACTTGCGGTTGGTATGATTTCTATACCGGTAAGTACATGGCCGGTGGGCAACAGTTGAAAGTGGACGCTCCCTATGAACGCATGCCGCTCTATGTACGCGAAGGGGCTATTGTGCCTTACGGACCGGAAATGCAGTATAGTGATGAGAAGCCTGCGGAAGAAATCACACTATATGTATATGCGGGTAAAGATGGTGAGTTCACTTTGTACGAGGATGAAGGTGTGAATTACAACTACGAAAAGGGACAGTATGCCACCATCCCGTTTACTTACAATGATGCGGAAGGCACTCTGACTATTGGTGACCGTGCAGGAGAATTTCCCGGTATGCTGAAAGAACGTACATTCAACGTTGTAAAGGTAAGTAAGGATAAGCCGCAACCTTTTGACGCGAAGGCTAAGGGGGTGACGGTGAAGTATGATGGGAAGCAGCAGAGTGTATCAATATCATGAAACAACTATTAATAATACCAATATCCTGTTTGCTCCTCTTCTTGGTATTGGGAGGTTGCACCTCCGCTGAACGGGTTACTGATAACCGTCGACAGGACTTCACCGCTGACTGGACTTTCCATCTGGGAGATGACTCTGCGGCATCCCGTCCCGATTATGACGACACGGCATGGCGGATCCTCCATCTTCCACATGACTGGGCTATCGAGGGAGAGTTCAGTAAGGATAATCCTTCCGGAACAGGAGGAGGGGCATTACCCGGTGGTATCGGTTGGTATCGCAAAACGTTTACTGTTGACAAAGCGGATGAAGGCAAGCGCCTGTATATTGATTTTGACGGTGTATATATGAATTCGGAAGTCTTTATCAATGGTCATTCCCTTGGTTTACGTCCTTATGGATATGTCTCGTTCAGTTACGATCTGACTCCCCATATCAAGTGGGGCGGAAAGAATGTAGTTGCCGTACGTGTGGACAACGCGGAACAACCTAATTCCCGCTGGTATTCGGGATGTGGCATCTACCGTAATGTATGGCTTACGAAACTTAACCCCGTGCATATAGCGCAATGGGGTACTTTTATCACGGCGCAAGATGTGTCGAAGAACAGTGCACGACTAAATATACGTACTAAAATACAGTATGATGCGGCCGCTCAACTGCAAGATTCCGTGAAGCAGGCGGATGGTACGTATGTTGTTTTTGATTCGGAAATTGTTTCCTTGGCAGATGTTGTGTTGCAGTCACGGCTAATGGATGCAGAAGGGAATGTTGTGGGTGAGGTTGCATCGGAACTGCAAGTGATACCTGCCTGTCCGAACGAGGTAGAACAGGAAATTGTAGTGAAGAACCCTAATCTTTGGAGCGTGAACACTCCTTATATATATAAGGTGAACAGTATCCTTATTGATAAGACAACCGGTAAAGTATTGGATAACTACTGTACGAATACCGGTATCCGTACCTTCCGTTTTGATGTACAGAAAGGGTTTATTCTGAATGGAGAACGGCTGAAGATTAATGGTGTATGTATGCATCATGATCTGGGGTGTCTTGGGGCGGCTGTCAATATCCGCGCTATCGAGCGCCAGTTGGAGATACTGCAAGAAATGGGCTGTAACGGCATTCGCTGTTCTCATAACCCTCCCTCACCAGAACTGCTCGATCTTTGTGACCGTATGGGATTTATCGTAATGGATGAGACGTTCGATATGTGGCGCAAAAGAAAAACGGTTCATGATTATTCCCGTTACTTCAACGAGTGGCATGAACGCGATCTGACGGATTTGATACTTCGCGACCGTAACCATCCTTCTGTTTTCATTTGGAGCATTGGCAACGAAGTGCTGGAGCAATGGTCGGATGCAAAAGCGGATACGCTGACCTTGGAACAAGCGAACCTGATTCTGAATTTTGGTCATGATCAGAGTATGCTGGCGAAAGAAGGTGAGATGAGTGTGAACTCTTTACTGACGAAGAAACTGGCAGATATGGTAAAAGCTCTCGATTCTACCCGTCCCGTTACGGCTGGCTGTAATGAACCGAACCCGAATAATCACTTGTTCCGTTCGGGAGCATTAGATCTCATCGGCTTTAATTATCATGATGATTGGTTTGCCGGTGTACCCGAGAAATTTCCCGGTAAACCGTTCATTGTGGCGGAAAGTGTATCAGCACTGATGACGCGTGGCTACTACCGGATGCCGAGTGACGAAACTGTTATTTGTCCTGAACGTTGGGATAAACCTTATTTTGATGATAGTTTCTCCTGTTCTTCGTATGATAACTGTCATGTACCTTGGGGGAACAGTCATGAGGGCACGATGCGCCACGTGAAAAATAATGATTTTATCAGCGGACAGTATGTCTGGACCGGGTTTGACTATTTAGGTGAACCGACTCCTTACGGTTGGCCTGCCCGTAGCTCTTATTTCGGCATTGTCGATCTGGCCGGTTTTCCGAAAGATGTGTATTATCTCTATCAGTCGGAATGGCATCCGGAGAAAAAGGTATTGCACCTTTTTCCGCATTGGAACTGGGCGCCGGGGCAGGATATAGATATGTGGGCTTATTATAATAATGCGGATGAGGTCGAGCTTTTTGTAAATGGCGAGTCGCAGGGTGTGCGTACAAAAGGTAAGGATGATTTTCATGTCGTATGGCGTGTGAAGTATGAACCGGGTGTGGTAAAAGTCGTTTCCCGCAAGGATGGAAAAACGGTATTGGAGAAGGAGATCCATACAGCCGGAGAACCAGCACAGATACGCTTGAAGGCTGATCGGAATGAAATCAAATCAGATGGCAGAGATCTTAGTTTTGTAACAGTGGAGGTGCTGGATAAAGATGGTAATCTTTGTCCGAATGCCGATAATCAGATCATGTTCGATGTGCAAGGTGCGGGATTTATTGCCGGTGTAGACAATGGTAGTCCTGTTTCAATGGAGAAATTCAAAGCTGATCATCGCAAGGCTTTCTATGGGAAGTGCCTGGTGGTTGTTCAAAGTGACGGAAAATCTGGAGGCATCAAACTGACGGCTACATCCGAAGGATTGAAAACGGCAGTGACCGCTATTAAAGCAAAATAAAAGTAACTTGTTAGCAGAATTCATTTATAACGGTATAGGAATGAATAAGACTCACCACAGATTACACAGATTCACACAGATTTATTAATCTAATAATCA
>ENA-UEPG01000653-UEPG01000653.1-human-gut-metagenome-genome-assembly--contig:-NODE-653-length-32916-cov-9.276957_pt1 | contig 32916 bp, 22 predicted proteins | sample MGYA00242893_ERZ507902 | MGnify/ENA primary metagenome ERZ507902 (study PRJEB26167, sample SAMN06115491) | human gut metagenome | host: Homo sapiens | place: China:Gansu | collected 2015-04-23 | study...
ATAGTTTGAGATTGCAGAACAAATATAGGCATAGAACAACACAGGAAAAAAGGTTTTATAGGTTTTTCAGAGAGAAGATGAAAAAAAGTCAAAACTATGTAGAGATTATTGAGCGGGTGCCCTGTTTTGGCTTACTCTTTCACAAAGGGAAGGATTCTGACATGGTTTATTATGTCAGAATCAGTTCTTATTCCTGTGGCTCCGAAGAAGCAGTATCCGTATTCACCCCACGTTGATAAACAGACGGTGCCACGCCGAACTGCGCCTTAAAACATTTACTGAAATAGAACGGGTCGCTGATACCAACTTTGTAGGATACTTCCGCAACAGTCAGGTTATCTTCCGAGAGCAGCAGTTCCGCTGCTTTTTTCATCCGCACCACACGCAGGTATTCATTAGGCGAATATCCGGTCACACCGCGTAGTTTCCGATAGAAGACCGTTCGTCCCAACTTCATAAGCTGCGCAAACTCGTCAATAGAAAATTCAGGACGGGCGAGATTCTGTTCAAGTATAGCAGCCAACCGGTCGGCAAATTCCTTATCCCGGTCAGTGGTACACATGGCAGGACGCACGATACCCGGTTCATTGGAAAACTTCTCACGCAGTTTGTCGCGTTGCTCTATCAAACGGAACACACGTGCCAACAACAGTTTTATGCTGAACGGCTTTGCGATGTAAGCATCCGCTCCCGCTTCAATACCTTCCAAATGCTTTTCCGGTGAGCTTAGTGCAGTCAGCAGAATGATAGGAATATGGCTTGTTTCAAAATCAGATTTCAACTTCCGGGTTACTTCAAATCCTGTCATTCCCGGCATAAGTACGTCACAGATTATCAAGTCTGCCTCGGACGTACGCGCCTTCTCAAAGCCGGATGTTCCGTCGGCAGCTACTTCTACTTCAAAATATACACCGACTTCCTCTTTCAGGAATTCACGAATATCGTTGTCGTCCTCAATAATCAGGACTTTCCGTTTATTCAAAGGAGCAGGTAGCTTTTCCGGGTCGGGAAGTTCTTCCGAGAGTTGCAGCAAATGATGCGCCTGTCCGTCCGCTTCTTTCAGTAATACGTTGCCGGGAATCAAAAAGTCCTTCTCCGCATAAACCGTCTTATCCGTCGGGATACATACGGTAAAAACGGAACCGCCGCCTTCGTTGTCCTTATAGTCAATCGTACCTTTATGCACCGACACCAGTTCGTGGCTCAAATGCAGACCTACGCCGATACTGTCACCGGAGAAGTTGCTCTGCATAAAGCGTTTGAACAGTTCATTCTGTTTCTCTTTAGGTATACCGACCCCGGTATCTGAAACTTGAATCTGCAATGTTTTCCTGGCTTCGTCCACGCTCACCGAAAGAATGATAGTGCCGTTGGAAGGCGTATATTTAAATGCATTGGAAAGCAGGTTGTAAGTCACCTTATCCAGATTCCCCTTGTCAATGAACATCTTATAGGACGGCACGGAAGGCAGGAAACGGAAATTCATATTCTTCTGTTCCGCCACGTCTCCGAAGCTCAGGAATATTTCATAAAGGAAAGAGATTACATCGGTTTCTTCCAGAGAAAGTGCCAGTTTATTGTTCTGCATCTTTCTGAATTCCAATAACTGGTTGATAAGCCTCAGCATACGTTGCGTGCTCTTATCCATCGTCTTCAACGGATATATAAGTTCACGCGGAATATCCGTGACGCGCTGTATCTTCTCCAGTGCTCCCTGAATCAATGTAAGCGGGGTACGGAATTCGTGGGAGATATTGGTAAAAAACACCAGTTTATATTCGGTCAACTGCTTTTCTACATTGATACGGTTGCGTAGCCCGTTAAAGTTGCGGACAATACGGAAGGCAAAATATAAGGCTACAATCAACAGCAAGACATAGCACAGCATCGCCCAGGTAGTCTTCCAAAATGGGGGGACAACCACAATCTTCAAAGTAGTCTCGCTATCATTCCAAATACCCGACCCGTTGCTGGATTTGACATGAAGCACATATGTCCCCGGATTCAGATATTTGAAAGAAGCGAAATTCAAGGGAGAGGGTGCACTCCAATCCTGGTCGTAGTTCTCCAGCCAGTACATATACTTCGTATGCCCGCTATCGGAATAATCAAAGGTAGAGAAATCTATCAGGAACGAGTTCTGATAATATTTCAAAGTGATTTCATCCGAATAGGCAAGAGACTGCTTCAACGGAGAATCTTCCATTTGCGGATTCATCTGGGTTCCGTTGACATACAAATCAGTGAAGACTACCGGAGAAAAAGTCTCGCTATCCTGAATCTTTTCGGGGTCGATGACAATCAGACCGTAGTTTGTTCCAAACAACAGCTTTCCGTCTTCGCGCATACAGGCGCTATTCTCGCTATACACATTCCCCAGGGTATAGGAAGAGAAGAAGTAGTTCTCGAATGAACGATTAGCCGGATTAAACTTGGAGATACCATATTCGGTAGCCACCCACAGATTTCCGTTCTTATCTCCCAGGATAGATTGAATCACATCGTTGACCAACCCTTCGGAAGTGCCGTAGTGCTCATACTTCAAGGAATTGTAATTATCCTGAGGCTCACAAAGATTCAACCCCGAACCGGAAGTACCAATCCACATGCGTCCTTCCGTATCCCGATAAATGCACTTGATTTCGTTACTACAAAACTTGCCGTTCGTGTAACTGAACAGGTGATAATTATCAGAATCGGCAATCAATGAATCGGGATGAAAGATACAGATTCCTTCGCTGGTTCCTACCCAGACCATTCCGTTCTCGTCTTCCTCTATCACGCGCACCATTCGCATTCCGAATGTCTGCTGGAAGAAATGACGGAATTTATATTTTCCGTCGGGCGTAGGTTCTGCCAGTTCGAGTCCGCCGCCAAATGTTCCTATCCACATACGGTCTTTACGGTCGCGATAAATAGTAAAGACATTATTGTCGGACAAAGCCGTGAGGTCGGAAGGATTATTATAATACCACGTATCCCCTACTTTCAGTCCGTTTCCACGGGTTCCCGTCCACATTCGTCCCTGCCCGTCTTCGGCAATGGCGTAAATATTGGAATGGAAATACTGATTGGTCATCTTCGAGCGGAGATTGGAGTCAAAGGTGTAAAGTCCCCCTTTACGCGTGCCGACACAAATATCCCCGTTTGACATTTTGGTGAGCATACGGATGGTGTTCGAACGGTCGAATAAATCACGGGATTCGGGATAGATGCGGGAAGTCCCTTCATTCAAGACGGATATACGGGATAGTCCCGAATACTCGGAAGCTACCCAAATACCGCCGGCACGGTCTTCCATGACGTAAAGCAGGAAGTCCGAACTGATATGGCTTTGGTCATTTATATTGGCTACGAAGTGTTCCAGTTTGTCTTCAGCAGTATTATAGGCAAAAAGTCCGTTTCCATAGGTTGAAATCCATATAATTCCACGGGAATCATGGACGATATGATAACGTTCAAAGTCAATATATCCCATCTTGTCCTGCGGAATCAACTGGAAGTCCTTGATTTCTCCCGTTTCGGCAAGCACATAAGTAAGATGTCCCGTATGGTTGTATATCCAATAGTCGCCGCGATTGTCACGTATCAGTTCGCCTTTCTTGATGTCCATGCGGGAATCTGCCTGAATGTCACCAGTGGTAAAATCGTACGTATATACTCCGGTGGTAGTCAGAATGACCCATTTATCCTTTAGCAAGAAGTTTCCGGTCGGCGAGGTCTTACCTGCGACAACGGCAAGGGAAGCCAGTTTCTGCATCTTTTGAGTGGCAGACTGATAAAGGTAGATATCCCCGTCGGCTGTCAGGAAATACATATCATTCTTGTAAGCCAGGGAAGAAGTGAAATGGATTAACCGGTCTTCTATCCGGTATTGTCCGTTGGTGACAGAGACTAGTCCGCATTGCGTTCCAATCCAAATACGACCGCCGGCGTCTTCATTCACGAATTTCACCCTGTTGTCCGGCAAGTTTCCACGTTCGGTTCTGAATACGGTAGAGGTCATTTCACCGTCGGGTTGATGGGTCATCTGGCGACAGCCATTTCCGGAATGTGACAGCCAAACATCCCCGTTGGCAGCAACGAATACGGTCGAATAGTTCTGTCTCGACTCACCGCAACCGGTATAATCTATAAAGCGGGCACGTTGCAAATCGTAGCAGCTATATAATTCCGGTGTAGTGGAAATCCACAGGAAACCGTCTTTATCTTCGGTAAGGTCATAAATCCGGTTGTCCGCCAAAGAGACTTTGTCTCCGGTTTCCGGTCGGAAAGTAAGGAAAGAGTTGCCGTCATAACGGCTCAATCCGTTCAAGGTAGCCAGCCACAGAAAGCCTTTGCTATCCTGATAGATATAACGGACAGAGTTATTGGGAAGACCGTCACTGGTTCTCATTTGTGTAGAACGGAGTTCTATTGCACCATAAGCATTCAAAACGAGGCTAATAAAAAAGATGAAGACAAAAAAGCATCTTTGTGTCATATAGATTCCAAGATTAATAATAAATGATGAGCAAAAATAGTCAAGATAATTGAAATAATAAAGAAACAGCTCACAAAATAACATTGAAAAGACACTTGTTTTTGCCAAACATCTTCTAACATTTATTCAACCGACTATAAAAACAATCTATATGAAACACTTTTAGTAAAAATATTGTTACCTGTGGATTGAATAAGATTCGTGTCTTTATCCCATTAGACGGGACTATCCGACATGCCACTTTTCAAAGCAATCTATTCAATTCGGACCACCGTCCTTCCATATTGATTTATTATGTATCAAAACCTTGAAATTGGTTTTATTTAATATACCATTTTTCACCTTGAGATTTCTCACTTGGCAACCTCAAAAAAATAAACAGTTATTCCATTTACCATACTCCAGCTACTCTCAACGCGACCATACATAGAATCATAATATCCTTTAGCACAAGTCATCTTACCTGTAGTATCTGGTTCAGGCCTCAACAAAAAGTGTTTAAAACCCGGATTATTCTCATCACGTTCTATCCCTAGCGAACGATTATACATCCAAGTTCCCACTGCACCAAATGAATAGTGATTGAAAGAATTCATACGATTATTTCTTCCATTACTGTCCCGTAAAAGTGGATAAATAGTTCTTTTAAATAATTGAAATATAGTCGATTAAGTGGTATTTTGAAATGAAACGGATTTGAAATTCTATTTTTGCAGTCATAATAACGGCTGCATATGAATCAAGATTAATACGTTTTTTCTCAACTTTCCACTTTTTTGAACAGAACCCAGTTTAATAACTACGTGCGTAAATACGATGGCAACCGTAATGTGAAACATTTCACTTGCTGGAACCAGTTACTTGCAATGATGTTCGGCCAACTCAGTAATCGTGAAAGTCTCCGTGACTTGATTATAGCTTTGAAAGCTCATCAAGGAAAGCGTTATCATTTGGGGTTGGGTCGTGAACCCATTGCCAAAACCACGCTTGCATCAACCAATCAGAATCGGGATTACAATATAGAAAATGAGAAAAGGGGATATAAAGAAGGAGCTGATGCTTATATCAGTAAACCTTTTCATTGGGATATTTTGTTATTCCGCATCCAACATCTGATAGAACAAAAACAGCAACGTCAACAAACTTTCAAGGACAAAATAGAGGTCAATCCTAGTAATATAACAATCTCCGTATTTGATGAACGACTTTTAAGTAAAGCATTAGAACTTATAGAAAGAAACATGAGCAATTCTGAATACTCAATTGGAGATTTAAGTCAGGATATGGCTATGAGCCGCGCGACCTTATACCGAAAAATCAGTTCAATAACAGGAAATGCTCCTTCTGATTTTGTGAAAGCATCCGACTTAAGAAAGCTGCAGAACTTCTCAAAGAAGGAGAACTTACAGTTACAGAAATTGCATATAAAGTGGGGTTCAGCACTCCGGGATATTTCACTCAATCATTAAAAAAAGCATTTGGAACATTACCTACCCAATATAAGTAATTATAAAAAGAGAATATAATCAATAAAACAGTGAATTGCAGCTCTATATTTATTCAGGAAAGTTTAGGGAGAGACATTCAGTAAAGAGTTTGATATTGGTGGGAAAACGAATATAACTTTCATAGCATGTAGTATCAGGAAGGTTTTTCAGGTAAGGTTACCAACAATCAGCCGGCACTTGCTGCCAAGAAGCTATATCGAGATGCTCAACCTGTTCCTGACGAATGGTGCTTACTTATTTATTATTGGCAGTGGATAAAGAGAAGCAATCTGAATACCACGAAACTATTGATAATGGATATTGCCATTTAAGTGATCTATCAATGCGACATCTGAAAAGTCTGTATATGACTTCAGAAGCATCAAGGCAATCTTACCTTCGGAAAAAAAATAATTTTTGCGACCAAGAAGAGAATCTTCCAGCCCCATTGTCTAGGTTAATTCGAAAAATTAGTATCTTTGAACCATTGAATACAGCACTTCCAACTGGTTTCTTCCGTCATCCGGGTTGTGATTTGCTTTCAAATTAGTATCTTTGAACCATTGAATACAGCTAAAACCAAATAAATATTGTTCCATAGATAGTTGTGATTTGCTTTCAAATTAGTATCTTTGAACCATTGAATACAGCTTTAAAAATTACTATGCAAACAAACAAGAAGTTGTGATTTGCTTTCAAATTAGTATCTTTGAACCATTGAATACAGCAAGAAGGGGGAAGATAGAAACGCCAATAGAGTTGTGATTTGCTTTCAAATTAGTATCTTTGAACCATTGAATACAGCAAATCTACTTAATACATTAACAGGTATCGAGTTGTGATTTGCTTTCAAATTAGTATCTTTGAACCATTGAATACAGCGAAGAAGTAGACGAAGACGGTGTAATCACGTTGTGATTTGCTTTCAAATTAGTATCTTTGAACCATTGAATACAGCAAATCCTGTATCAGCAGGAGCACAATACGGGTTGTGATTTGCTTTCAAATTAGTATCTTTGAACCATTGAATACAGCGATCAAACAGCGGAAGATACCGCATCAGCCGTTGTGATTTGCTTTCAAATTAGTATCTTTGAACCATTGAATACAGCATATGGTATTGATTACATCGTGGGGGAAACGTTGTGATTTGCTTTCAAATTAGTATCTTTGAACCATTGAATACAGCAGTAGCAGAACCAGCGGAAATATCCGAGCGTTGTGATTTGCTTTCAAATTAGTATCTTTGAACCATTGAATACAGCAGTAATCAGATTTCGTTCGTTTTCTGTGAGTTGTGATTTGCTTTCAAATTAGTATCTTTGAACCATTGAATACAGCTCAAAAGTAAAGTTGCCACAAATGGCAATGTTGTGATTTGCTTTCAAATTAGTATCTTTGAACCATTGAATACAGCGCAAGCCTTGAAAAATACAGAGCAATAACAGTTGTGATTTGCTTTCAAATTAGTATCTTTGAACCATTGAATACAGCAACATTCGTATTAGAAAGGTCGCCAAGATTGTTGTGATTTGCTTTCAAATTAGTATCTTTGAACCATTGAATACAGCAGCAGAACCAGAGGCAGAAGGATTCACAAGTTGTGATTTGCTTTCAAATTAGTATCTTTGAACCATTGAATACAGCCTTCTGAGCGTTATCTAAACGTCCGTTAGCGTTGTGATTTGCTTTCAAATTAGTATCTTTGAACCATTGAATACAGCACAATCACCATTAAGCACTGTATTTCAACCTGTTAAGCTACGATATATAAAAAGAAAACGAGCTGTAAATTCATTAAAAAATCCCGTAAAACTACGGGATTTTTTATTCAAAATAACTCTAATTGCTGCCCTGGTGTATTTACAGATAATATTTTCTTCCCATAAAAGAGTTCAATATTCTCAAATTGCTTATCAGTAATGCACATTATTCCAACTTGACCATATTCTGGCAAAAATGATTTTATCCTTTTTATATGAACATCAGCATTCTCGCTACTTGCACAATGACGGACATAAATAGAAAATTGAAACATAGTAAAACCATCTTTCTGCAAATTCTTTCTAAAATCGATATAAGCCTTTTTATCTTTTTTAGTTTCTGTTGGCAAGTCAAAAAGCACTAATATCCACATAATACGATATTCACTAAAACGATCCATTACTTCTCAGGATAAATAATACGACGAAGCTCTCCAGTAAAACATTTATAAAGTGAAGCCGTCGTTTGTGCTACAGCAACCATCAACGGACTTCTTTTTCCATTTATTATCACTTCTAACGTTGGAATATTCAATAAAATCGTTTTTAATTCTTTTGTTAACTCATCATAGTTTTCATGCCCTTTTACAATAGAATACACAAGTTCATCTACATACGGTCGGTAAGGTTCCATTATATCATCCGCCAAACAGTAAGCATTATAACGATTATGATGATGAATTCCCAAAGTAGGTAAAAGCCCACTCGTTACCAAAGCACGAGCTACTATTGCCCGAAGAATTGCATAGCCATAATTTAATAAATTATTAGGTGGTATCCCTTCTCTTTCCCGTGTGAACCCTTCAATGTCCGAAAACATACACTTCCAGTAATAAGCGGCAGCACGAGCTTCCAAATTATCAGGGTCACCACTTTTCACATCATTCGCCCAAACTTTCATACACTTTACTTCCTCTTTTTTACAAGTATATAGCACTGAAGCCTGATTTTCTATCTTTGCTTTCATTGTTTGCTGCCATAGCTGTTTTTTTAAAGGAAGGGAAGCATCCAACTGCATCCTAAACCTTTCATTTTGAGTTGAATTTCCATATAAAGGAAGCATTAAACCTACAGGCATACTTTTACTATCACAAGTTATTACAGCACAATTATTCTCTAATAACGCTTCTAGTACTCCCGAAGTTATAGTAATTTGCCTATGATCCAAAACAACAATTCCAATATCTTCTATTGGCTTAGTTACTTCCGATTGCTGTTTAAATGTCTCTGGCAATGACTCACTTTTCACAATCTCCGGAAGTTTAATTACTAACTGTGCATTCTTTAATGAAAGATACACTGGATTTCCAAAATAAAGCGTCTTTTTAATCATGGTAAATTCTAATTAAGCATTTATCCCCTATTCGTCATCAGTATCGAAAGGCAATTGAGGTTCACTTGTATCCAATTCAGAATCAAGCAAAAAATTCTGATTAGATACAATACTTCTCCCTAATTCTTTTTCTGCTTGCTCACGAGCAACTCCTGCTACATTTCCTCCTCTTTGTGCAACCTGCTTATTCTCAATAAACATATCCGGTTTTTCCTTTTGAGATATTTCAGTTGTTACACGCTCACCCAACATCGTAAAAATAAGTTCTAAATCAGACATATGATCACGCAAATTCTGATTTTTCTTCATCAATCCCTTATATTTTTTGTATTCAGAAGGAGTTAAGCCAAAAGTAGCCTTAGATATCTCAGCTGTAAGTATTGCATAATCACTCTTTTCAGTAATACCTCTTTCCTTCCATTCATCAGTCAGATTTTGTCTAATAGCAATTCCCCTTAAACGCTTATCAATCCAATCTTTAGGATAGCCTTTTTGCTCATAAAGTTCTTTCATTCGTTCTTGGGCCAATTCAGGATTTTCTATTTCCTGTATACGGTCATATCCGACTTGTGCCAGCCAAAGTTTAAATGGTTCAGCTTTGGAAGAAGGGATAGATTGAATAATACGAAATAAGCCTTTTATGTTAGCAGCCAATACTTTTCTTCTCTTACCACTTTCTGCCATCATTTCTACCTGGGGACAATTTGTCCCCAGGTAGGCAGCTAATGATTCATCTCTTTTTCTCATTTTCTTCAAATAGTCGGTAGGATTAACACTATCAGTTAAAGCAGCTACTACATCTACAACCGAAAAATACCACTGCTGTTCCGTTTCATCCCATACAGAACGAATTTTCTTATCTTGAAATAGCTTTATATTACTCATCTTATTTTATTAATTATTTCAGTTATCTGCCCCAATCTATCTACTTTAATAGGTATGCATTTCTCCTTTATCATCTCATCAGTCCACGATTTTTCTGCTTTATTATTAGCTCCTAATTCCACTGCGGGAATAATAGAATTTGCAACATTATAAGGAATAAAGAAACATTGAGTCTTTGTAGATGAGACCATCTTATATATCCTATTCCTATCAATACTATCTGAAATAATTCCACTCATCAATTCTTCTTCTGTGGGCAAATAAACCAAATCATTCGGAGACAGCCAAAACAATAATTTTTCCCCCTTATCATTCTTTTCTGGAACTGGAAGCCAACCCAATTTTTCTCTTTCAATGACCACATTCAAAGGAATAGTTTCATAAGTACGCTTTCCATCATCAGTTACATAAATCGCAAAAAACAAGTTCGTTCCTTTAGCAGCTTCTACATATTTAGCCGATTTATTTCCATTTGTCCCTACTTTAAACTTATTACCTAAGGGTTCACATACACGTACTTTATATATTGGTTGATGAGACTTTCCACCATTCAATATTACTAAATTCCGATTCATTTCATCAACACCATCCGGTGAAAATGCCAATTCGGGCTTGTCTCCTTTACTACTCAAATGATTCAATAATATTTTCTGTATCCCAGTATCTGTTACAGATTCCCTTATTTTCTTTTCTGTAAAACCTGTATCCAAATTTTTGCGAACAGCTACCAATGATTCAGAAGATTCGTCTGTAAAATAATAAACGGGAATCTTAGCAAGATTCACTTCTTTCCACAAGAAAGCATTTTCCTTAAAATACTTTTCAATCTTTTTCTTATCATATTGATATGCAAATAACTGTAATACTTTCTCTTTAATCTTCTTATCTACTATTTTTTCGGGACTTTCCAAAGCAATAGAAAGCCTTACTTCTTTTATCTTTCGCAAATTTACCTGACCAAACACTGTGTCTTTATGCATTGATTTACGAATTGCCCAACTATCTCCTTTCTTTTGCTTTTTGACAACCTTTTTACCATCGTTATCATAAGATTGATAATAGTTTGTCATTTTGTTTATTACCCGCAGATTTTGTTTAAAACTGACGATAATATCAAGTAATGTACGATAAACATCTTGTGTAAACGTCGCCCAAGGTTTCTGTATAATCCACTTATAATTACCTCCTTCACCTGTCTTTGATTTATCACACAACATACGCTGCAAATCATAACGAGCGATCCGGGCATATTTAGAGGCCGATTCATTACTTAAATAATTAACATGATTACGCGTAGCACAGGCTATTATGATAGCATCCATTGCATGATGACGATGATCGATACGTTTCTTACTAAACCCTTTTTGATATCCCAAAGGTAGTTCTGTTTGAAAAAATCGTTTTCCTTCCCGATTTTCCCAATGTCCGAATTGCTGACTTCCTGTCAGACGATTCAAACGTTCAAAACGAGAATACACAATGTTATTCCAGACATCATTTATTCCCCAATCTTTTTTAAGCCTATCTGTCACACTACCAGAACATACAATCACATTTTTAGAAATAGCCTCTGATTCATATTCACCATTCGCATCCTCTCCTCTCACAACATTCGACAACAATCCTTTAACAACCCGACTGATATAGCGACTATCATTCAACTGGCGTTCTATGAATTTCTCAGGAATATCATCCATCAGTAATTTACTCTTCTTACTCCCTGCTTTATAATAATTCTCTCTAACGAACTGCTCATATGCTTCAACTGAAAAAATCTTCACTGATTTTCCAAAACCCAGTTCTACTATTTCACCAGCATGTTGCTTTATAAATTCATACCCCAGCATATTGTCTTTCAGTTTGTTAACTTCCGACTCACAAATAACTTTATTACTGAAGGAATCATCAAAATACCGGGATTGAGGTATTATGTGCTCTATCTCATAAGCAGTAGTAAACAGTTTTCCCAAAGGTATAATTTCTCCTGTATAGGGTGAGCGATACTGTTGCTCCAACCATAATTTATATCGCAAAAAATCGGACTTTCCCGGACGCTTCTTTATGTCATTCTCCTTGAACTTTTTCAATATAATCTCAATATCCTCAGGTATGTCTCCTACCCCATTCAAAACAGTATCTTCATAGATACGAAGTATTTCTTGCTGACTAGGAGAGTAAGGTCTGACATTTTCCATCTCATATTCAGGATTCATAAATTCTGTAAGCAGAGCCTTAATACGTATGTTAGCATTTTCGTTCTCAAGCATCCGTTCAGTCATCTGCCTGCGCTTCTCGGACGGGTTTTTCATTTCTCGTCCTAACTCCACATGAATTTCATCTATCTGCTCCACTCGTTTCCAAATATCACGAACGACTCTCAATGTTTCAGTAATAACTTGCTCAACAATAGGATTACGCAAAGAATGTTGCTTAAATGATTTCAAGTAAGTATCAATATCTTCCGGAGACTTCCATTTCGCAACTTCTTTCACCTCCGAATGTCTGTTATAAACAACGTAGCAAGCCAACCACAATGGCAATCCTTGAAAATCAGAAGTTTCAGATAAATGGATAGTTTTCTCCCGAACTTTATTAAGTATTTTCTCATCACATTCTCCAGAAAGTATTTTCTCTATACGTTCTGCCGTATTTCCATCAATCGCATCCACAGTCCAATATTTTCCCATTCGCATCAATGGCAAAAGTTTCTTTATTGCCTTCGCAGAGTACGCACCATACTCTTTCTTAAAAGGTGGAAACTTCTTGAATACTTCCACAAAGTTACATGATAGCTGATATTTAGAAGCAAATGTTCGTAATGCCGTTTCTAATTCAATCCTATCCTCTACAGAATATAGTATATGCCACAACGATTCTTCGACCTTTGTTGATAAAAAAGTTGAAGAGATACCTGCTTTTTCCAAATAATGTAAAATCAAACTCCGGGTTTCATTACAAGGGTATGATTTCCCTTCTACATAATTCCACCGATAATTTTCAATCTCCTTTTTCAAGCCAAATACGGGATACTTAAGAAAAGTCTTTTGCTCTATTTCCTTTCGAACGTTAAGCCATTCATACAACGCTACATAATCATCTTTCGAACTTAGATATTCTGTAGTGACATCAATATCCGTCAATAATTTGCCATCCACCTTTTTCTCTTTTTGATAAATACGGATATTAGCAATAAACTGCCACAACCGAAATTCCTGATAGAGAGGATGGGATTTTGCAATACACTTAATTGACGCCTTCTTAATCTCACCTGTAGTCGCATCTATATATTGATTTTCTTCATAAGGACAGTTATCAATCAGTGACTTTTTACTTTTCAGCGGTCGCTGGTAGAAAAGGATATCTTCCATGAACAAATAAACAAATCCCCGGTTAGCTACATTGTTTTTGTGAGCCACATTCATTGGATAAAGTACATCAAGACAGGCTTTATATAATTCTCTATCTTGCAACTCCGGGTGAAAAGCCTGCTGTTTATCCAAAATTAACCTCAACTCTTCTTTATAAAACTTACGTTCAATTGTCCGGACTAATTTTCCTTTTATTTTTTGCTGGGGACTTTGAAGCAAAGTATCGTAAATATAGCATCCTATTGTCTTATGGCTTCTTTCAATATCTGCTTCGGTTTTCTTTTTAAGCAACTTCCAGTCATCTTCTTTAGGCATCCGAAAAGAACGTTTCACACAACCATCTTTGTCTACTTTGGGGGTACCATCTTCATTTAGTTCCGTCGTTACGATAAATTCTTTAATTTTATCTTTCCAGTCCAATGGAACGTTACTGCTTCGACGATATATCCACCCATTCTCTAAATGAACATTATACCAAATATCCTTCCCTTTCTTATCGTCTGTTTGTTCTACTTCTACAACTTTCAACGCATAAAAATCCTCCAGCCTATTCTTTTTTTCTTCTTCCTCTTCACCACGCAATTGATAATATCCTCGCTTTTGATTAAAGTTTAAAAGAATCCATGCCAGTTCTTCTTTAGTAATTTTCTCATTCAAAGCCTTTTTTCGCAAATAATAAATCGTCCAATCATAAGGAACCTTCCGACCCATTGCAACTAACTCAGGTTGTTTTTTAGCGAAATCTGCCAGCATTTCATTAAAAGAATTCTGAAAAAGAAATTCATATTTTCCTATTTCATTTTTCCTCCAAGGAAGTTTAGCCTCAGTTCCTGATTGAAACTTGCCTGAATGATTACTAAAATCAAGACTATCGATATAATGTTGTGGTAAAAATCCTATAAGTTTTAATACTTTATGCAGCCTTTCCCTACGCAACAGGACACGCTCTCGCAATCGACGTACTCCACGAAAGCCTGTTCTCTCTGAAGTTTGAGATTTGGAATTCCCTTTGTCAAAATCACCTAGAATAGCAGCATCCATCGGAATTATTCTACTACCAGCCATTTCAATCCATTTACGTTCAGTTTGTCCGTCCGTATCGCTATGACAGACAACAGCCCATCCGATACTATTGGTTCCCAAATCCAATCCTAATATTTTTTTCATATTTGTGTGTTTTTACAATTTCCATCAAATATATCACTTTTTTCCTACAAAAAAAGTGATATACCAAATTATTTCATTATCTTTGCTAAACTAATTTGAAGCAAATCACAATAAGGATTATTCCGTTGTGAAAACATTAGGTTGCCCTCGTCCTTTTACGGGGGCTTTTTTTATGTCTGCAAAAGTGACTTCTTATTTATTTGCATATTATAGTATTGAGAAATAAAGAAAGCAGGCTACGAAATACACTCAAACTACAAACGAACAACTTATGAATATGAAACTGAACGTATCACTCTAAAGCATCAACAAAACATGTGTATCCGCAGCCTGCCTGTTGAAATTGAGATGATGCCAATAGAACAAGATTCTTCTAAGAATGATTAGAAAGTCGGCTTAAAGAATGCAAAGGAATTGAAAGAACTGTGCTTAATCGTGCGAAACGCTTGAAAACAGGGGGAATCAAGACTATCATATAGATAAAAAAGAAACGCCTCTATACTCTTCGGAAAGATTATAGAGGCGATTTTATTATTGTTCTATTCTGAAACTATCAGAAGAAACAGAATCAGATGCCCAATGACTTCTTCACTGCTTCAATTTTTTCCATAGCGGCAGATTCGGCAGAAGCGAAACAGTTACGGCATCCCATTTCACCTTGAACTTCCATATAGAACTTAATCTTAGGTTCTGTTCCGGAAGGACGGACTGAAACTTTACTACCGTCTTCTGTGAAATACTGAAGAACGTTTGATGATTCCGGCATATCAATTGCCGTTACATTTCCCTTGTCGTCTGTCTGCTTCAGAGTTTTGTAATCTTTGCTCAGGATTACTTTAGAGCCACCCAGTTCTTTCGGCGGGTTAGCACGGAAGTTTTCCATCATGGCTTTGATTTCTTCAGCACCGCTCTTACCCGGCTTCACAACGTTTACGGTGAATTCTTTAGAGAATCCGTATTCTACGTAAATATCGAGCAGTAATTGATACAGTGACTTGCCGTTATCTTTTGCCCAGGCAGCAACTTCGGCAATCAAGCAACAAGCTGAAACAGCATCTTTATCGCGAACGAAGTCTTCGGCAAGGAAACCGTAGCTTTCTTCACCACCACCGATGTATTTCTGTTTGCCTTCACGCAGACGGATTTCACGTGCAATCCATTTGAATCCTGTATAGCAGTCGAGCATCTCGATGTTGTTCTTGTCGGCAATCTTCTTGATAAGTTCGGTAGTTACGATGGTCTTCACACAGAATTCATTACCTTTAATCTTGCCCAGTTGTTTGTACTGAGTAAGAATATAGTAAAGATACATCATGCAAGTCTGGTTACCGTTGATAAGTACCCACTCGCCTTTGTCATCCTTGCAGGCAATACCTACACGGTCAGCATCCGGGTCGGAAGCCATTACGAGGTCAGCGTCAATTTCTTTGGCCAGGTTCACAGCCATAGAAAGAGCTTCCGCATTTTCCGGGTTCGGCGATACAACAGTCGGGAAGTTACCGTCCTTAATCATTTGTTCGGGAACAGTGAACACGTTTTCGAATCCCCACATCTTCAACGCACGCGGAATCAACATCATACCTGTACCGTGAATCGGAGTATAAACAATCTTCATATCCTTGTGGCGGGCGATAGCTTCCGGATCAATAGAAACAGTTTTCACCATATCCAGATAAATCTTGTCGATATCTTCACCGATTATCTGAATCAAATCAGGATTACCCTGGAATTTGATGTCGGCAGCGGAAGCAATAGCATTTACTTCATCGATAATACCCTTATCGTGCGGAGCCAATACTTGCGCACCGTCATCCCAATATGCCTTGTAGCCGTTGTATTCTTTCGGGTTGTGGGAAGCAGTCAGGATAATACCGCTCTGGCAACCGAGTTGACGGATAGCGAAAGACATTTCCGGGGTAGGACGCATATCATCGAACAGATATACTTTAATACCGTTGGCAGAGAAGATATTGGCAGAAGTTTCCGCAAACAAGCGGCTGTTGTTACGGCAGTCGTGGCCAACCACAACAGAAATCTGCGGCAGGTCTTTGAAGTTCTTCTTCAGATAGTTGGAAAGTCCTTGAGTAGCGGCACCCACCGTATAGATATTCATACGATTGCTACCTACCCCCATGATACCGCGCAGACCACCTGTACCAAATTCCAGGTCTTTGTAGAATGCTTCAATTAGTTCGGTCTTATCATCGTTTTCCAACATACGTTTCACTTCAGCCTGAGTTTCGGCATCATAAGCCGGGGTCAGCCATTTTTCGGCTTTCTCAGTGACCTGTTTAATAAGTTCCTGATTTTCCATTTCGATTGTTATTTATATGGTTAATGAATTATTTACTGTTATATTCTTGAGCACACAAATGTAAAATAATAAGTTTATAATTCCTATTCTTTTAATTGAAATTTGAGAATTAAGAATCAAAAAAAACAATATACTCAATACCTTATATCCAATACTCATTATCTATTCTTGCGGCACTTTATATCTCTCTCCGGTCTGTTTGACATATTCTTGCAAGAATTCCTTCGGATAACCGGGACGGAGCACTCCGGCAGGCTGTCCGATAGAATTACGTTCAAATTGTCCGTCCTTCACACGTTTCACCACTCCATCGTTATACTTCACAATCAGGAAAGTACCCAGTTGCTTCCATGTATCGAACGTACTCTGAGCAGTCATGCTGGTATAGTTTGTCAGGAAATCAACAGCGGCGTTCTTATCTTTTTCCAACAATTTGGCTGCCATCTCTTCAATACCTTGCTGCGCGTTGTTAAAGGTCGTTTCCATCTCCTTCTGTGCTTCGCGTACATCACCAATCATCAAATCATAACGCGGATAAACCATGTTTGATACCCAGTTGAAAATCCAGAAAGCAGAATTCCAGGAGAAGGTAATATAATCGGCTCCGTCCACACGCGTATAGCATACCGGCACTTTCGTAGCACAGCAATAGACAGGAGTAAATACTGTCATATTCGCATCGTCCACACCAAACCAAAGTACGCCGCCTATCGGGTCGGGCATATTAGCACGCATTTGTGCAACAAATACAAAACCACTTTGTTGAGTAGAGATAGGACGTTCGTTAAAATATTCCTGACCGTCCACCTTGAAGTTCAGCGGCGAAAGACGGTACGGAGTTTTGTAAGGGCCTGCTCCGAAGTCATTAGAGATGTCAAGCGGAGTTCCCTCGTAATGGTCGCGCATCATGTCTTTTACATCTTGCACGGACAGCTTCTGTTTCGGTTTCACGAAAAGTGGCATCGGGGTGTTGGATTTTCCTTCGATATAAGGAAGATAATCTTTTCCGTTATCAGTGAATTTATTGAAATAACTCCATACGCGGGCTTCGCAGAAACGGCGTGCACCGAAATCGAGGGGCGCATAAGCAAGCGAGAAACTAAAATCTTTGTTTACTCCGTTGAAGTAACCTCTTTCACGTGCGAAAGAAACAACATCGGGAGAATATATGCAGTTTTCCTTATCGTTCATGTCAAACTGATGGATGCGCGACTGGTTGGCATGAGCTGAAATACAATCATCGGGCACACGTACAGCCACCCAAACAGCTCCGCGGATACCCGGACCTTTCCCAATCATTTCCATAATCCATATTTCGTTCGGATCGGCAATGGTAAAAGACTCCCCACTGCTATAATAGCCGTATTGCTGCACCAAGTCAGTCATTATCTTGATGGCTTCACGGGCAGTGCGCGAACGTTGCAGTCCGATATAAATCAAGCTTCCGTAGTCAATGATGCCTGTAGAATCCGCCAATTCGGGACGTCCGCCGAAAGTCGTTTCACCAATTGTAACCTGATATTCATTCATATTGCCGGTCACATTATAAGTCTGCCGTGCCTGCTCTATTTCACCCAGGTATTTACCGGTATCCCATTCATACACTTTCATCATGGTTCCTTTCGGATAAGTAGCTGCCGGATAATGGTACAGTTCTCCAAACAGACCATACGAGTCGGCAGAATAGGAAACGATGGTCGAACCGTCGGCAGAGGCATTCTTGCCGACTATCAGATTGGTACAGGCGAAAGTATCCGCCACAGCCGCCACCAGTATGGCAGCACACAAAATAATTCTTCTCTTCATAATTATATAGGATTCACTTTTAATAATTACCAGACAAAAGTCTCACGGGCTACAGTCTCATTCCCGCAATGGTCGGTCACAGTAAGTTCGACAGTATGTTTGCCGCCTTTCTTCACACGCTTCGGATCAAGTTTACACTCCCAATATGACTTCACAATATTAGGCCGTCCGAAGAGCGCATACTCTCCATCTATCGTTCCCCAATAGGAAGCTATTCCGGCTCCCTCGTCTTTCAACCGATAGACAATCTTGCCGTTTCTTCCCCACTGGTTCTTATTGATAGGGGTGATTTCGGGCGGAACCGTATCAATAGCAACAGTATAAGTCCCCAATTCACGGACAGATGTTTTCATATAACCGTCTTCATACTTCCCGCCTACACTGTACTTACTACCTTTTGGGGTCACACGGGCTACATAATACTTCGTACTATCAGCAACCGGCTTTCTACGCAGCCCGATACGAAGCTCGCAACCCGCATGAAGCGGAACGGGTGTATCATTTATCTGATAAGTAAATGCCACTGCCCCACTGTCGGCTTTCACCTGATAGTTAAGAGGAACATCGTCATACAACATTCCCTTTGGCACAATCAGGCTCAATCCCGGTTCTTGCAGATAATTCGTCTTGTCCCAGGCAAAGAAGTATTTCTCCCGATGATTCAAAGGTTCAACCGGCTGCTTCCGCCCACGTACGGTAAAACCGTATTTGGAAGTATTCCCGAAAGCATCTTTTAAGGTATATAAGAACTGATAATCCCGTTCTTCATCAATCGTCACCAAACCACGGTTATCATTCGATGCCTTCAGCAGACGTAAAGTATTCCCCGGTTCAATAAAAGATTTCATGTATTGCCCGCACGTCCATGAGTTTATCATTCGGTTTTCATCTTGAGAAAAGCGGTCTACCGTACTGCGGAACACTTCATTTCCATCTACTGTGAGAACAACGGAATACACTCCGTAATGATTGCTGACCCCATCCATGTAATCATATGCCTTGATACCTGTGCCTATCACTCCCCATGCTTCCACCGGACGCTCCGCGTTCGGAAGAATCGTTTTGACCTGCTGTTTTCCATCCACCACACCTTTGCCAAGCTGTGGGAAAAACATAATTCCGTTGGCCTTCGGGGCACGCGTATCTTTGATTTTTGATTTAAAGAAAGGCATCGGGTCGATATAATCCCCCGATTCTGTTTCGAACACATCCAAATGGAGATGCGGGCCGAATGAATAGCCGGTATTCCCGCTCCATGCTATCTGCTGACCGCCTTTCACCGGATATTCATCCGGTTCGGGAATAATCTCCACTTCCCAACTCTCATTCTCGTATTGAAGTTTCTCCACCCTTTCGGCAATAGGGGAAATAAAACCGCTCAGATGCCGGTTGATAGTAGAATAACCGTTGTGATAACAGACATCAAGTACATACCCCGAACCATTGGTAACACGGATACGTGAAATATACCCGTCGGCAAGGGCACGGACAGGTTTGCCAATAACTCCGCCTGTCTTAAAATCCAATCCGCCATGAAAGTGGTTAGAGCGGATTTCTCCGAAGTTTCCGCTCAATGTAAGAGGAAAGTCAAAAGGTGGCACAAAGGTGGCTTGCTTCTTTTCTTGTCCACAAACTCCGATGCAACAAGCCAGCATCAAAGCAGTGATATATTGTTTTATCATTCCATTCACTTTTTTACTCCCCGCAAATGTACACTATTCCAACTAAATTACGAAATATCCGGGCGGATATGATAGCCGGAGATACTAGTTAATATTTCTTTTTATTATTATATTCATTGCAAACCTGTATCTATTATGTTATTTATATTAGTACTTTTGCATCCGTTTTTAATTTTAATTAAATATAAAGAACTCAATGAGAATGTATGTAAAAGTAATGGCAGCGGTCATTGCATGTATGCTGCTGGGCGGTGAAGCACACTCAGCATTTGCAACTACCCCCGCTACAGAAAATCTGAGTTGGTTTAAAAAGAAAAAGAAGAAACCAGAAGGAAGAGAGGAGAAGAGTAAAAGCGACTACGAAAAATTAGTGGAAGGCAGCAAAACAACCAAAGGAATGTTTGCTGTACATCAAAAAAAGAATGATTATTATTTTGAAGTTCCCACATCCCTTTTAGGACGTGATTTATTAGTTGTCAATAAACTGCAAAGAGTTCCTGCCGAACTGAACGACGCAGGTGTAAACCGTGGAGTAAACTATGAGAATCAGATGGTTTGCATGGAATGGGATAAGGCTAGCGGAAAACTGATGTTCCGCCAACAGCGCCCGCTGCCCCTGGCTCCTCAGAACGATGCCATATTCCGTTCGGTAAAGGATAACTTTATCTCTCCGCTGATTGCCGCATTCAAAATCGAAGCAATCAATGCGGATTCTACTGCATTGGTAATCAAGGTGAATGATATTTATGATGGTACGGAAACCAGTATCAATAATGTATTTACCAATATTAATCTGGGTACTTCGGCTATCAAGAACTTATCACGTATCCTTTCTATCAAATCTTTCTCGAACAATGTCGTGGCGACTTCCGAGTTGACCACCCGGGTGACAGAAGGAACCACAACCGTATACGTTACGGTGGAAGTCAGTTCTTCCATTCTCCTGCTGCCTGAAACACCGATGATGGGACGTTTCGACAATCAGAAAGTCGGATACTTCACCAACCCGCTATTAAGTTTCAGCGACGCACAGCAAAGAACGGATAAAACGCAATATATCACACGTTGGCGCATGGAGCCCAAACCGGAAGACCGGGAAGCTTACCTGAAAGGGCAAATTGTGGAACCTGCCAAACCTATCGTATTCTACATTGATAATTCAACTCCTTACCAATGGCGTTCGTATATCAAGAAAGGAATTGAAGACTGGCAAACCGCTTTTGAAAAAGCCGGCTTCAAGAATGCGATTATCGCCAAAGAAATCACGGACAGCATGCATGTAGATATGGATGATGTCAACTACTCCGTGCTGACTTACGCCGCTTCGGAAAAGAAAAACGCAATGGGCCCTTCCCTATTGGACCCACGTTCAGGAGAAATCCTGGAGGCGGACATTATGTGGTGGCATAATGTGCTTTCTATGGTACGCGAATGGATTACAGTGCAGACGGGAACCGTTTGCCCGGAAGCCCGCAGCGTGCAGTTGCCTGATGCCTTGATGGGCGACGCCATCCGTTTTGTGGCTTGCCACGAAGTAGGTCACTCTTTGGGATTGCGCCATAACATGATGGGGTCATGGGCTTTCCCGACAGATTCACTACGCTCGGAAGCCTTCACTTCCAGAATGAATTCTACCGCTTCGTCCATTATGGACTATGCACGTTTCAACTACATCGCCCAGCCGGGAGACGGCGTGAAAGTACTTTCTCCGCATATCGGTCCTTATGATATGTTCGCTATCGAGTATGGTTATCGTTGGTATGGCAAGAGCACTCCTGAAGAAGAAAAAGACCTCTTGTTCGATTTCCTGAGCAAACATACAGACCGTCTTTATAAATACAGCGAAGCACAAGATGTACGCGATGCCGTAGACCCACGTGCGCAGAATGAGGATTTAGGAGACGACCCAGTTCGTTCTTCTTTACTCGGTATCGAAAACCTGAAACGTATCGTCCCGCAAATTCTTCAGTGGACTACAACCGGAGAAAAGGGACAGACTTACGAAGAAGCATCCCGTCTCTATTACGCTGTTATCAACCAGTGGAACAACTATTTGTATCATGTACTTGCCAACATCGGTGGTATCTATATCGAGAACACAACCGTAGGAGATGGCGTAAAGACTTACACATTCGTCGAAAAAGAGAAGCAACAGGCTTCACTGAAATTCTTGCTTGATGAAGTATTGACTTACCCTAAATGGTTATTTGATACGGAAGTGGGAGAATACACTTACCTGCTCCGTAACACTCCGATCGGACAACAGGAGAACGCTCCTACGCAGATATTAAAGAATGCCCAAGCTTATATTCTTTGGGATTTGCTCGGCAACACCCGTCTGATGCGTATGATAGAGAATGAGTCTGTCAACGGAAAGAAAGCCTTTACAGTAGTGGAACTGATGGACGGACTACACAAGAACATTTTCGGTATTACCGAACGCGGCGGTATTCCCAACGTGATGGAGCGTTCTTTACAAAAGAACTTCCTGGATGCCTTACTTACTGCTGCCGCAGAACCTGAAGCCGTGAAAATCAACAAGAAAATTGCAAACGAGCATTTCTTGCTTGACCATGCCACTCCTTTCTGTAGCTGTTATGCTGCCGAACAACGTGCACTTCGCCAGGAAGACCGGATGGGCGCTCCACGTGTACTCAATTTCTACGGCAGCCAGCTCAACCGCATCTCTGATGCCATTTCTGTGAAACGCGGTGAATTATTACGCATCAAGAAGTTATTGCAGAATCGTTTGGGAACTTCCGATACTGCTACACGCTACCATTATGAAGATATGATTTTACGCATTAATACCGCTTTGGGAATCAAGTAAAACAAACCTATTAATTAAACTATCTTACAATTAATGAGAATCAAATTTTTGTGCATTATTATATGCTTATTTGTGGCAGCACTGGCTTTCGCCAGTGCTGCCAACCGCACCATTACCGGAGTCGTAATCTCCGGTGAAGATAATGAACCTCTGATCGGTGCTTCCGTTTATGTCCATGCAGACGATTTGAAGAAAGCCGGAGCATCACAGACTTCTTTGGGTACCATAACTGATATTGATGGTAAATTCTCTATTTCCGTTCCGGAAAAAGTAACTCGTATTCATTGCAGTTATATCGGTTTTGAAGAACAGGCAATTGCATTGCAAGGAGATAAAAAAAGTTATCGCATTGTACTTCAACCTTCGGCACATGCTTTAGCGGACGTAGTGGTAACGGGGTATCAGACATTGGAACGTAGAAAGTTGACTGCTGCTATCTCAAAAGTTGAATTATCAGATGCGATGGTAGGTGCTACCAAAAGCATTGACCAAGCCTTGACAGGACAAATTGCCGGTGTAGCTGTTACAACAACTTCCGGTGCTCCGGGAGCTCCGGCCAAAATTCGTATTCGTGGTACGGCTTCATTAAATGGGACACAAGATCCGTTGTGGGTATTGGATGGAATGCCTTTGGAAGGAACAGATATTCCAAAATTAGATGATGCAACAGATAATGACATTACGAATATGCAACAATCATCTATCGCAGGATTAAGTCCCAATGACATAGAAAGCATTACTATCCTGAAAGATGCCGCAGCTACTGCTATTTATGGTGCACGTGCTGCTAATGGAGTAATTGTAGTTACTACCAAACGAGGAAGAACAGGAAAACCTGTTATCAACTTTAATACCAAATTGACTTATACGCCTAATTTGGATACTTCCCGTTTGAATCTGCTAAATTCACAAGAAAAAGTAGATTTAGAGTTACAATTAATGAATGAACCATTAGATATGTTTGGTCTTCAGGTTTATCCCAGCAAGGGAGGAGTGGCCTCTATCCTCAATCAATATAATCTAATGAACATTTACCGTGAAAAAGGCTGGAACGGATTAACTCCTGAAGCGCAAGCTGCGATCAACCGGTTAAAAACAATTAATACCGATTGGAATGACATCTTGTTTAAAGATGCATTTACACAAGAATATAATTTTAGCATTTCAGGAGGTAGTGAGAAAGTAACCTATTATAACTCTCTCGGCTATACAAAAGAGAACGGTAATGTACCGGGAGTAAGTATGAGTCGTTTTAATCTGACAAGCAAAACCTCTTACCAACTCAACAAATTATTAAAGATTGGAATTTCACTCTTTGCCAACAGACGTAAAAATGAGAATTTCGTAACTGATAAATACGGTTATTCTAACCCTGTATATTATTCACGTACCGCAAATCCTTATTTTGAACCATATGATTCAAACAATAATTATCAATATGACTATGATATCATAGGTACAAGTGATAACACCCCTGATCCCAAACGTGGATTCAATATTTTTGAGGAACGGGACAACACCCAAAATGAAAAGATTATAACTGCAATCAACTCTATCTTTGATGCCGAATTAAGATTCAATGACCAATGGAAAGTAACAACCCAAGTCGGAATACAATGGGATCAATCTTCTCAAGAACAATACATCGGACAAAATACATTCAATCTTCGTAACATTCGTGAGGATAGCTACAATAAAGTAGACCAAATATATATCATACCGGAAGGTGGAATGCATAGAGTTGATAACAGTACAAGTTCACAAATTACCTGGAAATTACAAGGCGAATACAAAAACACCTTCAATGATATTCATTCTGTCCAATTCATGGGAGGATCGGAAATTCGTAAGAACTGGTACGAAACTCAATTTACCGCAGGGTATGGATACGACCCAAAGACATTGACTACCAAACCATTAATTTTCCCAGATGAAACAGTAGCAAAGAAGTATCCCTTGCATAGCAAAACATATCAGGAAAATGCGTTTGCCTCTTTTTACGCAAACGGTTCATATACATTAATGGAGCGTTACACTCTAGGCGGCAGCATACGTTTAGATGGCTCCGACCTCTTTGGTGTAGACAAAAAATATCGGTATTTGCCTATATATTCAGTAAGTGGTTTATGGCGTATCTCCAACGAATCATTCTTGAATCACCCCAAATGGTTGGACAACCTCGCATTCCGTTTCTCATATGGTTTACAGGGAAATATAGACAAGAACACTTCACCATTCCTGGTTGGTGTATATAACAATGTAAGTATCCTACCCGGAAATACAGAAGAAAATATCACAATCAGCAGTGCTCCCAATGATAAACTGCGTTGGGAAAAAACAGCTTCTTACAACCTTGGTTTAGACTTTGCGATACTCAACCAAGCTATCAATCTGTCAGTAGACTATTATTATCGTAAAGGTACAGATCTCATCGGGACAAAAATGTTACCGCTGGAAAACGGCTTTACAAGCCAAAGCATCAACTGGGCCAGCATGGAAAACAAAGGGATAGAAATAAACTTGCAGACACGCAACATCACTACTAAAAATTTCTCATGGTACACAACATTCAACTTTGCTTATAACCAAAACAAAGTCTTGAAAGTCATGACACCTGAAAATCAAACAACACCTGGTTTGCAAGGTTATCCAGTAGGTGCCATTTTTGCATTAAAGACTCAAGGAGTAGATCCTAAAAACGGACAAATACTTATTGAGACAAAAGATGGACAAACAGTGAATATAGAAACACTATATAAACTAACAGACGAAACCGGACTCGGATTCTATGCACCCAACGTGACTCCAGCCGAAGAAAGAGAATTCTACAGCTATATCGGAACTTCCGACGCTCCTTACACCGGAGGATTTATGAATACATTCACTTATCGTAATTGGGAACTGAATGTGAACTTCTCTTATAATTTAGGAGCACACGTACGCACCAGCCCTTCCTATGACTTGACTTCATTTGACCCGGGACGAAACACCAACCGGGATATTCTAGACAGATGGACTCCTGAAAATACTGACGGAAAATTCCCCGCATTAGTAAGCCGTAATCATAATATAGCAGATTACAGTTTCTTTGGTGACCGGAGAGATGTTTATCGCGCACTGGATATTTGGGTAAAAAAATTAAGTTACGTACGTCTTCAAAATCTACGCCTTGCTTATCGTATACCATCAGAATGGTTGCATAAACTCAGTATCGGAGGAGCAACAGTAGGGATAGAGGGACGCAATCTATTTGTATTTGGTTCCAGCTACAAAAACTACATGGATCCTGAATCTATGAGCAACTTATATGCTACTCCTGTAGCCAAATCAGTCACATTCAATTTAAATCTTAACTTCTAAAATTCAGAGAAATAAGTTATGACGAAGAATATATATATAATTTTGGCATTATTAACCAGCATCCTGTTCTCTTCATGTGACAGTTTTCTGGATATACAGCCTGTTGGCAAGGTTATCCCTAATACATTGGCGGAATATCGTGCGTTGATGACTACTGCCTACAAAACCAATCAATTTCAGGACAAAGCTTACAGCGAAATGCGCACAGACGAAATTGTCATCAGCAGTGACCGTAATGACCAAAGTAGTTTTTCTGCAATTGAAACATGGAATGATCTTAATTCTCCCAGTGGTACTGCAACTTTTGGATGGAGTAATTACTATAATGCCATTTTCTATGCCAATTCCATCATAGACAAGAAAGACCAAATCACAGAAGGCAGCAAAGAAGACATAGAGCAACTAGTAGGAGAAGCTTATCTATTCAGAAGTTACCTGCATTTCATACTGGTTAATTTATATGGCCAACCTTATACAAAAGACGGAGCCCCGGAAACCAAAGCAATCCCCCTAAAACTAAGCGTAGATTTGGAAGAAGTACCTTCACGCAATACCGTTAAAGAGGTTTATACTTCTATTCTATCTGATATACAGACAGCACGAGGACTGATCCATCAAAAAGAATGGGAATCCAAGTACCTTTATCGTTTTTCAGTACCGTCCATTGATGCTTTTGAGGCACGGGTACGCCTATATATGGGAGAATGGCAGAAAGCCTATGAAATGGCAGAGCAGGCTTTAGCACAAAAGTCCACATTGGAAGATATGAATGGAGAAATGCTTCCTAATAACTTCGAATCTACTGAAATGATTACAGCCTACGAATTCATGTTTAGTGTTTCTTCCAATAAGGCATGCCTCGTTTCTCCCTCGTTCTTGCAAAAATATGATAATACGGATTTGCGACTAACAAAATACTTTACAGCTCCGGACGAGGAGAATAATCGTATTAGTGCTAAAGGAGGAGAAGCTAAATTCACGTGCACTTTCCGTACAGGAGAACTTTATCTGAATTCAGCCGAAGCCGCCGCCCGTTTGGATAAACTTCCTGAAGCCCGTGCACGCTTATTACAACTAATGGAAAAGCGATACACTCCAACAGGATATGACAATAAGAAAAATACAGTAAACGCTATGAGCCAGACAGAATTAATCAATGAAATCCTTGAAGAACGTGCCCGCGAACTTATTTTCGAAGGCCATCGTTGGTTTGACTTACGCCGTACTACTCGCCCTCGCATTCAAAAAGAATTAGGCGGAAGCATATATGTACTTGAACAAGACGACGCACGCTATACATTACGTATTCCACAAGAAGCTATTGATGCTAATCCGGGGTTAATGAACTAAGAACATATAGTTAAAGCTCCTCTTACAACGTCATTTGTAAGGGGAGTTTTTTATTCCCCCACTACACCTATCCGGCATTTTTCTCCACACTTCCCATTCATTCCTAAAATCTTTATCCCCCAAACGCATTGTCATATGCCAGGAAAATAATATCTTTGTAGCGACTTATTACGATAAATAACGTAGAAGCGTTTAGAATATTATCTCTATTCAGAATCTGGTAAATTCATCAACGGTGAGATAATGACAACTAAGCGTTCACGTCTTTGTTATACAAGGGCGTGGACTCTGTTGTTCATTCGCCGTTGGGCTTACCAGAGCCTTGAATAGGATGAACTAACGACGTCCACGCTTCTTCTGTATATACACGGTATCAGGGACGCTTACCGCCACAAACAATCAATAAGTATGAGCAACACTATTACAAAGCTCTTTGCGTCTTTTTTAGCTTATGGGGTAGCTAATAAGAAAAAACGTTTCTCGGCAGTCGGTCGTTTCGCGGAAGGATTGGCTCCTGCCAAAGGAAAAATCCAGTGGGGATACATCAACAAAGGATATGACATTGTCATTCCCCTAAAGTACGAACGGGCTTTTTCCTTTAAGGGAGGATTGGCGATGGTAGTACTCAACTCACAATATGGATATATTGATTGTACAGGACAAATAAAGATTCCTCTAAACTTCTCGGCAGCCCACTCATTCGAAGAAGAATGTGCACGAGTATGCAACAATGGATTATGGGGATTGATTGACAGACAAGGAAACTACATTCTGCCTCCGACATACAACCAGATGGAGCAGTTTACAGAAGGACTAGCCCTCGTCTCACAAGATAACAAGGTGGGCTTTATAAACATGAAAGGCGAAATCGTTATTCCTTTGGAATATGACAACGGCTGTCCTTTCTCAGAAGAACTGGCTGCCGTCTGCATCGAAAGCCAATCGTCCAAATGGGGATATATAGACAAGAACAACAAGGAAATACTTCCTTTTAAATATGATATTGCAGAACCCTTTTATAGCAATATAGCTCGAGTGGGCCTCTATGGAAAAAGCATGAAAATCAACAAACAGGGCAGTGAATGTCTATAAACAACCACTCTACGCATCTATTCATCTCAACAAACGACATTCTGTTCTAAAACATCCCCTTACGAATAACAACGTAAGGGGATTATTCGTACATTGGAGCCAGTAAAACCCTAAAAAAGTAACATTATGATCATCGGAGTACCCAAAGAAATCAAGAACAATGAGAACCGCGTAGGGATGACGCCTTCCGGAGTAGCCGAAGTGGTGAAACAAGGACATCAAGTATATATCCAGCATACAGCAGGAATAAACAGCGGTTTTCCGGATGAAGCGTATCAAGCTGTCGGTGCACAGATTTTGCCAACGATAGAAGATATTTATGCCATTGCCGACATGATCGTAAAGGTGAAAGAGCCGATAGCTCCCGAATATAAACTCATCAGGAAAGAACAGTTACTGTTCACCTACTTCCACTTTGCTTCCGACAGAGATCTGACGCTTGCCATGCTTGCCAACAAATCAATATGCCTGGCCTACGAAACTGTAGAGAAAGCCGACCACTCATTACCCCTGCTAATACCTATGAGCGAAGTAGCCGGACGAATGTCTATTCAAGAGGGAGCCCGTTTTCTGGAGAAACCACAAGGTGGTAAGGGAATCCTTTTAGGCGGTGTTCCGGGAGTGAAACCTGCCAAGGTCTTGATTTTAGGTGGTGGAATCGTAGGTAGCAATGCCGCACAAATGGCTGCCGGGATGGGAGCAGACGTAACTATCGCAGATATAAATCTGGCTCGTCTGCGCTATCTGAGTGAAACATTGCCCAAGAACGTAAAGACATTGTATGCATCCGGACTAAGAATAAAGAAAGAATTGCCGGATGTCGACCTGGTTATCGGTTCTGTGCTGATACCCGGCGATAAAGCACCGCATCTGATTACAAAAGAAATGCTTTCAATGATGCAACCCGGTACGGTATTGGTGGACGTAGCAATCGATCAGGGAGGATGTTTTGAGACATCACATCCGACAACCCACAGTGAACCGACTTATGTTATAGACAATATCGTTCACTATGCGGTAGCTAATATTCCGGGAGCTGTTCCTTACACTTCTACCTTGGCACTGACCAACGCTACCCTGCCCTATGTTATCGCTCTAGCAAACAAGGGCTGGAAAAAAGCTTGCAAAGATGATCCGGCATTGGCACTCGGATTAAATATAATAGAAGGAAAAATCGTTTATAAAGCTGTGGCCAACGTATTTGGCTTGAAATACGAACCTGTCAGCCTATAATAAATGGGAATTTTTTAGGCACGGATTACACGGATTACGCTGTTGCTTTATGCAATCATATTTCTAAAAGCCGTGAAATCCGTGTAATCCGTGCCTAAAATGACAACATCCCGCATGGAAACTTTGCTGGGGCGCCACGCCCCTAAATTATCATTTATCTTTCAAAGAAATATTTCTTCTCCGCCGCTTGCTGATAAGATTCAATCAATTCGCCCATCACCTCCGTCACCGATTGCCGACGGGATATTATTGCCGAAACCTGCCCTATTTCCAGCTCACCTTCCTCCAAGTCACCTTCAAACATCCCTTTCTTTGCTCGTCCTTTTCCCAGCAGAGTTCGTAATTCTTCAGCAGAGGCACCACTGTCTTCCGCTTTTTCCACAGCATACCGGAAATCATTCTTCACCAAACGTGTCGGAGCCAGTTTCTTCAATAACAACTTAGTATCTCCCTCGCCAAGACTCAGACAATAATCCTTAAACACCGGACTTGCAGAGCTCTCTTCGGTCAAGGCGAAACGAGTACCTATCTGCACTCCCTCAGCCCCCAATACCATAGCAGCCAATATCCCTTCTCCCGTACCAATACCGCCAGCAGCTATCAAAGGCAAGGTCGTAGCCTCACGCACAGCAGGAATCAGACAGAAAGTAGTTGTTTCCTCACGACCATTGTGACCACCGGCCTCAACCCCCTCAGCCACCACGGCATCCACTCCCGCCTCCTCACATTTCACTGCAAAACGAGAGGAAGAAACTACATGAACAACCGTTATTCCACGTTCTTTCAACCATCCTGTCCATGTTTTCGGATTTCCGGCAGAAGTAAAAACAACCTTCACTCCTTCTTCCACCACAATATTCATTATCTCTTCTATCTGAGGATACATCAAAGGAATATTCACGCCAAAAGGAAGTTCCGTAGCCGCACGGCATTTACGAATATGTTCGCGCAAAGTTTCGGGATGCATGGAACCCGCACCAATCAGACCTAAGCCACCCGCATTACTCACTGCGGAAGCCAGCCGCCAACCGCTACACCATACCATTCCACCTTGAATTATAGGATACTGTATTCCTAGCAGAGAAGTTATTCTATTCATAATTAATAATTTATCAATGCGCTAATAATCTCATCCCCATAAGAAACCGGGTTATCACTAATGCGCTAATACAACAATATACAAATATATAAATTATTCAATTACAAACACTCTCCAGTCAGTATATTGTCGTATCGCAACATTAGTACATATATATAACGCCCTTAACGGGCAATCTGTTCGATTGGTTTATTTATCAATACAGTCGTCGAGTCTCCATAAGTCCGCAGAACCTCCAAGGTACGGGCACGATTATCTCTCCCTGTCTTATTCCAAAATTCTTTCGTAAAGACAGCCATCAGATCAAGTCCGCCGATAGTTCCACCATTGATATATACTCCGCTGCCACCAAACAAAGGAATAGGGCTATCCATCACTACCGAATTCACCATCATCCCATTGGCGCGTTCGCTCAACTGCCGGAAACGTACCCCGCTTGCCTGTATCTCATCCAAAGACTTGCGCATTCCCTTTGCCATCGGATTACGCGCCCAGTTGGAGTATGATCTTTGATGCCGCAGTTCATAGAAAGGATCTCCCCGCCAGGTATTCTTATCCACCCTAATCTTCTTCTGATAGACAGGATCCCAATTAAAACGGGTATTTGCCTTATACGGCATCAGGCTCAACACCACTTTCGGTTTAGGTAATGCTTCGGGCAGCGATTCGTCAGGCAGCATCCACTTCTTCTCCTCCGACATCCGGGGACTTCCTACCGCGCCACCGAAATCAATCGACTTCACAGCATCCATATTTAAATGCAACTCTTGGTCGCTATCCAGCAACTTCTTCAGATGTAATGAGTCTTGCGCCGTCCATACTTGCGAATATGCAAATAAAGTCATCAGACACAATACCATAGTTGCCCAAAAACGTTTCATCAATCTATTCATTCTCTTTACTCTTTCATTACCTAATACCTTTCGAACGCTTCATACATACCTGCACACAACCCGATTTTAGCAGTCCATTGAGCGTAGCAAGCCCCTGTCAGCAGTAAAAAGACTACTGATACAAACAAACGTTCCCACATGAATGTTCCCTATTTTTTATTCCGAACGCAATTCCTTTTTAGTGTCACCACCAACGATAGCCCGATCCGCAAAGCGGTTCGTCATAACACGGGTCAATCGTCCACCGGGTTTTCGGATATTGCCGTTCTTCCCACCAGCTACGATAGCAGGCGGCTGCATCAAGCACTTCCTCGTCAGTCAGAAAATAGATTGCTTCATAATTTTCAGCATTCGCCAACACCATTTTGCAACCCATTGACGGCGGTGTGCCCTGACGGATATATTCAATCACCCAAAGCATACATTCCCCCAAACGGATCTTACCGTTGTTCGTATTATAAACCGACGGAAAAGAAGGGATAATAGTCAAATCTTCCGCATATTTCAAAAGTTCGGGAATATCCTCTTCCATGAAATGAGGAACCTCCACCACTCCTTTATCATTCTTCATCTTATACGTGCCCGACTTCAATTGCTTCACAAAAAGAGCAACATCGGGATTGTTGTAATCCATTTCCTCGCTGTTGCATCCACTGAAAGATACAATCAGGCAAAGCGCCATCCACAGCATTACAAGTGTTTTTTTCATTTTCATAAGGATTAATACGTCATGCGAAGTCCGCAAAGTAAATTAAAATTAGTCGGCCGTTT